>Ga0193726_1002618_pt1 | contig 12013 bp, 12 predicted proteins | sample H2c1metaG_FD_144928 | JGI IMG/M metagenome (GOLD analysis project Ga0193726, IMG submission 144928) | Soil microbial communities from a riparian zone of the East river system, Colorado, United States - H2c1 | ecosystem: Environmental > Terrestrial > Soil > Riparian zone | place: USA: East River... | reverse complement strand
CAGCGCGTGCGCCAAAGGGGGATTCTCGAGCACCGGAATCTCGTGCCAGCGGGCTACCTCTTTAATCTCCTGTGCCAGGAGGTCCCGTCCTTTTGCAATCACAATGGGAGCTTCCATCGGCATCTCGTATCTCAGAGCAATGGCAAAGTGGGTGGGATTGGTGATCACCACACTGGCTTTTTCCGTGTCACGCAGCATTTGCCGCCTTCGCATGCTGCGCTGGAGGCGCCGAATTCGGCCCTTGATCAGCGGGCTGCCTTCTGCTTGTTTGGCCTCATCCTTCAGATCCTGATGGCTCATCTTCAAGTCGCCCTCATGCTTCTGACGGACCAACATGTAATCGAACCCGGCCCAGGCCAACAGAACCAGGCCGCACTTCCAAATCAGTTCCCCGATCGCGCCCAGCAGGAACCCCGCGAAAGCCCGCACTCCGAGGTCAGAAGAATGAACCACAGCGTCCCAATGCTTGGAGAGGGTCGAGATGCCGATCCAGAGAATTGCACCGAATGGCAGCAGCGACTTCAGGATTCCGCTGAGACCAGCCAGAGAAGCCATTTGTTTCAGTTTGCCAGCCGGACTCATCCGTTCAGGCTTCAGCTCCAAAGCTTGAGGCGCAAATACCAGGCCGCCCTGGACCAGACCGCCCGAAAGCGAAAAAACCCAGGCCGTCAGCGCCACGGGAACGATCCATCGCAGGACGCTGCAGCCCATCCAGAATAAGAGGGGCCCGCCCGGCGTGAGCGATTGGCTGACAGAGAGGTCGAGCGAAGCCTGCAGCAGTCCTCGCCATTGTCGGGCCACATCCGGGATCTGCCACGTCACCAAAACGAGCGCACCACCCCATGCCAGCGCGCTCGAAAGCTCTCGCGACCGCGCAACTTGTCCCTGTTCGCGGGCCTTCTTCCGCTTTTGCGGTGTCGCTTTTTCTGTCTTGCTCGAATCAGCCATGTTTTAGCGCGCCAGGTGCATCAGGTGTTCTGCGTAGACAACCGACTCCGAAAAGTACCGTTCAAACATGTGCGGCCAGAAGCGCATGGTGATTCCCAGAACCAACACTCCCAACATGCTCTTCACCGCCGGCCCGAGCAGCATGAGAGGCATTTGCGGCGACGCTTTCCCCAACAGTCCAAGCACCACATCCGCCAGCAGCGTAGCCGACAAGACCGGAGCCGCAATCTGGATTCCCAATACCAGCACAACTGCGCCCTCGTGTAACAACGCTTGCACAAACATCGGATTCAGAGTCGCGGAGCCCGGAGGCAGGTAGTCGAAACTTTTCGCGACCGCACGCAAAATCCAATGGTGAACGTCAAGCCCTAGAAAGATGAGCATGGCGATGCTCTGGTGGAAGAAGGCGATCACCGTATTTTCGACCTGAGTACTGGGGTCGAGGATGTTCACCAGCGAATAGCCCATTTGCACGCTCAACACTTGACCGGCCATCTGCGCGGCCTCAAACACTACGTTGGTCGCAACTCCCATGGCGATGCCTATCACCGTCTCACTGGCCACCAGGATGGCCCAGTGCGACATGGCCGCCGCGGGCAGGTGAGGTGAGTAGGCCGGGTAGAGAAGCGCCGTAATCGCGATGACCAATACGACCTTGATCCTGGGCGGAATCACCGCACTCCCGAAGAACGGCGCAAACAGCATCAACCCCGACACCCGGAGCCCTATCACCATCACCGAACTTAAAATGTGTAGAAGTGAGATTTCCATTTTTCAACGCAGGTAAGGATGAAAATCAGAAAACAGTTGGAACGTAAACTGGCACAACTGCTTCCACATCCAGGGCATCAGAAAAAAAACTCCTGCCCCGACCGCCAGGAGCTTCGGTACGGATGCGATTGTGGTTTCCTGAAGCGAGGTCAGCACCTGGACGATGTTGATGGACAGGCTCACCCCTACTGCAATCGCCAGGATGGGGCTTGCGATCAGAAATACCTCTCGCATGGTTAAACGGCCCAGATCGATCGCTTGTTCCACCGGCATCATGATCAATTAAAGCTCCTCATGAGCGAACCAATTAAGAGGTTCCACCCGTCCACCATCACAAAGAGCAGGAGCTTGAGAGGCGTGGAGATCACGACCGGCGGCAGTTGCAGCATTCCGACGGAGGTCGAAATCGAGGCCACCACCATATCAATGACCAGGAAAGGCAGGAACAGGACGGTGCCGATTTGAAATCCCATTCTTAGCTCGGACAATATGTAGGCTGGAGCGATCACCCGCAGCGATAGATCTTTCGGTTCCCGGGGCCGCGGTTCCTTGGACAATTCGACAAACAGAGCAACATCTTTCTCGCGAACATAGTGCAGCATGAACTGCTGCACCGGTATGGCTCCACGTTCCAGAGCCTGCATTGCGGAAATACGCCCCTTCTGCAAGGGCAGAACTGAGGTCTGGTAGATGGTGGCGCCAACCGGCTGCATCAAAAAGAAAGTGAGCACCAAGGACAGCCCGATCAGGGTTTGGTTGGATGGAGTCGTCTGCAGTCCGAGTGCCTGCCGCAAAAAGTGGAACACGATCAACAGCCGCGCGAACGGCGTCATGCACAGCAATAGCGAGGGTATCAGCGTCAGAAACGTGAGTAAGACAACGATCGTCCATGAAGTCGAGCCTTTTCCGACTCCGGTGATGCGAATTTCGTTGGGATCGACTGGCGGGCGCGGGCGCGGCGTCGTAGCCGGAGCCACAGCCGGTCCGGCTTGCGACTCTTCCACGGGATCGCCCAACAGCTGCTGAGCGTGCGCGACTCCGAGCAGGGTGCTCGTCATCATCAGACCGAACACTGCGATCCTGGCGTGGCGAAAGGTGGAAAATCTCATGCCTGGACTGGGTCCTGGGCCCAGCGCCGTTGCAGCACTGCGGAGAATTCCTGAGAAGGCGCAAGGCGGGCCAGCGTAGCCACCGAGCTTGACGCTCCGCCCACGAGGAACTGCTCTCCGTCAACCTCGATCACGGCAACAAAACGTTTTTCCCCCAACGAGACGCTCTCGCAGACACGCAGGCGCTTTCTTGACTGCCGCGATCCCAACTGCTGTCGCATCCAATTCCATGCCCCCGCCAGCCAAGACAGGATTCCCCCAGATTTCACTTCGACGTTTCGGATCAGGCCGGGACTCCGGTCCGCAGGTGGTTCTACTCGCTCAGGTAGGGCAATTTCTTGCGGCCACATCCGGAACTTTGCGGCAACTATGGCGGGAGCGATCTCGCCAACCGTGAGGGTCTTCGCGATGGCTGGGTTCCTCTTGCTGGCGGCTTTCGGCTTCATCCGCCGGCGCGGATTGGTCGAGCTGGTTTTCTTGGCCGACCTACTTGCTTGTTTGGGTTGGACGGTCGGGGACGCATCTCGGCTTTGAGTTCTCACGCGCCGATCACGAATCGTGGATTTGCTTGGAATGGGTCCGTCCAACGCCCCCTCCGCTATCTTTCTGCTCATGCTAGCTCCGTGATGCGTACTGCCAACCGGTTCCCGATCACTTCAAATTCAGTCCAAGCGATGAGAAGGCCGTTGGCCCGCAGGGGAATGTCACTGGTGGACTGACACGCTGTCGCTACGATTGATTCCTTCCCCAACCGCAGCAGATCTCCAACCGTAAAGTTGACAACTGGGATATCCAGCGATAGTTGGCAGGGAAGCCAACCAAACCCTTCCACTAAATCTCGGGTCGGCTCCGCGATGGGGTTCGGTGGCATCTCCTTCGCAAGCTGTACGGCAGCATTCATGTTCAGATTCCTTCTCCTTATGCCCACGGCCAGGAATTGGCTCCGCCAACGGCGATATCGAGACCAGCATTCGGTTTCGCGAAGGATTAGAGGCGGGATCGATCTATGTCTGCGGTGGAGTTGTTCTCGGGCCTGCTATCGCGAATGCACATAGACCTCGCCTTAACAAATGCAAGTCGCGTACCACGCAGCAGGCGAAGCCGCCGCTTCGTGGCTCGGAGTTTTAGCCCGGACAAGAGTGTGCGTTGACAACTACTTGGAGAGCGCGGTTACCGGGAGACATGTACAACTGCGGCAGAAAACGATTAGAGACAGAATAGAGGAAAAGAAGTCGGCGCGCGGTGCGAGGCACCGCGCTGCCGAATCCTCTAACTCGGGGCTAATTTCCAGGGCTGGCTTGGAGGTTGAGCGTCTGACTGCTGACTGAATCGAAGGTCGTGACAACCCGAGAATCAGCTTCGAACGCACGTTGCACCACGATCAGGTTTGTAAACTCGGTCGAGATGTCCACATTCGAAAGCTCCACGGAACCTCCGGTTAGGGATCCGCGCCCTCCGCTGTCGGCCGTCCCGATGACGGCCGCGCCGGAGGCTAGAGTACTCTGGTAGCCGTTTCCACCAGCCAACTGCAGGCCCTGGTTGTTGGCAAAACTTGCGATTGCGAGCTGCCCGATCGCTTGCGTCTGCCCATTGCTGTACTCACCCTGGATGGTGCCATCCTGCATGATTGTGAAATTCTGAAGGGTGCCGCTGACAAAGCCGTTTTGGTTTGTGGCGGTAGTCGTGCTCGGCGATGCCACTTGCGTGAGCAAGGAGTTGCCACTGGGGTCGGTCAAGCTCCAGGCGGCACTCATGTTTGCCGCTCCGTCCGCCAGTCCGCTGATGCTCACGGGGACCGTGCCGGTCGGGGAGGTTAAGTTGCCATTGCTGTCGAAGTTCAGAGTGCCGCTGGCGAGCACGGTTGGAGCACCAGTACCTCCCGTATCCGCGGCGGGCATTGTGACCTGGTAGGTCCAGGTGTTGGCGGCGCTCATGGTGTAGTTGAATGTCAGCACGTGAGACTCGCCCAGAGAATCATAGACCGCCTGGGTCGTGGAATAGGGTGTGCCAACGGTCGCGGCTGCGTTCAAGTTGGTTTGTTGCTGCATCGTGGTCGTAGCGTTAGGAGGATTGCTCTGTCCTTGTCCCACCAGAAGCGGGGACAACGTAGCTCCGGGATGGACCACTCCGTCCACCGCGGGATACCCCATCACCGTTTGACCTCCCGAGGTGACCAGTTGGCCCGCGGAGTTGACGGTGAAATCTCCCGCCCGCGTGTACTCAACCGAACCGTTGGCCTGTTCGGTGACGAAGAAGCCGGAACCGGTGATGGCAACGTTCGAACTCACGCCGGTATTCTGCACGCTACCATCCGTAAAGTTAGTGGCGACCGACCCCACGGCGGTTCCCGCGCCGACCTGCATCGGATCACCCGCGCCGTCGCTGCCAACGCTTTGATAAAACAGGTCCTGAAAGTTTGCGCTCTGATCCTTGAAACCAATCGTATTCAGATTGGCAAGGTTGTTGGAAATAATGTTCAAGGCTTCCGAGCTAGCGGCCAGACCGGACAGAGGAATCGAAAATGACGGCATTAGAATGCTCCTGTGAGTAATTGCTGTGCGTACGAAGCGGCAGCGTTGATGGGCAGAAGCGTCGCTGCGTGAGCCAGCGAAGCAACTGCGTTCGATTGGGCCGACGACGACGAAGTGCTGTCGCCGGAAGGAGTCCCGCCTGAGCTAACTCCACTGGGACCGGTTCCCAGGGCGGTGGAGAGTGTCTGGTTGATGTCGATCAGTTGTTGCAGTTGATTCATCGAGAACATCTGACCGACCATCTGCGTCGGGTCCATGGGCTGCGTCGGATCTTGCGATTGCAGCTCAGTCACCAGCAACTTGATAAAGGTCTGCTCCGCAGAATTTGAGTCCAGAGCTGCGCCTGATGTGGTTGGACTGCCTGAGCTTGGGGCGCTCATCGGAGTCGGACCTAGTGCCGCTGTCATATTGGGCAACGCGTGAATATTCATGAGTTTATTCCTCCTGCTGCTCTGTTAACTTTCGACCAAACCTTACATGTGGATGTCAAGTCGCGACGAAGCCGTAGTTGCTTCCGGGGCGACCAACGAAGTCTTCGAACCGTCTGGCTGTCCATTTTCTCGATTCGTTGAGTACATCTGCCGCCCGTCTCGCGGCTTCTGTTGTTCGGAGGCTGTGGACTGGCCTCCATTGTGGTTCTGAACCGTAACGACCACCTCCGGTATGCCTCGTTCGATAAGCCGGCTTTGCAAGCCGTGGAGTTCTGCGGTCATGGCTCTGCCCAGTTCTCCGCGTTCCACGGCGATCTCAGCCGTAAACTGATTGCGAACCATCGAGGTCCGAATATCGACACTGCCAAATTCTCCCGCTCGTATCCCGAGCCGAAGTTCAGCCTCTCCGATACGCTCGACGAGCTTTGCCGAGTGGACAAGAGACGGGGGGTAAGCCGATGCAATTTCTGCCGGAGCCTGGCTCTCCGCAGCGATGGCCGATTTCTGGTCGGGCTGGCCTGGCTGCCGATCAACGGCATCATGGGACACGGGCCCGATCGTATTTGCACCTTCGGCGGGTGTCATCAAGGATTGATTCCCCGCCACGGAGAGAGCGGTGAAAGTTTCGATTGCTTTTGCCGAGATGATGGTTGTCGGCTCCGACGCCTGCGAACTCTCGGGGGAGGGTGAGTCTTCTTTGTGCGCCTGGCTTTTGGCTCCTCCGGTGACTTCTGCGGTTTTTCGGGTGGTTCCGGCTGCATCGGGCGTGACCATGCCTCTGGGTTTATCGATCGCTGGCTTGATCTCAACCCCGAGCGATTTACCGGTATCCAGCTTCTCAGACCCGATTGTAGCGCCAACCAGTGCGGGCGGAATCACGGCTAACGATTTGCCCGACTCCATTTTCTCGGGGCCGGGGGCAGGCACGACCAGGACCGGAAGAGCAACGTCGAGGGGCGCCGCACCCTGCGCAATTTCGGAATTTCCCGCAGCCTGAGTCTTATTGTCGCCGTCACTGCTCGGGTCGTTGCCGACTGAAGCACCGCCGGGGGCGCGGTTCGCCGGGGCGATACCGAGTCGTGCTTCGGAGTCAGTGCTGATACGAGTTGCTGAAATCAAGGGTTCCGGATTGGCTTGCTTCGAAGAGTCCTGATCATTGGTCTTCGGCTGCGGTTTCGACAAGACCGCATCATGAGGCAACGCCGGCAAGGTCGCCGGGGCGGCGTTGGGATGGCTGGTCGAGTCGGCCCCCGGTACCGGCGGAAGTGCCACGTTCTCAGCCAGAGTCGCATCGTTCAGAACCCTGACGCCTGGAGGCGTACCATTCGCCGCCAAACTGGTGCCGAGACCATCGGGCGCGAAGTTACTGATTCCCGTATTCCCGGCAAAAGCAGGCGAGAACGGAGGTTGTCCTACGATTTGATGTTTTGTGTCCTGGTCATCCAAGATGGGTGCGGAAATCTTGTCCATCGAAGTGCCGGGATCTGGCGAATCGCTGGGCTTGCGATTCGAGGTTGGATCCGATAACTTCGCGTCGCGCTTGGAGGAACCGCTGACCGAAGAATCGGTTTCCCGTGCAAATAATTGACTTGGGCGTCGCGCCGATCCAAGCGACTCAGTAGGGGAAGACTCGGTTTGTTCGAGTACGGTCACAAATGATCGGTCGGCCGCCTTGTTCGCAAGCGGGATGTGCGACGAAGAAGGCATCGCGTTCGCCCCACCGGCTCCGAGTTTTGGCATGATTGCAATCACTGATCTCACCAACCGAGCAGTACATTGCAAACGGGAGGCCAAAGTTTCCTGATTAGAAACCATTCCCGGCTGGGCACCAGATCCTACTCAACTAAAGACTTTCGCGGGTTGTGCCGATTAGAGGGGAACGATAATCGCCCGGATTGGCTCGACTCGGCAACCTTTGCCTAGCCGGCGGCTGGGCAAATGATGCCTAGTTGCCGCGTCGGCGCCGGGATAGGAAGATGTCATCCACAACAGCTTGTTCACGCTTGGCGCGCTCCCGGCTGTAGCTCTCGAGCTGCTGGTCGCGGAGTTTTTCCAGAGTTTTTCGATTGCGCCGGGCCAATTGATAGCACGCCAGCTGCTGGTTCCACTTATGCTTCAATTCCTGCGATAGTTTGTGCAATGCATCCAGTTGCTGTTGCAGAGCACGGTGGTACTCGTACGCGAACTGCAATTCAGCTGCGCGGATGCCCTGGGCAAGTTTTGCGGTCCGATTCTCCGCGGCCGCGGAGCACTCTTGTTCGATCTGACCCACCTTCACCGTCACGGCAGCGATTTCGGACTGCAGTTTCTCGAGGGCAAGCTGCTCGCGTCGCTCGATGCTTTCCCGGTACCGAAGCACCGCCGCCAAAGGAAACTGGAAGGACATAGTTAGCTGGGAAGAGCAAGCAATTGCTCCAGGTTCGAAGCCAGTGGGGCTGGCTCATTGGGTTCTTGCTGGAGATATTTTTCGATTTGCGGCAACGCTGCAAGCGCCTTGTCCAGAGTGGAATCCGCGCCGCGTTGATAGGCGCCGATACGGACCAGATCCTCGGACCGGGCATAGGCGGCCAGCAAGGTCCGCAGAGCGCCCGCCTTCTGCATGTGCTCCCGCGAGGCAACACTGGGCATCAAGCGACTCAAGCTGTCGAGAACCGAAATGGGCGGGTAGTGATTGCGCAAGGCCAGCCGACGGTCGAGAAGGATGTGGCCATCCAGCAAGGAGCGCACCGTGTCCACAATGGGATCCTGCTGATCATCGCCTTCCATCAGCACCGTGTAGAAAGCGGTTATACTTCCCTGGGAAAAGCGTCCCACTCTCTCTACCAGACGGGCCAACATGGAAAGCACAGAAGGCGTATAGCCCTTCGCCGTCGGAGGCTCGCCCGCGGCCAAGCCAATTTCCCTCTGTGCCATGGCGAATCGAGTAAGAGAATCCACCACCAGCAGAACGTTTTTTCCCTGGGAGCAAAAATACTCGGCCACCGAGGTCGCTGCCATCGCAGCTCGAATTCGCAGCAGAGGAGACTGGTCCGAAGTTGAGACCACCACGACCGAACGCTTGCGACCTTCCGGCCCCAAGGTGGCAAGAAACTCTCCCACTTCGCGCCCGCGTTCGCCAACCAGGGCAAGCACCGTCATGTCGGCCGCGGTGTTCCGAGCCATCATGCCAATGAGCGTGCTCTTGCCCACTCCACTGCCGCCGAAAATCCCGACCCGTTGTCCGCGACCGCAGGTGAGAAATCCGTCGACCGCGCGGATCCCGCAACCCAGTGGTTCACTGATCATCGTCCGATCAAGCGCCAGGGGCGCGGCCCCGTCGATCGGCCGGGATGTTGCGGCTCTGTACTCTCCCATCGAATCGAGAGGTTGACCGGTGGCGTCAATGACCCGGCCGAGCATTTCGGGCCCGACCCGCAGAGAGGGTCTTGCTCCCCAGGTGACAATCTGATCTCCGAACCGAATTCCCAGCGGCGCCTCCAAAGTCATGGAGAGAACATTGGGGCCGCGGAATCCAACAATTTCACCGGGAAATCGAGTACCCGCCGAATCGATAATTTCGCAGCGTTCTCCCACGGAACAGAACGGCCCGGCAGATTCCAGCAGGTTGCCTAGAACCTGCGTCACGCGGCCTTTCCAGCGTACGGTGGAACTGGTTCGTAACCATTGCGCGTAGGGCTCGAGAAGGCTGGGGTTCATTTTGACTCAGGTCTTTGCGCCAGGAGGTCGAAAAAACCTTGTTCAACCTCTTTCAGCTGAGCATCCAACCCCAAATCGGCGACACCGAGCTCGGTTTCGAGCAGGCATGCATTTCGCTCGAGGGCGGGGTCTTCCACGACTTGCAGATTCGTAAGATCGAGGAAGTAGTGCCTCCAACTTTCCGCATCTTCCGGTCGTACGCGGACGACTACCTTCGTCTTCTGCTGTAGTCTCTCCACCACCACTTTGACGAGTCCGGCCACAACCATGCGGTCAACCTGCGACTCACGGTGCAAAATCTTGGCGGCAATGCCCAGCGCCAGGTGGACCAACTCAATCTCAACCCTCGAGTAGTAACTCCTGCGCTGATCCTGAAACTCGATCAACAAGGCGGCAACACGCTTACGCTCCCGCGACAAGTCCTCTTCGAGACGCGTTGTCGCCAGACGTTCCCCTTCTTCTACACCCGCTGCCCGTGCCTCGGCGGTAAGCCGAGACATCTCTTCTTGGGTGATGCGCGCGGTTTTGTCGGTTTTGGGAGTTTTTTCTTGCCCTGGTTCTGCAACAGCACCGGGGGGCGGCTGCGAGGCCAACGGCGGACCACCGGTGTCAAAATACAAGAATGCTTCCACTACCGGGTTCATACTGTCGATGGGGTCGTTATACAACGTATTCATCTTCTCCCTCGGGCTTCAGAGTCACTTTACCGTCGGCCTCCAACTTGCGCAAAAGGGTCACTGCTTCCTGCTGCGCCTGATTCACATCCTTGCCCCGCACCGGACCGAGCGCCTCCATATCTTCCTTCAGCATCTCAACCGCACGGGAGGACATGGCTCTGAAAACATGATCCTTCAGATCCGCACTTGCCCCTTTCAGCGCCAGCGCCAGCGTCTTCTTGTCCATCGAACCGAGCCACTCGCGAATGGAGACGTCGGCAACTCCCAGGAGATCCTCGAAGGTGAACATGAGATTGCGAATGCTGATCGCAGTCTTGGGATCGTCTTGTTCGATAGATTCAAGAATGGTTTTCGCCGTGGTTGGTTCGAGACGGTTCATGACATCGGCGACGCTCTTGAATCCTGCAAAGGTCTTCCGGCTCTGCTCTCCCAGTGACAGCAATCGCCGGTTGAGAACCATAGAAACTTTCTCGGCCATTTCGGGTGAAAATTGCTGCAACTGTGCGAGACGCTTGACCGATTGAGCTCGCACCTGCTCGGGCAGTTTCATCAAGAGCGCGGACGCCTGCTTCCCGTCCAAATGCGCCAGAATCAGGGCGATCGTCTGGGGATGCTCGCCCTCGAGAAACTTGCCCAATTGCTGAGGGTCTGCCTTTTGTAGCGAGTCCAGTTGGCCGGCGCTCAGTTCCTGAAGGCGCACCACCTTCTGCAACAGGTTGTTCGCGGCGTCGGACCCGAAGGCTTTCACCAGCAGACGGGTCGCGAACTCGATGCCCCCGGACGCCAGATAGTCCTGCGTCAGAGCCAGTTGGCTGTACTCCTCCAGAACTCCGTGGGCACTCTCGGCCGGTACTCTGCCCAGTTCCGCAAGTTCTTTGGTGACGAGTTCCACTTGCTTCTCGGAAAGGGTCCGATAGACCGCACTGGCGGAGTCTTCCCCCATGAGCGCCATGAGAATGGCTGCCTTGCGAACACCGTTCATCGGAGCGGGACTTGTCATCTGCTACCTTCATTCAGCCATGCTTGAACCAGCTTGCCCGTTGCCGCGGGCTCGAGTTTCACTTTTTCGACCAGTTGTTTCTTAAGTGCGGCCGCCCGCTGCTGCTCGATGGATAAAATTGCCCCGCCCGGTCCGGAAGCGAGTTCCGCTCCGGCACCCTCGCCCGCCGCTCTCTGCGAGGCAATCCGGGCCGGCAGCTCACGGAAGGTGGTCAACAGTTGCCTTTTCAGCGGCCGGAGCAGCAGCGCGTAGACCAGGAGAAACAGCAATATCAACGCCGCGTAGCGCACGATGCTCGACCAGTCATTCAATAGGGTTCGCACCCGCTCCGTCACCGGAGGTTTGATCGGCGCATCCAGAGCAGTGGGTTCGAACGCCAGGTTCTGGACATTCATGCTGTCTCCACGGCTGACATCGATTCCAATCGCCGCTTTGGCGAGCTCTTCAATCTGTTTCAGTTCTTCCGCAGTCAGCTTTCTACGGGTTTCCGAGCGTTTTCCGTTTTCCTGTTTCACTTCGATGGCATCATCCACCAGCAATGCCGCGGAGATTCTTCGAATGCGGCCGGCGGGTTGCATGGTGTGGCGAACAACCTTGTTGACCGCGAAGGTATTGCTCTCGCTTCTCGAGACCTGGCTTCCGTCTCCACCCTCAACCGCTGGCTTGGCGCCGCCGGCCCCGCTGGGCACGTTACTGGACGTACCCGGGACACCACCGGCGATGCCGCCGCCGGCCTGCTCTTCCGATTTCTGGGTCGCCACGGCAACGGCGCTCTTGGGATCATAGGTCTCCTGGCTCTCTTCGGAACTGCTGGGGTCGTACTCCACATTGACGCTGGCTCGAACGTGCT
>Ga0193726_1002616_pt1 | contig 12021 bp, 8 predicted proteins | sample H2c1metaG_FD_144928 | JGI IMG/M metagenome (GOLD analysis project Ga0193726, IMG submission 144928) | Soil microbial communities from a riparian zone of the East river system, Colorado, United States - H2c1 | ecosystem: Environmental > Terrestrial > Soil > Riparian zone | place: USA: East River... | reverse complement strand
TGTGGGGATACTTCGTCTTCGCGGAGCGGTTGACGGCGTGGTACGGCAACGAGCACTCCGAGATCGCCGTGTTCTGGGCGACGCAACGAGGCGCCTACGCGCCGCTGTTCTGGACGATGGTCGTCTGCAACCTCGTCGTGCCGTTCAGCATCCTCTCGATCAGGAAGTTCAGGACCGTCACCGGCTGCGTCATCGCGTCGTGCACGGTGGTGGTCGGCATGTGGCTCGAGCGGTTCCTCATCATCGTGCCGACGCTGAGCCACAAGTACCTGCCTTACTCGTGGGGCTCGTACCGGCCGCGGACGCCGGAAATCCTGCTGATGATTTCGACGTTTGGCGCCATGGCGCTGCTGTACGTCCTGTTCTCGAAGTTCGTGCCGATTATCTCGATCTGGGAGCTCAAGGTCGGAGCGCATCCAGACCACGGCCTCCCGGAGGCCGCTCGCAAGGAGCGACAGACGCTGTGGAGAACGCAGCCATGAGCGCCGGTCAGGTCTACGCGCTGTACGAGAGCCCGATTGCGGCGCAGCGCGCCGTCAACGGCCTGCGCGCCGCCGGCGTCTCCGAGCGGGACATCATGGTCATCTCGTCGGAACCATTCGAGGAGTACGAATTCAGCCACCGCGACAAGGCGAGCTGGCTGTTCCCCATCGCCAGCGGCGGCGGGGTCCTCGGCCTCCTGATCGGCTACTGGCTGACGTCGATGACCGAGAAGGCGTGGCCGTTGAACACCGGCGGCATGCCGATCGTCGCGATGTGGCCGAATCTGATTGTGATCTTCGAACTGACGATGCTGGGTGGGATTCTTGCGACGGTCATCGCGCTGTTCGTCACGGCGGTGCTGCCGCGCCGCCGCCCGGATCTCTACGACACGGCTGTCTCCGACGGCTACATCCTCGTCGGCATCGACCAGCCGCCGCCGGCCTCCGTGGACGCCATCAAAGGCGCACTCGCGGCGGCCGGCGGACAACTCAACAAAACCTAGTTCATCGTCGCCGGAACCTTCAGCGGCATCAGCGGCCTCGGCTTGCCGACCAGATGCGACGGATCCGCGCCCGGTTTCGGCACGAACTTCTGCTGCCGTCCGCCGAACGTCTCCGCCGTGTAGAGATTCTGGTTCGTGTCCACCGAGAACTCGTGGATGCCGTAGAACCCGCCCGGGAACGAGCCGTACGTGCCCCACCCGTATAGATAGTGGCCGTCCATGTCGAACTTCAGCATCTTGTTGGCCTCGAGGTCGGCCACCCAGAGGTGCTGATCCTGCGTCACGAGGACGTAGCAGGGCGTGTGGATGTTCGGCCACTGCTCGATGAACTTGCCGTCGAGATCGAACACCTGGACGCGCGCGTTCGCGCGGTCGGCGACGTAGACGCGCTTGTTGTCGCCGATGGCGATCGAGTGCACCAGCTGGCTGAATTCACCGGGGCCCTTCCCGGGCTTCCGGCCGCCGCCCCACTCCAGGATGAACTTGCCGTTCTTGTCGAACTTCATCACACGGGTGTTGACGTAGCCGTCCGTGACGAAGAACGTGCCGTCCGGCAGGAACGCGACGTTCGTCGGCCGTCCGAAGTGCAGCGGATCCGTGCCCTCGACGCCGAGGCTGTTCGGGTCGCCTTCCTTGCCGACGCCGTTGCCGCCGTCGCCGAGGATCATCAGGAGCTTCTTGCCGTCGTTCGAGAACTTGAAGATCTGCTCCTTGAGGTCGTCCACGACCCACACCGCGCGCTCCGGATCGTAGGGGCTGATCGTGATCGTGTGCGGTCCGCGCCCGCCCTTGAACAGCTTGTCCCACTGATTCCAGATCTCCTTCACGTGGCCGGCGCCGTCCACGATGACGATGCAGTTGCGCATGTCGTCGACGCTGGGACGCGCGGACTCACCCTTGTCGTCGAGCGGGCCGTTCGCGTTGCCGAGGCCGAGGCCGAGCAGCGATCCCCACGCGCCGTTGAAACTGTTCGGCAGCTTGCGCGGCTGGCCGGTCTTGGAGTCGAGCGGGAGCTTCAACTCGCCCTTGTTCAACAGGAAGATCTTGTCGGGCGTCTCGGCGAACACGCCGCCCTGCGATCCCCAGATGTAGCCGGGCCGCGTGACGAACTTGTCCGGCCATCCCTTCACGGGCTCGTACGGGCCGAATTCGTCCTCGCCGCCCTTCTCCATGCTGGCCGCGGGCTTCTGCTGGAGACGCGCCGGAGCGGAAAACATCCCGATCCCGACGACGGCGGCCAGCGTGATAGCAAAAGTGCGCATCAGACCTCCTTCAAACAGTGGCAAATGGTCGTTACTTCTTCTTGGTGTATTTCATCAGCTTGAACGCGCCGATTTCGCCCGTGTAGAGATTGCCCGCCGCGTCGATCGTGACGCTCTCCGCGCCGCGGCGCCGCGTGCCCGGCGGCGGAATCGGCGTCGGCACGTACGCGGTGATCTTCCCATCCTTCGCGCTGCCGATGATGATCCCGAGCTCCTGCTCCGCGACGTAGAGCGTGTCGTCCTTCGAGATGAACAGGCCGCTCGGCCGTCCGAACTGCGACCACGCGTCGATGTACTTGCCGTCCTGGTCGAAGATCTCGACGCGATCGTTGCGGCGATCGCAGACGAACAGGCGCCCCTGCGAGTCGAACACGAGGCAGTGCGGATCCTGGAGGTCGCCCGGGCCGGTGCCCTTCTGACCGAACGCCTTGATGAACTTCCCGTCCTTCGAGAACTTCACGATCCGCGAGCTGCAATTGCAGCCCTGGTGGCCGTCGGAGACGAAGATGTCGCCGTTGGGCGCGATCGCGACGTCCGGCGGCTGGTTGAACGTATCCGGACCGTCGCCGGTCGTGCCGGCCTTGCCGAGGGTCAGCAGCAGCTTGCCGTCCGGGCTGAACTTGTGGACCTGGTGGCCCTTCCCGTCTTTGCCGTGGCCGTCGGTCACCCAGACGTTGCCGTCCTTGTCCACGTGCAGGCCGTGCGGGAAGACGAGAAGGCCGCCGCCGAAGCTCTTCACGAGCTTGCCCGACGGATCGAACTTCAGGATCGGATCGACGGTCTTGCCGAGGCACCCGAACGCGTCGCCGCCGCAGCGCTCGGCAACCCACAGGTTCTTGCCGTCTGGATCGATGTACACCTTCGACGGGGCGCCCCACTTGCGTCCCTCGGGCAGCTTCGCCCAGTCCTCGGTGGCGTCGTTGTACGGATTCGGCAGGTGCATCTTCAGCAGCGCCGCCTCGATTTCCTTGGCGTGCTGTTCGGCCGCGGCCTGCGCGGCGGCCTGCGCCGCCGTCCGCTCCTGCGCAGGCGGCTGGGCCGGCGCCTGACCGAACGTCCGCACCCCAGACGCCGCAAGGATCGCGACGACGGCTATCGCTAACGTAGATCCCACTCGACGTCTGTACATTGCGTCTCCCGTCAGTAATGTTCCGCGCGTCATGATTTCCGCGCGCCGCCGGTGAGCGGCAGCGGCGGCACGATTTGCGCCATGAAGCGCATCGGCTCGGCGATGTCCTTCACGGCCTTGAGATTCGTCCACATCGCCTTCGCGTGATCGCGCTTCTCGTTCGAGATGCCCTGATAGGCGCACACGCGCTCGAACTTCTTCTCGACTTCCGGGTATCCGACGGGCCGTTCGGTTTCGACGACCTTCGTGAACGTCTCGCCGTTCTTCTTCCGGATGGTCAGCCTCGACTTGCCCTGCGTGCCGACGAGATCCGGATTCGCCTGGATCGTCGTCTTGGCCATGAGCGCGCGCAGCTTCTCGTCGTGCAGATAGCGTTCGGGCACGAACGAACTCAGGTAGACCTCGCCGTCGGTCAGCGCGACCGCAATGAGGTACGGGAGGCTGTGATCCGCGGTCTCGCGATTGCGCGGATCCCATTTCGGTGGATCCGCGATCTCGCCGAGGCTGTCGATCTCGACGTGGACCCAGTCGATGTCGTCCACCTTGCCGCCGAGCCACTGATACGCGGGCGGCGTCCCCTGATCGAGGATCGCCTGCGTGCCGCCCTCCGCCGAGAAGCGCTTGACGCGGAAGGTCTCGACGTTCAACTTGCCTTCCTCAACCGGCAGCTTCAGCTCGAAGGCCCCGGTGATGACGTCCATCAGGCCGCCGCGCTCTTCGAACGGCTGCGCCGGCCCCGTCATCCCTTCCTTCGCCATCAGCGCCGCGAAGACGCCGTTGCGGACGCCGATCGGGCTGTGGCCGCTCTTCCAGTGCGACAGCGCCCCCACGTGGCTGACGTTCAGCGGCATGTGCGGCACGATCGCGAGCGAGCACGCGTTCGCCAGACGGTCTTCGTCGAGCTTCAGCAGCTTGCCGCAGGCCAACGCCGTCGCGAGCCCCTCGTACGGCGCGTCCCAGCCGCCGCCTCCGCCGCGCGCGAAGTGCGCGAACGAACTGAGCACCTCGTAGCCGACCGCGACCGCGGCCATCACTTCCGGCCCGGTCGAATGCACCGCCTCGCCAATCGCCAGGATGCCCGGGATGATGACGCTGACGTGCCCGCCGTTCGCGCCGTCGCCGTCGTTGTAGTCGGCGTTGCGCACCATGAACGAGTTCGCGAACGCCGCCGCCTCCGGCACGGTCGTGATGCCGTAGCCCGCGATGCTCGACTTGAGCTCGCCCGCGGGGTACATCTTCGCCAGGCGCGATGTGATCTGTCCGACTTCCGACGTGAACGATCCGATCAGCGCGACCATGCAGTCGAGCATCAGCTTGTTCACGCCGGCCGTCACGGAATCGGTCAGCTGTGATTCGGAAAAGGAATGGACGTAGGACGTCAGCGTCCTCGACGTCCCGTCCATCGGCCCGTTGCCCGACACGCGGTTCGCGTCGTTCTTGTAGCCCGGCCCGGTGGCGAGGTTGTAGCCCTCCGGCCGCTCCGACCGCGGCCGCCCGCCGCGCTGCGCGAGCATCTTCGGCGCAGTCAGCGACGTGAGCACGACGCCGGCGCCGAGCTTCATCAACCCGCGCCGATTGAGCGGCGGCAACGGCAGACCAAGATCCTTCTTCTTCATCACACGACCTCCTGGTTGCGCTCAGCCTACTCGTTCGACCTCTTGGCGTCGCCCTTGGGCAGGCTGAACACCAGGTACTCGCCCGAGTACGAGCCGCCGCCAATCGCCACGACGATGTACTGCTTGCCGTCGACGGCGTACGTCATCGGCGATCCGCTCTGCTGCGCCGGCATCCAGACGGCCCCGACTTCCTTGCCCGTCTGCTTGTCGTACGCGCGCAGCATCGCGCCGCGCGGATGATCCGGCGTCGTCGTCAGCTGCGGATCGCCGCAGATCACCAGCGTCTTGGTGACGAGCAGGCCGACCGCGCCGCCCTGGCCGGTCTTCGGAATGGTCAGGCCCTTGAGCGCGGGATGATTGCGGACCGCATCCGGCGTGTCGCCGTGCGCCACCTGCCACTTCAGCGTGCCGTGATCCAGATCGACCGCGGAGATCACGCCGTAGGGCGGCTTCACGATCGGCAGGCCGTCGATCACGAGTCCATTGACGTTGTTCTCGAGGCCGCCCGTGCCGGGCCGCGGCGGATCCGCCTTGAGCAGCGCGCGGAGTTTCATCTGCTGGTCGCCTTCGGTCGGCGCGTCCGGCGCCGTGCCGTAGCCCGGTCCGAGCGCGACGTGGAACGGCTGTCCCTCGACGCCCGACAGGTATTTGATATCGGAGAATCCGGCCGGCGGCACCGCGAGCGAGCGCTCGATCAGGTTGTTCGCCGCCGGGATGTACGCGATATGCGTCTCAGGATCGTAGCCGCCGCCCGGCCAGTTGGTCGCGTTGCCGTAGATCACGCCGGCCATCGCGGTGAGATTGCCGAGCGGGATCGGCGGGAACGGCGTCTCCGGGTGCAGATGGTGCTTCAGCTTCTCGAGCGCCTTCTCGCGCAGCTCCGGCGTGAAGTCGATCACGTCGTCCGGCACCTTGAGGAACTGGCGCGCGTACGGCGGCGGTTTCGTCGGGAACGGCTGCGTCTTCGAGGTCTTCTCGCCCGGGACGTCGGACTGCGGTACCGGCTTCTCTTCGAACGGCCAGACCGGCTTGCCAGTCACGCGGTCGAAGACGTAGAGGAAACCCTGCTTCGACGGGACGGCGACGGCCTTGACCGGCTTGCCGTCGACGTTGATATCCGCGAGCATCGCCGCCGACGACATGTCGAAGTCCCAGATCGGATGGTGCACGACCTGGTAGTGCCACTTGCGGACTCCTGTCCTCAGATCGACGCAGACCAGGCTGTCGGCGAAAAGGTCGTCGCCCGGCCGATGCCCACCGTAGGTGTCCATCGTCGGCTCTTCGACGCCGAGGTACACGAGGCCCAGATCCTCGTCTGCCGTAATCTGCGTCCAGATGCCGGTGTTGCCGTTCACCGCCCACGAATCCTGCTCCCACGACTCGTTGCCGAATTCGCCGGGCTTGGGAATCGTGTTGAACTGCCACAGCTTCTTGCCGGTGCGGACGTCGAACGCGCGCGCGAGCCCCTTGGTGTTGTTGTGGCTCATCGGCGTCATGCCTTCCGCGAAGGACGACCCGACGAGGATGACGTCCTTCGCGACGGTCGGCGTCGCGTGGAGGCCAATCTCGCCCTTCTCGAGGTCGATCTGCGAATCGACGCCGATGATGGCGCCGACTTTGAGGTCCACGATGCCGTCGGTGCCGAACCCGGCGATCGGCGCGCCGTTCTTCGCATTGAGCTCGACGAGGCGATAGCCCGTCGTCACATAGATGATGCGATCGTCGCCTTTGCCGTCGCTCCAGTACGACACGCCGCGGCCGGAGAGCTGACGCGGGGAGATGGCCGCGCGCAGGCCCTCACGGATGCTGTGCGACCAGATCAGTTCGCCGGTCTTCGCGTCGAGCGCGATCACCGATCGCCGCGTGCCGCCGGTGGTGTACAACACGCCCTTGATCGCCAGCGGCGTGCCTTCGAGCTTGTATTCGGGGCGCGGACCGAGCGAATCCGTCTTGAAGCGCCACGCGACTTCCATCTTGTTGAAGTTCGAGGCGTCGATCTGGCTGAGGGGCGAATACCGCGTGCCCTTCACGTCGGCGGTGTAGTGGGTCCATTCGCCGTTCGCGGCGGACGCTGCCTGCTGGCCCGAGATCCGCGGCGCCAGCCACGCGCATCCGCCGACGAGCAACCCGACCGCCAGTGTGTTTCGAAGAATCTGTCGCGACATTGCTTGACTCCCTCTAGTGCCCCGTCGGCTTGCGGCCTTCGGCTGGCAGGCTGAACGCGATGTACTCACCCGAATAATTTCCTCCGCTGACCGCGACGACGATGTACTGCTTGCCGTCCACGGAATACGTCATGGGCGATCCGCTCTGGCGGGCCGGAATCCAGACGGCGCCGACCTGCGCGCCCGTCTTCTTGTCGTACGCGCGCAGCATCGCGCCACGCGGATGATCCGGCGTCGTCGTGATCTGCGGGTCGCCGACGATGACGAGCGTCTTGGTCACGAGCAGCCCCACGCCGTCGGTGCCTGACTGGCCGGTCTTCGGAATGTTGAGACCCTTGAGCGCCGGATGATTGCGAACATCGTCCGGCGTATCGCCGTGCGGCGTCTGCCAGAGGATCTCGCCTCTGTCGAGGCTGATGCCGGCGATCATGCCGTAGGGCGGTTTCACTGTCGGCAGCCCCTGAACGTCTCTGCCCGGACTCTTGATGTTCTCGTATTTCGGCGCGTTCTTGTTCGCTTCCTTGAGGCGAAGGTCGACCTCGCTCTCTTTCGGCGCATCGGCCGCGCTGCCGAAGCCCGGACCCGGCGCGATTTTGAACTCCGTGCCGGCCAGCCCGCGCAGGTACCTGACGTCCGAGAATCCCGGAGGCGGCTCGACGAGCGCGCGATCGACGAGCACGTTGCCGACCGGCACGTAGACGTTGTGCAGCTCGGGATCGTAGGCACCGCCCGGCCAGTTCGTGCCGTTGCCGGCGCCGATCACGCCCAGCAGGCCTTTGATGTCACCAAGCTCCGGCGGGCAGAACGGCGTCTGCGGCGTGTGATAGCGCTTCAGCTTTTCGAGCGCCTCCGCGTGCAGCGCCGGCGTGTAGTCGATGATGTCATCTGGCTTGAGATACTGGCGGCCGTACGCGGGCGGCTTGCTCGGGAACGGCTGCGTCGGCGACAGCTTCTCGCCGGGCACGGTGGACTGCGGCACCGGCATTTCCGGCATCGGCCACACCGGCTTCCCCGTCACGCGATCGAACACATATAAGAAGGACTGCTTCGTCGGCACCGCGACGACCTTGATCGCCTTGCCGTCCACGGTGATGTCGGCGAGCATCGGCGCGGAGGAGATGTCGAAGTCCCAGATCGGATGATGCACGGTCTGGAAGTGCCACTTCTTCTTGCCGGTCTTGAGATCCACGCAGACCAGCGTGTCCGCGTAGAGGTCGTCGCCCGGCCGATGGCCGCCGTAGATGTCCATCGTCGGCTCTTCGACCGGCAGGTACACCGAATCGAGATCCTCGTCGATGCTGATCTGCGACCAGACGCCGGTGTTGCCGTTGACCGCCCAGGAATCCTTCTCCCAGGTTTCGTTGCCGGGTTCGCCCGGCCGAGGAATCGTGTTGAACGTCCAGAGTTTCTTGCCCGTCCGCACGTCGAAGGCGCGCACGATGCCCTTGGTGTTGTTGTGCGTCATTGGCGTGAAGCCCTCGGCGAACGACGAGCCGACGACGACGACGTCCTTGGCGATCGCGGGGGTCGAGTGGAGTCCGATTTCACCGGTCTCCAGATCGATCTGCTGATCGACGCCGAACACCGCGCCAACCTTCAGGTCCACGATGCCGTCGGTCCCGAAGGCCGTAATCGGCGCGCCGGTCTTCGCGTTGAGCTCGACGAGGCGATAGCCGGTCGTCACATAGACGATGCGGTCGTCGCCTTTGCCGTCGGTCCAGTACGAGAGGCCGCGGCCGGACAGCTGACGCGGTGAGTTGGCGGCGCGCTTGCCCTCGCGCAGGCTGTGCGTCCAGATCAACTCGCCGGTCTTCGCGTCGAGCGCCACGACCGAACGGCGCGTGCCGCCGGTCGCATACAGCACGCCCTTGATCATCAGCGGCGTGCCTTCGAGCTTGTATTCGGGTTGGGGGCCGAGGTGGTCGGTCTTGAAACGCCAGGCGACTTCCATCTTGCTGAAGTTCGACGCGTCGATCTGGCTGAGCGGCGAGTAGCGCGAGTTCCGCATGTCGCCGCCGTACGCTGGCCACTCGCCGTTCTTGGTGGAGGGTTGCGCGGTCGGCTGCTGCCCCGCCATTCCTGGCTCGAGCCACGCGAATGCGCTGGCGAGCAGCGCAACCGCCAAAGTGTTCCGCAGTGCCTGTCGGGACATGCTCATTCCTTTTACGAAGACGCCGCCAATGAACGAATGTAATTAATGACGCTCCAGATCTCCGTATCGGAGAGCCGGTCTTCCCACGGTTCCATCTTGTAGGCCGGGCCGATTCCCTTCTTGATGCTGTCGAAGATTTCACCGTCGCTGCCGCCGTGATCCCACTTGTCGTCGATGAGGTTCGACGGCATCACGACGCCAGGCACCGCTGACGGCGGGCGTCCCTTGCCGGTCGTGCCGTGGCATGTCGCGCAATGTTCCTGGTAGATCGCTTTGCCCGCCGCGATCGACTCAGGCGACGACGCGACAGGATTCTTGACCCCTGCCGCGCCGCTCGCCGCCGGACTCTGTCCCGCCGCGCCTGCGCCCGCAACCACGATCAGCGCAAGCGCCCATCCACCGACACCCGTAGCGTAAATCCATCCGCGCATATGTACTGTTGGCCCCTTACTGACCCTTCGTGCCGCCACCGGCCTTCGTCGCCGGCTTCGCCGCAGGCTTGGCCGCCGGAGCCGCCTTCGTCGACGTCGACGTCCGCTCGGCCGCCGGACCCGTCTTGTACGGATATCCCGGAGGTCCGTTCACGTAGAAGGCACCGAAGTTCGTGATCTTGTCCATGTCCGGATAGAGCACGCTGATCGCCGGTGCCTCGCGGCTGCCGCGCGGTGCGAACCAGATCGCGCCGTCCTTGGTGAGCTGAATCTTCGGCGTGTCCGCCGAGAACTGCGGCTTCGGATAGAACACCCAGGTCTGATCCTTCGGGTTGAACATGCCGATCATCGCGCTGCGATCCGCGGTCGGCGAATCCGGGAACCAGATGTTGCCCTGGAGATCCTGCGACACGTCGTACGGATTCGCGGACTGCTCCGGAATCGTGTACTCGGTGATCTTGCCGGTCGCCTGATCGAGCTTCGCCAGCTTGCCCGGGTGCAGCGGGCCGCCCGCCCACTCGCCCCACCAGATGTTGTTGAAGTAGTCCACGTTCACGCGCCGCGTCTGGTTGGGATAGTTCGGCGGCGCGAATTCCGTCCACATCTTCACCTTGGTGTCGAACTTCGCGATCTTGCCGCCGTCCCACTCCGCGATCCAGATGTTGTCGTTCTTGTCGGCGACCGTGCCGTACGGAATCGCGTTCGTGCTCGGCATCGGGAACACTTCGACCTTGCCGGTCTCGTGGTCGTAGCGCGTCAGCGCACCGCCCATGATCCAGATGACGTAGAGGTTGCCCTTCGAGTCGAACGCCTGCGACTGCGTCCACTTGATGCCGTTGCGGACGATGTCGGTCGGATCCTCGTCGACGCTCTTGATCCACTTTTCCTGCTTCGGATCGAAGACGAGCAGGTAGCTGCGGATGCCGCCTTCGGCGTGCTCCGGCATATAGATCAGACCGTCTTTCCAAATCAGGACTTCATGAATGTCCGTCTTCGGGTGCGGGGTCAGCCACTCTTTCATCGTGCCGGTGCGCGGATCGAGCTTGACCAGCCGGCGCGGGGCGCCGCGGTCGCTCGCCCAGACGTTGCCTTCCGCGTCGAAGCGCACGTCCTGAATGACGCGGCGTCCCTGATAGCCGAACGCGTCGGCATACTCGGGCGAGTGCACGCCCTCGTTCGGCGCGTCCTCTTTGACGTAGTACTCCATGTACATCGCCTTGCCGAGCTTCGCTTCGTCGAGCGGCGTTTCCTTCACCGTCTTGACGTTGCGCGCTTTGGCGCCCGGTCCGAAGTTCTTGACGAGGTACGCGAGCAGCGTCTTGCGATCGTCCACGTTGAACTTCAGCCACTGCGCGCGGTAGCTCAGAATCCCTTCCGCGTACGACTGCGCCGCGCGGTTCCAGTTCTCCTTGCCCATCATCTTGTCGACGCGCGCGTTCCAGACTTCTTCGCGCGCCGGCTGGGAGGAAATGAAGTTCTCGCCGTGGCAGACCATGCAGGTGTGCTCGGCGATGTCGCGGCCGGGCCCCGGCGGATAGACGTTGTCGTAGAGATCGAACGAGACGCGGACGCGGTTCGCGACTTCCCCTTCCAGGTTCTGGTTCGTGTCGGTCACGACCTGGCTCTCGGTCGCCACTTCCTTCAACGTCATCTTGACGGTCGGCGTGCCGCCGGCCTTGATGTCGAGCGACTGCTTGTCCGACGTGAAGCCCTTCTCGACCACCGTGACTTCGTAGTGGCCCGGGAACAACTGCACGGCGCGGAAGTGTCCCGCCTGGGTGTACACCATGTAGAGAATGCGCTTGTCGGTGTTGCGGATGTACACCTGCGCAGCTTTGAACGGCTTCGGCGCCTCCACCGTGCCGGAGATCGACGCCATGCCGGCCGCCGCCTCCACTTTCAACATCGTCGCCGTGGTCCAGCGGCCTGGACCCACGAGCACGGACGCCGTGGCCGTGGCGACGGTCAGGGCCACCAGCGTCAAAACTTTCTTACCGCTCATATCGAGCCTCCGAAAAGGGAAATGAATTCGCGGAATCGGAACAGAGATCCGGCACGGAATCGGGTTGGCACGTTCGAGCAAATTAGACATCCAGTTCATGCGAAAGGCAACCGGAATCTACTGTCCGTGCAGGAGTAATCCGTTTTTTGATGCGTACGATCGTCTCTGTTTGTAAAGACTTTGGCGCGCGCGGATCGCCGCCGCGAGCGACGGTGAGGGATTGAGCGCCAGCGCGTTGTCACAAGTTGTCGCGGCGAGCTCGAATTGGCCCGCGGCGGC
>Ga0193726_1002615_pt1 | contig 12022 bp, 7 predicted proteins | sample H2c1metaG_FD_144928 | JGI IMG/M metagenome (GOLD analysis project Ga0193726, IMG submission 144928) | Soil microbial communities from a riparian zone of the East river system, Colorado, United States - H2c1 | ecosystem: Environmental > Terrestrial > Soil > Riparian zone | place: USA: East River... | reverse complement strand
CGCCATTCGGCGTAAAACCAAAGTCGTAGGCCAAGGCAACATTGACGCCGCGGACCGGGCGTCCGGTCAGTTCAAACGCAAGAGACTTCGCGACTAAATCGTAAACCCGGACCCGATCGTCCGAGTAACGCACCGCGATTCGATTTCCGTCCGCACTCCATGGTGCAATGTAAATAGGGCGAGCATTCGGCTCAGGCGGCGCGAAACGAACAATCTCGCTTTGGTCGGCGGTGTTTTTCACCGCGACTACGCCCGGCTCGATTTCGAGCGCGTAACGCTCCAATGTTGCATCGAAAGCGGTCGGGCAATATTCCCCTAACCGATCGGACCATCGTTTTTCAACACGGAAATCTGCCAGATTGAGCGCAGCAATCGCTTCATTGCGCAAATCAAGACCGGGCCGGATTTTGGCCGCTTTCGCCAGAACCGCCAGCGTGTCGAAGCGATGACCCATGCGCAGTGTCGCGCGCAACGCGATTGCCTGAGCCAAATACGAATCGCGCAACTTTTCCGTCGCATCGGCTTCGGCGGTGAGCGCGCGTTTCGAAATTCCGCGAAAGCGGACGGCCGCTAGCGAAGAAACAACCGCGGCAGCGATCAGCAACACGAACAAGACAGTGGCCAATGAAGCCAGGGCCGGATTTCGTCGCGACCAGCGCCAGACACGTTCGGGCCGGGTCGCAGGACGCGCGATGATGGTGCGCCCATCGTTCCAGCGCTCCAAATCCTCGGCCAACGCTTCGGCCGTGGCGTAACGATCGCGCGGTTCCCTGGCCAGACATTTCCAACAGATAATTTCCAAATCGCGTGGGATTGAGGCGTCACGGGTTGTTGGGCGTTCGGGAGATTTGCGTTCGATCACGTGCAGGATTTCAATGGCGCTGGCGCCTTCGAAAGGCGGATGACCCGTGAGCAATTCGTAAAGAACAGCGCCGAGTCCGTAGATGTCAGTCGCTGTCGTTAGTTCCTTCGTTTTTCCCGCCGCCTGCTCGGGGGACAAGTAGGCCGGCGTTCCCAGCACCGACAATGTTCGCGTTAAGTCGAAGTCCGCCGTTAACAACTTCGCGATTCCGAAATCGGTCAGAAACGGCTCGTCGGAGGCATCGAGCAGAATATTTCCTGGCTTCACATCGCGATGCAAAATGCCGCGCAGGTGCGCGTGATGCAGGGCCCGCGCGATCTTCGCGAGCAAGCGCGCGATTTCGTGGAATTTTCCGCGATAAGCTGTCGATTTTCCGGAAAGCGCGCCGCCTTCCGCCAGCTTCATGCTGAAATAGGGGAGCCCGTCCCGCTCGCCCACATCGTAAATCGGCAAGATATTTGGATGATCCAGCGCGGCCACCGCCTGCACTTCGTTTTTGAAACGTTGGCGCACCGAGTCGTCGTGCAGTTGTTGCGGTGGCACCATTTTTAGCGCGATGGTGCGGCCGGATTCGCGATGGATGGCGCGATAAACCAGAGCCATGCTCCGGCCGATTACAGCTTTCAATTCGTAGCCGCCAAAATCCTGTCCGGTCGCGGGAATTCCCTCCCGGTAAGCGAGCTCGTCCGGCGGGGACGACTGTTCGGCGCTCAGCGCGAGGTCGAACAGACAACCAGCGCAAAGGTCTCCCGCCACGTTGGAGCTGGCGCCGCATTGCGGACAAGCCGATCGCGCCACGCTCATGCTTCAATCAGCAAGCGGCGCAGATAGTGAAGTTCGTCATCGATCTCACCCGGTTCGGTCACAGTGCAGGCGACTTCCTGGCGCAAGTTTTCGCGGAACTGCACGCGCAATCGATGCACTTCCACTTTGGCCGAAGATTCGCTGATGCCCAGTTGCGTGGCGACGATCTGATAGCCCGGCATTTTTGGCGCGCCGGTCAGAAATTTTCGCAGTCCGCCGAAGAGTGCCTCCTTGCCGCGGCGGGTATAATGGTTTTCGGTCAATTGCAGCGCGCGATCGAGCAGCGCTTTGCCCCATTGCCGATCGAACTCCGCTTCCGGCGGCGTGGAGGAATCGATGACGTCGAACTCAGTCGCGTCATTCATCGGCACAAATTCAAATTCGCCGCCGCGTTTTATCCGTCGCTCGCGGCGATGTTCGTTAGCTAGATAATTATTGAGGGAGGTGAGCAGGAACGTGCGGAACCGGCCTCGCTCCGGATTCGCTCTTCCCAGTGCGCGGTTTTCCAGGAGTGTCAGGAAGAAGCCCTGAATCGCGTCCTGCGCGTCATGATGCTCCGAGCCCCGCTGCCGAGCATATATATAGAGGGGTCGCCAGTAACTCTGGAGCAAATGGGCCAGGGCCGATTGCGACCCCGGGGCGTGTGTTCTCGCAGCCTCGAGAACCACGCTCCACTGCGTCTCTTCAAACACGCGCCCATTGTAATTGGAACTGCTGCGCGGAGGCAATGAAACCGAACCGGGCCCCGGCTGTCAGGCCTGCTCCTACACGCACGAAGATTCAATCACCAATCTTGTAACCTCCGCGCAACGAAAGGTTAGCAATTGTGACGGAAAAATTCCTCTATGAAAACCTCCCTCCGCTTCGCCCTCGCTCTGCTGGCCGCTGCCTTGTTCGTCACGGCCGTTTCCGCACAGGTCCCGCAGATGATGAGTTACCAAGGCCGGGTCCAATCCGGTGGCGTCAATTTTAATGGCACCGGAAAATTCAAGTTTGTCCTCATCAGTCCTGCCGGCACGTTCTGGAGTAACGACGGAACCAGTTCCTCTGGGAGCGAGCCAACCAATGCGGTTTCTTTGACGGTCACGAATGGCGTCTATTCCGTCCTGCTCGGCGACACGAGTATTGCCAATATGACGCAGGCCATTTCCAACAGTGTCTTTAATATTTCCTCCAGTGTGAGTCTGCGCGTGTGGTTCGATGACGGCGTCCACGGATCGCAATTGCTAACGCCGGACCAAAGAATCGCCGCTACCGGATGGTCCATGGTTTCCAGCACCGTGGGCATCAGCGGCGTGACCACGAACAGCATCGCCAATGGCGCGGTCACCGCCGCCAAAATTGCGCCGGTCGGAATCACCAATCCGGGCATCACTGCTTCGCAAATAGCGAACAACACCATCACCGGCACGCAACTAGCCACCGCCGCCGTCGGCTCGGGCCAAATCGCCAATGGCGCCGTCGGCCTCAGTCAAATCTCCATCGCTGCAACGACCAAAGTCGCGAATTTGAATGCCGATCTGCTCGACGGATTCGACTCGACCGCGTTCGTAAAAAAATCAGGCGACACAATGACAGGCGCCTTTACTGCTTCCAGCAGCGCGTTCTCCGCCATTACGGGGGTCACGAGCGCGAACAACGGCAACGGAATTGTCGGGGAAGCAGACACCGGTGCCGACGCCTACGGCGTGTATGGCAAGAGTTCGAGCGGCTTCGCGGGATTTTTTGATGGCAAAGTGCAAATCAACGGCGTCGCTACGGTGCAGGTCCTCACCATCACCGGTGGCTCCGACCTGGCGGAGCCTTTCAATCTTTCCAAGCGCAATATTCCCAAGGGATCAGTTGTCGTGATTGACGAATCCGCGCCGGGAAACTTAACGCTCAGCAACAGACCTTACGATCAACGTGTCGCCGGAATCGTCAGCGGCGCGAACGGCGTGAAGCCGGGCATTCAACTTCACCAGGAAGGCGTAATGGACGGTGACGAGAATGTTGCGTTGAGCGGGCGCGTTTATGTTCGCGCCGACGCGAGCAATGGCGCGATCAAGCCCGGCGATTTGCTGACCACTTCGCGCGTGCCTGGGCACGCCATGCGCGTGACCAGTCATGCAAAAGCTCAGGGAGCTATCATCGGCAAAGCGATGAGTTCGCTCGATGACGGCGACGGCATGGTGCTCGTGCTGGTGACCTTGCAATGATAACCGGTGAGCGCATCGGAAAAAACTGATGAAACGCAAAGCGTTTACCGCATGAAGACACGGAATTCACTGCGCGTCCCGCTACTCAAGTTGTTCGGGATCATGTTTTTCGTTTGGACTCCAATGCTGCACCCACTGTTGGCGGACCCTCCGACCACGCTGGCGCCGTGGACAGCGGTACACGATCTCGCGCCGGGCCCAGTCACTTTGATGCTCCTGCTCACCGATGGCTCTGTCTTGGCGACAACCAACGAGGCTTGCTTCAGGCTGACACCCGATAGCAAGGGGAGCTATGTCAACGGGAAATGGACGACGCTCCAGTCGATGCACGACGCTCGGACCTATTTTCCGTCCCAGGTTCTCAAGGATGGGAGAGTCTTCGTTGCCGGTGGAGAATATGCGGCGGGCGATAAAATAGCGGAGGTATTTGATCCACAAGCGAATAATGGCACGGGAACCTGGACCCTGGTGCCGGTGCCAGACGGCCTCTTCACGCGCTTCCACGACGCCAATTCCAAAATGCTGCCGGATGGTAAGGTGATCATAGCCCCCGTGTTCCCTGCGGGTGAAACCGTGATCTTCGACCCTGCGACAAACACGCTATCGGCTGGCCCACCACTTCAGGGCAATCAGGATGAAGCAAGTTGGGTCAAACTGCCCGACAGCACCATCCTGACGATCGATACGAACAGCACCAACACTGAGCGGTATTTCCATGCCCCAACGAATGCATGGAACCCGGATATGTCTTCGGGAGTGAATCTGTACGCGGCCCAAACCGCTGAGATTGGGGCGGCCATACTTCTTCCCAACGGAAAGGCGTTTTTCTTGGGGGGCGCGGGCCACACTGGTCTTTACACCCCTTCCGGCAGCGATACTCCGGGCAGCTGGACCGCCGGCCCCGACATCCCGAATCTGAGCGATGGCAATGGAAGCGGTCCCGGCGGCGCGCCGGATGCTCCGGCAGCGATGATGGTCAATGGCAAGGTTCTTTGTGCCTTCAGCCGAGCTCCTTATCCTGCGGGACCTTACCCGACCAGAGTGTTTTTTTATGAATACGACTATGCCGATCATTCGAGCGGTACCAACGGCAAGTTCACGCCGGTGAATGCGCCAACTGGTCCTTATATAGACGGGGACTCAACCTCTGACACCGCCATGCTGGATCTTCCGGACGGGACCGTCCTATTTGTAGAGCGAAATTCCCAGCAGCTATTCGCTTATCAACCTTCCGGTGCTCCTCAGCCGGCCTGGAAACCGACCATTAGCAGCATCTCCGTTAACACCGATGGTTCCTATCATCTGACTGGCACACAGCTTAACGGCATCTCCGAAGGAGCTGCCTATGGGGACGACATGCAAATGAGCTCCAATTATCCGATTGTTCGCCTAACGGATACTGCCTCACCGCCGAATGTTTTTTATTGCCGCACGCACGACTGGAGCAGCACCGGTGTCATGACAGGCGCCACCCCGGTCACCACCGAATTTGATGTGCCTACATCCGTAAACGGCGCCTTTTCTCTAGTCGTCGTTGCCAATGGTATCAGTTCTAATCCGATTACCTTCCCGTCCCCCATCTGGGTGGATTTTAATTACACCGGCGGCATCCAGGCCGGGAGCTATTCTTTCCCGTACAAGACCTTTGCTCAAGGCGTCACTGCCGTTCCAGCTGGCGGCACGATCAAGATTAAAACGGCCGGAGCGCATGCTGAGACCATGACCATCTCGAAGGCGATGACGATAGTGGCCGTCGGCGGTCACGCCACCATCGGCTCGTCGACCAACCATTGAACAGACCATGTCTCCCGCCATGAAAACAATCTTCGCCTCGCTGGGGGCCATCTACTTGTCGGCGACGGCGGCCACGGCCGCTCCCCGCACGAGCGCGAATTACTCCATCTCGATCGAGTCGCTCGACGGGGCCGGGACCGTTGCCACCAGTGCGCAATATTTCATCGACGGCAGCAGTCTTGGCGCGATCTCGAAGGCGGTTGATTCGTCCGCCAACTACGCAAACAAAACCGGCTACTCTGGACAACAACCGAACGCCACTGGCCTAACGATCTCACTTACACCGGCGACCATCAGTGAAGGCGCCTCGCGTCAACTCGCCGCCCAGCAGTCCCTGGACGACGCCACTCAGACCGCGCTCGCGGGCAGCGCCGTGACCTGGAGCGTAACGAGCGGACCGATTACTTCAATTTCGACCAGCGGTCTTGCAATTGCGGGAACTGTTTATCAGGATACCGGCGCCGTAATCGGCGGAAGCGCGGCAAGTTTCGGTGGTTCGCTTCCACTTACCGTGCTCAACACCAACACCGACGACTACGGATCGTATGCCAACGACGGCATCGACGATTCCTGGCAAATCCAATACTTCGGCCAGAACAATCCTAACGCCGCGCCTAACGTGGACGCCGACGGCACCGGCCAGACCAACTTGTTCAAGTTCACCGCTGGATTAAATCCGCTCGATGGATCGCGTTTCATCCTCAACATCGCTCCGGTCCCCGGCCAGCCTTCGCAAAAGAATCTGGTCTTCAATCCGATCGTGAGTGGCCGCACCTACACGGCGCAATACGCGGCCGATCTCTCGTCGTGGAATCCGCTCACCGGCGCGACCCAGAGCGATAATGGCAATGTCCGTACGGTCACCGATCCGAATGCGACTGGCGCGAAAAAATTCTATCGCATCCAGATTTCCCGACCGTAGGAAGGTTCCGACGGAATAATCGGATGAGTGCCAGGATTTGTGCTAGTTAGGGCGAACCTGCTATACCAGGGCGGCGAAATTGGCGGACGCGCCAGACTTCGGTTCTGCAGCCTTGTCTGATTTCTAGTCTCTTAATCTCAAATCTTGGCGTGACACGAACGCCCCTGGCCACCAAACTTTATTAGGGCCAAGCGTGCTGCGGGTGGATCAACACGCTGCGAACGAACTGGAGGAAAAAGCCATGTCATACGTCACCGTCGGAAAAGAAAACGGCGCCCACGTCCACATCTATTATAAGGACTGGGGCAAAGGTCAGCCCATTGTCTTTAGTCACGGTTGGCCATTATCGGGTGATGATTGGGACACGCAGATGCTGTTCTTTCTCAAGCATGGCTATCGTGTCATCGCTCATGACAGGCGCGGCCATGGGCGTTCCACCCAAACCGACGGCGGCCACGACATGGATCATTACGCCGATGATCTCGCGGCGCTCACTGCGCATCTCAATTTGAAGGATGCCATTCATATCGGCCATTCGACCGGCGGCGGCGAAGTGGTCCACTACATCGCACGCCATGGCGAAAGCCGCGTGGCAAAAGCGGCGATCATCAGCGCGGTGCCGCCGTTGATGGTGAAAACGGCGGCCAATCCTGGTGGCCTTCCCAAAGAAGTATTCGACGATCTCCAGGCGCAGCTCGCCGCCAACCGCTCACAATTCTATCGCGATCTGCCCACCGGGCCATTCTACGGTTATAACCGGCCGGGTGCGAAACCTTCGGAGGCAATCATTCATAACTGGTGGCGCCAGGGCATGATGGGAGGCGCGAAGGCGCATTACGATGGCATCGTCGCTTTTTCGCAAACCGATTTCACCGAAGATCTGAAGAAGATCACCGTGCCGGTCCTGGTGATGCACGGCGACGACGATCAGATCGTTCCCTACGCCGACGCCGGGCCGTTGTCGGCAAAGTTGCTGAAGAATGGGACGCTGAAAACCTACAAGGGTTTTCCGCATGGCATGCCGACAACTGAGGCCGAGACCATTAACAAGGATCTATTGGCCTTTCTGAAGGCGTAAGGTCGTGAAAGAAGAAGGAGATTGATCATGAAACAAAAAACCGAAAAACAAACCAGGTCGCTTCAGGACAGACGAGACGCTCCGCTGGCCACCCGCAGTGACCTGTCGAGTTCCGGAAGGGCGGACATTGCCGCCGCGATGAACGGAATACTGGCGGATGTGTTCGCGCTCTATTTGAAAACGAAGAATTTTCACTGGCACATGAGCGGCCCGCACTTCCGCGATTATCACCTGCTGCTCGACGAGCATGCCGATCAAATCTTTGCCATGACCGATCCGATCGCGGAGCGCGTGCGGAAGCTCGGAGGCGGGACGATCAAATCGATTGGTCAAATCTCGCGGACGCAACGCATTCTCGATAACGATGCCGAGTACGTGGAGCCGCTCGATATGCTGGCCGAGCTGGCGGAAGACAATGGATCTTTGGTGGTCCGGTTACGCCAGGCGCACAATGTCTGTGACGAACATGGCGACGTCGCGACCGCCAGCCTGATCGAAGTTTGGATCGATGAGACCGAGCGGCGACGGTGGTTCCTCTTTGAAACCACCCGCCGCCGTAACTAGTCCGTATCAAAACGCACAAGGTGTAAACACCATGATCCTGCACATCTACAGCATCATCCACGTCATCATCAACCTGGTTGGAATCCTGACCGGCTTGGTCGTTTTCTTCGGATTGCTGGCGCGCCAACGGTTGGACTGTTGGGACGAGGTGGTTCCTTATCACCACCATAGCGACCAGTGTGACCGGTTTCTTTTTCCCCTTTCACGGTCTCACCCCGGCTTACACGGTGGGCGCAATATCGCTTTTCGTGCTGGGGCTGGCCTGGTTTGCCCGTTATTCGCGACAGTTGCACGGGCATTGGCGCTGGATCTACATCGTGACCGCGATGATCGCCCTTTATCTCAATGTTTTCGTCGCGATCGTGCAATCGTTTCTCAAGATACCTGCATTACACGCGCTGGCCCCGACACAGACGGAGCCGCCATTTCAAATCGCGCAGCTCGTTAGCCTGGCGCCTTTTGTTGTTTTGACGATTGCGGCCGTCGTCAGATTTCACCCAGACGCTGGGTCGGCAGAAGTTCGCGCGTGATAGCGAGGCGCGAGGACTCTGCGGCAGGCGACTTCAGGCAATCTTTAAACGGGTCTGAGACGCGAACGCGGACGAGACCAACTCGTCCCTCCGGCGCGACCCAGTGATTGTGGTTGATCGGGAGGGACGAGCTGGAAAGCCCGGCCGCTGCTTCACCCGCGTTACGGGTCTCGTCCGCTCTCCAGCGGAGCGCGTCGGTTTCATGATCGATTCCCAATCCGATCCGGTTAAAGCACGCCCTCTTCAACGTCGTAGACATCGAAGAAGAATTTCACTTTGCTCGGCGGCTTGCAGAATTTCGGGATGTAATCGACAAAATATTCCTGAACGCTGTCGGGAAGATCGCACAGGCGTTTGCAAATCATTTCGTTGTTCCAGCGAATGATCGGCAGGTTGTCTTTTTGCACGGTGTTTCCGCGAATCCACTTGTCCACCTCGGCATCGGTTGCACCGGTGGCGACGAATTCCTTGAATTTCATGGGGTCCAAACCGGTGAACTTCCAAAAGAATGCGCCCAACCCGCAGGGATAAAAGTTGTACTCCCCGTTAATCCCGAGCAGGTCGGCCCGCGCCTTATCAAGCATTCGCGCCGCAATGACAAAGTCGCCAAGCACCTCTCTCGGACTGCGCGGAGAGGTTTTTCTCAAGTCGCGGGCGAGGGTTTTCAATTTTTCCTGGTTCATGTGCGGTATTACTCCTCTTTTCGGTAAAGAATGATCTGGTTCATTCTAGCACAAATCCTGGCACACCAACGCGCCAGACTTTGGTTATGGCGCTCCAGCCCAACGACTCAAACGCTTAGTTGCGACTGGCCACGAGCTATCCTGGCGTCTAGAATTTCAAACCTAGGCAAGAGAAGGGTTCGGGAACGTGAAAAGCGACGTCCAGAATATACGATCTGAGTGGCCACAGGGGCCGCTGACGGACCTCGAGCGGAGCGAATTTTATCTGCGCGAGGGAGAACGCCTGGCTCATATGGGGAGCTGGTCGCTCAGGCCCGATGGAATATTTGATTATTGGTCGCCTGAAACTTTCGCGATTTTTGGCTTCGATCCGGCAAAGGGTATTCCGACCTTAAACGAATGGCTTGATGTTCTCCATCCGACCGACGGTGAGCGCATGCATGCACTGATCCGGAAAATGTTTTCGGAGGGTGTGAAGGGCGACATTCAGTATCGCGTTGAGCATCCTGAACACGGTCAGAAGACCATCCACAGCACAGGTGAACCGATGTTTGAGGACGGCGAGGTTGCACGATTGATCGGCAACACGCTGGATATCACCGAGCAGGAAGAATTGACTCAGGAGCTCCGGCGGCGGCAAGCGTATCTGGCGGAAGCCCAAAGGCTCAGTCGCACTGGGAGCTTCGGGTGGGATGTCTCAAGCGGTGAGATCTACTGGTCTGACGAAACCTTTCGAATATTTGAGCTCGACCCGAAAACCGAGATAACGATCGCACTGATTGTGCAACGAACCCATCCTGATGATAGACAAGCGGTCCAGCAAGTGATTGAGCGTGCTTCTCGTGATGGGACGGAGTTCGCTCTCGGACATCGACTGTTGCTTCCTGATGGATCTATTAAGTATCTCCAGGTCGTCGCTCGCCCTTCGACAGATGAGGGACGCCGCTCCGAATTCGTGGGCGCGGTAACTGACATCACGGACCGCAAGCGCGCGGATGCGTTGTTCGCCGGTGAAAAGCGTCTTCTTGAGATGGTTGCCACCGATGTTGCGCTCAACGAAATCCTGAATGCGTTGTGCCTGATCATCGAGGAATATCGTCCCGGCACGCTTGCTTCCATTTTGTTGCTTCGCACCGACGGTCGTCATCTTGATTCCGTAGCGGGACCCAGTCTTCCCAAAGCATGGAAAGAAGAAATGGAAAGGCTGCCAATTGGTCCGTGTGCCGGCTCGTGCGGAACCGCGGCCTATCGCGGCTCACCCGTGATGGTTTCCGATGTTGCCACCGATCCGCTTTGGGAAGTACCGCAGCATCGCGCGGCAGCATTGCGTCACGGGCTGCGGGCGTCCTGGTCGAATCCTATATTGTCATCCGACAGAAAAGTCCTGGGAACGTTCTGCATTTACGCTCGCGAAACGGGAAGCCCAGGTGCGCAAGATCTCGGACTGATTGAAAAAGCAACGCACCTCGCACGAGTCGCTATTGAACGCGACCGTGCGGGAGAAAGAATTCGCGAACAAGAAACAGAGCTTCGTCAGATTCTGGATCTGACGCCGCACCACCTCTATGTGTATGGGCCTGACGGAGCCCTATTGTATGTCAATCAGTTCGCGCTCGCATATGTCGGTGCCACGCTTGCTGAAATGGTAACCGCGTCTCGGTTTAATTTCATTCATCCAGATGATCGACCAGGGTATGTGGCTGAAAAAAAGAAGGGAATGCTCGCCGGCAAGTCGTATGAATTTGAACTTCGGATTCTGAAACACGATGGGACATATCGTTGGTTCCTGGGCCGCGGCACCCCGCTTAAAGATGAACAAGGGCGGATAACACGATGGTACAACACGGCCACCGACATCGAAGATCGTAAACAGGCTGAAGATAGGCTTCGGCACGAGAACATCGTGCTGCGTGAAGAGCTCGGGAAGACTTCGATGTTTGAAGAAGTCGTCGGCACTTCGTCTGCCTTGCAAATGGTGCTGGCACGCGCAGCCAAGGTCGCCCCGACAGACTCAACCGTTTTGATAATGGGCGAAACGGGCACCGGGAAGGAACTGATCGCCCGCGCCATTCATCAACGGTCAAAGCGTTCGAAGCGTCCGTTCATCAGTGTGAATTGTGCGGCCGTGCCCTCTTCGCTCATTATGTCGGAATTATTCGGTCACGAAAAAGGTGCGTTTACTGGAGCACTGCAGAGGCGCCCCGGTCGGTTCGAATTGGCAGAAGGCGGCACGCTTTTCCTCGACGAAGTAGGAGATCTGCCAGCGGAGACGCAGATTGCCCTGCTGCGTGTTTTGCAGGAACGGGAGTATGAACGCGTGGGCGGCACCGAAGTGCTGCGCGCTGATGTCCGCGTTGTTTCAGCCACGAATTGTGATCTGCAGACGGCTATCGCAGACGGCGCCTTTCGTACTGACCTTTACTACCGGCTAAACGTGTTTCCGATCAAACTGCCGCCGCTGCGCGATCGCAAAGAGGACGTTCCGCTACTTGTAAATTATTTTGTCGATCGTTATGCGAAGAGAGCCGGAAAAAAGATCAGGCATATTCAAAAGAAGAGTCTCGAAGCGCTGCAAGACTATTCATGG
>Ga0193726_1002614_pt1 | contig 12037 bp, 30 predicted proteins | sample H2c1metaG_FD_144928 | JGI IMG/M metagenome (GOLD analysis project Ga0193726, IMG submission 144928) | Soil microbial communities from a riparian zone of the East river system, Colorado, United States - H2c1 | ecosystem: Environmental > Terrestrial > Soil > Riparian zone | place: USA: East River... | reverse complement strand
ATGGGCCTCGCCTTCGAGCGGGCACGTGCCATGGGCGAGCCCCTCGGCGCCTGCTGGGAAGCCGCCTACCAGGCCGCGCGGGAGCACTGGACCAGGCAGCCCGCGCCAGAGGCTGAGCCCGCGCCCGAGATGGAGCGCAAGCTGTCGGTCGCCCTCAACGCGCTCCAGCGGATCGACCGCACGCGCCGCACCGTAGTTGACCAGGCAGCCCTCTGGGACATCGCCCAAGAGGCGATTGACCAGGTCACTGATGTTGACGGCCAGTTGACGCAGCCCGCGCCCGAGCTGGCCGCTGCCAAGGTCGTCGAGCTGGGCACCGCGTGGCGGCTACTCGGCGAGGCGCGCGAACTGCTGAACGACATCGGCGTCATGGCGGCCAACGCACCCGGGGACGGGGACTCGTTCGCGGTGTGCGAGGAGATCGCCATGCGGGTCGCGGCAGCAGGCGTCCCGGACTCCGCCGCCGCGCCCGACCTGAACGCGTTTCCCTGGCGGCAGGGCCGCAGCCAGGGCCGCAACCTCTACGCCCGCACGGGCGGGGACGACTGGAAGGCCGACGTGATGATCGGACAGCTCAACACGCCCGAGCTCGCCGCCGGGGCGGTCCGGGCGCACAACGCCGCTATGGAGAACCTGTGACCGTGCCTGAGGAAGACGAGCTGCTGACCCCGCAGGAGGTCGCCAAGCTGTTCAGGGTGTCCTCGAAGACCGTGGTCCGCTGGTCAGCAGAGGGGAAGCTGGAGTCGATCCGGACGCTCGGGAACCACCGGCGGTACCGGCGGGACGTCGTGATGGCGCTGCTGACCGCGCGCGGCACGGGCCGGCACGGGAAGGCGGGGCAGTGACCCCGGCCAAGGACGGGCTGATGCTCACCGAGGAGGTCGCGGAGGCGTTCGGGGTGAGCGGCGCGACCGTCGCCCGGTGGGGGCAGACGGGACGGCTGACGTCCGCCCAGACGCCGGGCGGTCACCGCCGTTACTTCGCCGTCGAGGTCAGTGCCCTTATCGCCGGGCAGAGCCGGGAGGCGGCCAGGAAGCTCGCGGTCGCGGAGCGGGAACGGCTGGCGGGAGGGCTGGGGTGAGGCCGCCGGCCAAGGTTCCCGCCCACCTCCGGCCCCTCGTGCGCCGTGCGCTGGCCCGGGGATGGCAGATGGGCGCGCTAGGCGGCTACTGCACGGACTTCCGCAGGATCTCCGTCGCAATATCCATGCCGCCTGCCGCCTCGGCCGCGTCGGCGAGCTCGAACGGCACGAGAGCAGCTTGCGGCTTGCCTCGACGCGAAAGCCGCACGCCTTGCCGCAGCAGGCGCACGCTCGCAACTAGATCACTCATATTCGCACGCGCCTCAGCGATGGGCTTGTCGTCCATGCCGTCCACCATACCAAACCGCTTTCATGTACATAGGGACTCATTGTACAATAAGACCGTGACCTCTCGGAAGACCGAAACACGCCACAGCCCGACCGGGAAGACGTGCCACCACTTCCTCTTCCACCGGCTGGCCTGCGACGAGTTCGACGCTCTGTCCGCGAGAGCCAACGGACACTGCGAGATCTGTGGCGCGGCCGAGGAAGACACGAAGCGCGGCTCCCTGGTCGTCGACCACTTCTATGCGCCGGGTGCGTATGTCATCCGCGGGATGCTGTGCGACTGGTGCAACACCACAGTCATGGCTTGTATCGACGGCAAGAAGGTCTGGGGCACGGAGACCCGCAAATGGGAGGCGAAGGGCCACGAGTACGAGGCGAATAGCTGGGACGCACTGACCCCGGAAGTCCTCGTCCTGATGGCGGCGCGCAAAGAAAAGCGGCCGAAGAATGCGCCGCGGCGTGCGCAGAGCCGAGAAACCATGACAGCCATCTCGATCCCTGCCCGTCGGGGCGTTCCCGCTATGGCTGCGTCCTTGCGCGAGTGGCTAACCCCGGTTGAGCTAGCCGAGTTGGCCGCACTCTTGTCCGGGGATCCGACCGATGCGATGTGAAACCAGTTGGCAATGGCGCTTGCTTGTACATCGCGCTCCGTTGTACAATTCAAGCATGAGCAACGCCATCCTGACTCCCGCCGCCGAGGCCCGCTGCCTGCGCTGCCGCCGAGTTCTGAAGTCAGCCCGGAGCGTCGCCGACGGCTACGGCAAGGGCTGCGCCGCGAAGATCCGGCAGGCCGCCCGCGAGGCCGCCCTTGATGGCCTGAACGACAGGCAGCGGGACAAGGCACTGGAGATCGTCACCGACGGCGGGGCGGTTCCCTCCAGCCGCGAGGGCGTGTGGCACGTCACCTCCGGCGACGGCTCGCAGGCCTACCTGACAACCGGCGACGGCCACTGCAACTGCAAGTGGGGGCTGCGGCGCGACAGCGCGGACACCAAGGTCTGCGCCCACGTCGGAGCGGTGCGGCTCGTCGCGCTGCGGCCCTCCCGGCACTCGATGACGAAGGCGGCCTGACGATGACCAGCCTCGGCTACGCGCCGACCGAAACCATGACCAGCATTCCGGTCACCCGTCCGGCAGTCGCTCCCGTGACCGCCGCAGCCTTCGCACTCCCCGGCACCGTCCGCCCCGGAACCCTGGTGACCTACGCCGGCAGCAGCGCGAAGGACCACGGGTTCTGGATCCTCGAAGGCCCGTGCCCCTGCGGCTGCGGCGGCCTGAAGCTCTGGCGGCAGGAACGGGACGGGCTCCACGGGCTGGTGCACGTCTCGGCCCGCAGCGTCGCAGGGCAGGTGTGGCCGTGAACCGCCCGGCGAAGCTCCTGAGCGAAGCGGCGGACGCCCTCGACGGCGCTCACCGCGACGCCGGCGCGGCTGTCCGCGAGATCGCCGCCCTCGTCGCCGCCGTCGTCGCGCGCGGCCCCGCCTCCCTCGACGCCCAGCTCCGCCCGGTGATGGACCGCCTGGATATCGGCCCCGGCGCGAGCCCGGCTGAGGCCGAGAAGCGGATACGGCGGGCGCTCGGGCTCGCGGGCACCGGGAAGGTGGCCTGAAATGACCGGCATGAACGCCCTTGGCTTCCCGGACGGCAGCTGGGCCGACCCGCTCAGCCGGGCGGAGCGCATCCAATGCGCCCGCTTCCTGGCCCGCCTCGCTCGTAAGTTCCACGCAGCCACCGACCCTCACCTTGCTAGCGCGCACGTGGCCGGCATGGGCGAGTACGGAGACCTCGTCAGGGCGCTGCTCCGGGCATCGGGGGAGATGTCAGACCTGCACCTGGACGTGACAGAGCTGGCGAAGGTGGCCATGTCATGACCCTCGCCGAGCGCATTACCTCCGTACTCGCCGGAACCGGGTTCCGGCCCTACGCCGACATGCCCCTCGATGCGACGCACTACAGCGGCCCGTTCTTCCTGGTTGCCGAGGGAGTCGGCGCGACCGTGAGCGTCGCGTGGACGGACGCGGCGGACGCCGAGCGCGGGGTAATGCTCCACCGGTACGCCATCAGGCTTCACGAGGTCGGCCTTGTCGCCGAGCGCCGCGCCGGGTACCTGTACGTGACCGAGCCGGAAGGGCGACCATGACCGCCCTCGCCCCCGTCGACAAGACGATGCTCCCGTCGCGCGGAGGCCGGCTTGCGTGCTGGGCCGCGACGACGACGGACGGGATCTGGGCTTTCGCCCGCGAGGAGGACGGCACCACCTCGTGGACTGTCCGTCACCTGCCTACGAAGACGGTCGTAACGGGCTACCTGGGCTCGCTGCGCCAGTGCCGGGCCTACGTGGGCTCGGGCGAGGCGCGCGAGGACCTTGAGCGGATGAACGGAGACGGCAGTGGCTGACGTTCGCGTCCCGTCCTGGGATGCCGGGACAGCCAGACGGCTGCGCGCCGCGGTGACTGCGGACCCCGGTACCCCGGAGGTTCCGCTGGAGCCCGTGACGCTCGCGTTCCCGGCGGACGGCCTCTGCCCGGACTGCGGCACGCCGCTGTGCGGGTGGTGCGCCCGCGTTTACAAGCTGACCCGGCAGCACCTGCGCCCGGACGGCCGGTGCCCGTTCGGGCACCGGGCTCAGGTTAAGGAAACAACAGAAGGGACGGTGCCCGGTGGCGAGTGACGTGACCGAGGTCGCGAAGGGCAAGACCACGTTTGGCGGCACCTGGGCAGTCGGCACCGACGAGGCACGGCTGCTCGTCCTCGTTGACGGTTTCCTTCTGGCGGTCGACGGTGCCGAGCGCGACAAGTTCGCCGAGGCCGCCGCACGCGCCGTGACGCCGGGGCAGGCGGTGCACGGTGGCTGAGGCAGTGCCGCGCGCCGAACGGGCTGCGCCCTTGACCTGCGAGCTGTGCAGGCACGCCCCGGCCGGGTTCCTCGTCGTCGCAGGCCCGCGCGGCGCACGGGCACGCCAGCTGGCGTGCAGGCGCTGCGCGGACGACGCCCTGTGGGCACTGGGCGAGTCCCGGGTCTGCGGGCGGGTCTACAGGATCAGGCTGGCCGCCGTCACGGCGGCAGGAACGGAGACGTAGATGGCACCCGCTGACGAACCGCGCACCTGCCGGCACCGTGCCCCGGCGACCGGCCGTCCCGCCTGCACCCGCCCCGCCGTCTACCGGGTGTCCCGCCCGTCCCGCCGGAACGACGGGCAGGACTCGTGCAGGGTTCACCTCGCCGCGACCGTAGACGCCCTCTCGCAGGGAGACGGGTCTCTCATGCTCGCAATCTCGTACGTGACGGAGGCGGGAGGGCGGCCGGCACAGCAGGACGACTCCACTTACTAACACACGGAGGCAACAGATGACTGAAGACCTGATCGTCCCCTGGTCCCAGGTGCTCCCTGACGACCTGGTGCTGCTCCAGGGTGAACTGATGGCCCATGAGGGCATCCGGCTTACCGAGAAGCCGTGGGGCGATGGCACCATGCGGCTGTTCGCGGACGTGTCGCACCGCCTCGAAAACGGCCACGTCGTCACGAGCGAGTACAAGGCTGGCGACCTGACCGCCGTGCGCCGGGCCCTCCTCGCTGGGCCCGTTCCGGGGATAGAGAAGGCCCTGGAGATCGCCGCAGAGTGCGCCATGTACGACGGCGACCATCACAAAATGTGGACGATCGACCAGATGGTCCGCGCTCTGACCGGGTGTCCCATGGTGACGAAGAGCGCCGTCGACTACAAGGGCGAGCCTTACGCCTACGAGGCGCAGGGCGAGTCGCCGGAGTACGAGGCGTTCACCCTGGACGACGAGGGCCTTTACGCGTGGGATGAGGGGATCGCCCCGTGAACGCGAAGCTCCTGCGCGCGGTGCTGACCCACATCGAGGGCAACCCGGCGCTCCTCGACCTGACGGTCTACGGCGAGTTCCGTCCCTCCGGCGAGATAGCCGCAGACATAGCCGGGCGGGCACTGCTCGAATCGAAGTGGACCCTCGCCGCCGCCAACACCTTCCGCTCCCCGGACGGCAAGCGGGAAGTCAGCGCCTGCTGGGAAATAGAGGACGAGGCGCAGGCGCTCCTCGACGTCACGGACGACGACCTGTGGGCGGGCGGGGACTTCGAGTGCCTGTTCATCGTCGCCGACAGGGAAGAGGCGGTCGGGCGGCTGCGGGAGCTTACCGAGCAGGCAGAGGCGGTGAGGGTGAATGGCTAGCGACAGCGAACTGCCGACCTGGGGCGAGATCGAGGGTCACGCACTGCGCCACCTTGACGCGGCCCGGAACGAGATATCAGAGGTCCGGGACTGGCTGCGTTCTGACTGGCGTCCCCTCGGGACGCCGCTGACCAAGCCCGAGGCCGATGCCCGCCGCGAGGTGCTGCGGATCGTCGGCGAGGTAAAAAACCTCATCGACCAGGCGAAAGGCATGCTCCATGGCTGACGACCTGTCCGCCGCCCTGGCGGAGATCCGGGCGCAGCTGGAGGCCGCCGCCCGCGCGTTCCCCGCCGGCGGCATCGACCCGGCGCAGGCGTCGTTCGCGGCGGGAACCCTGCACGGGAACGCCCTCAAGGCGCTCGCCGGCGTTGAGGCGGCCATGTCGTTCCACCGGCGCGTACCCCTGTACGGGAACGCCTCCACCGGGGACGAGCCGGACGCCTGCCCGCATCACCCGGACAGCGGCCTTCACTTCGAGGACTGCGACGGGAGCGGGGAGTGGCTGTGCGAGGGCAAGCCCGAAGGCGCGGTCTGCGAATCGTGCACAGACGGCGAAGGCGGGGAGCGCGCGGAGTGGCCCTGCGGCGAGTACACGGCGATCCTTGCCGCGCTGACCGGAAAGGGGAACGCCGATGGCTGAAGGCAAGAGCCCGTGTCCGCCTTGGTGCGCAGGGAAGCACTCCCTGACGGAAACCCACTACTCTGCCGCGCCGCGCCTGGGGCTCGGGCTCTACGCGGAAGCCGTCCAGCGGCCCGGCGGGCGGAAGCTCGCCGGGGCGGCCGGCGTCCCTGCCCGCAACGAGCACGAGGCCGCTGCCCTCGCGAAGCTGATCGAGCGCCTCGCGGGCGCGTCCCCCGGGGTGCACCGCGCGCTCGAGGAGCAGGTCCGCGCCGCAGCTTCCGTTGCGTTCGGCGCCGAGGCCATGGAGGGACTGCGTTGACGGCCCGGCTGCGGCCCCTGACCGTGCGCCAGCCGTGGGCAAGTGCCATCGCCTACGGGGGCAAGTGCGTGGAGAACAGGTCCTGGCCTGCCCCGCCGTGGCTTACCGGGCTCGCCGTTCACGCAGGCTCGGGGATCGACTGGGACGCCCCGCCGGAGGCATGGACCGCGGCAGGGCTGGCCCCCTACCGCCGTGGCGCCCGCCGCGCGAACTGGACGGCCAGCCTCCCGCTCGGCGCGGTGATCGCGGTCGCCGAGCTGGCCGGGTGCCATCACTCGGACGACTGCGGTCGCTGTTCCGCATGGTCGGAGCCGGACAGCTGGCACTGGGAACTCCGGGACGTGCGCCCTCTCCGCGCGCCTGTCCCCTGCAAGGGAAAGCTCGGGCTGTGGCGGCTTCCCGAGCACGCGGAGAAGGGCGTGCGGGAGCAACTGGAGGACAGTCATGCCGGATAACGGCCCCTACGACAGCGAGCGCCAGGCCCGTGCCGCCGCTCACTCCGTCGTACCGCCGGAGGGCGGCCGGTCGATCCTCCGCCTCGCGCAGTGCCGCGAGCTCCTCGACCTCGCGTGCGAGGCCGCGGGCGTGGAAACAGGCGAGTACGACAAGCGGATCCTTGACTGGATCGCCGGCTTCGAGGACTCCGCCTGCATGGTGTTCGCCGGGCTGGTCGCCCGCGCGTACGAGGCGGGGCTAGAAGACCGGGCGGCAGCGAGGGGGGAACCTGATGCCTGAGGGAACGGAGGCCGCCACGTGGCGCACCGGGTACGCGAGCGGCACCCAGGCCCGCGCCGTCTACACTCTCGCCGGGACCAGCCAGCGCGCCGGCAAGCTGGTCGGCCGGATGGCCAGCCACCGCCTCGCCGAGACGGTAAGCGCCGAGCACAACGACCTGCTGGCGCTGGGCTGGCTCCTCGCCGCCGGACTGACGACCGTGATCCGGAACGGGGAGCATGAGGGCGCGCCTGGCGTCCTGGTGTGCCTCGACGTCGAAGGGCCGCCCCTGTTCACGGGCCGGACCCTCGGGGACGCCCTGGCCGAGGCCCGCGTCTGGGCTGAGGACCACGGGCACGCGGCGGCCGGGCCGGCAACGGGGGAGAAGGAGGAAGGCAGTGGCTAGCGGACGTCCGCTCAACTACACGACGACGATCTCCGTCACGCAGACAGTAGGCGAGTGCCAGTCAATCCTCGCCGCTGCGGGAGCGGCTTCGGTTGCGGTCCATTACGAGGGCGGCCAGCCGTCCGGGCTGAGCTTCACACTGAAGACCCCGCACGGGACCCGGGCGTTCACGCTCCCGGTCGACCTCAACGGCATGCAGCGGGTACTCGCGGACGAAGCCAGGAACGGCCTGCGCATTCACACCAAGGGCACCAAGGTTGACAGCCGCGAGCACGCCGCCCGCGTCGCCTGGCGGGTCGCCAAGGACTGGCTTGAGGCCTGCCTGGCGCTGATCGCCGCCCGGATGACGACGATCGACACCGTGATGTTGCCGTTCCTGCACGTCGACGGGGACCGGACGCTCTGGGAGGCGTACCGGGAACGGGAGCAGGCGGCGATCGAGATGGGAGAGGGAAATGACTGACACCCTGACCTGGGCAGCCGTCGTGTTCGTCCCGGCGATGACCCTTGTCCTCTGGCTCGGGCCGGCGCTTCGCCGCGCCATCGAGTCGGTAACCGCTTCGCACGCCGTCTCCGCCGCCGAACGTGACGCGGGCGTTCAGGCGTCCCTCGCCGACGTGGCCGAGCGCAGGCAAAAGCTTGCGATCAAGGCCGCCTTGCTTGACGAGGAGACGCTGGCGGAGCGGACGCGGCTCGCGGCGGAAACCGCCCGGTACGACACCGACCGCGAGGCCGCGGGGAAGGTGCTGGATTGCGCCGTGGCGGCCCGCAGGGAGGTGATCGCGGCCCGCGCCGAGGCGGAGGCCGCGCTTGCCCCCGAGGCTGCCAGGAAGGCGCTTGAGGTAAACGGCGGCGACACCGTGGCGGCACTCGGCGAGGCCTACGCGGCCTACGTCCGAGGCTACGGGTTCGCGGACCCGCTGCCCTTCGGACGGTGGATCCAGGGATTCGAGGGAGTGCCCCGTGGCTGACCGGCCCGGCACGTGGATCACCCTCGTCGCGCGGGCGGAGGGAAACGCGAGGGACGGCTTCCGCATCGCGCACTACTGGGACGGCCGGAAGTTCACCCTCAAGTCCGGGGCGGTGAGCAACGGCTTCACGGCGACCGGAACCGACGACTTCAACGTTGCGCTCATCGAGGAGATGCGCAAGCCCTTCCCTGCCGGCGAGTCCTGCCTGTACTGCGAGGAGCTGTTCAGCGAGGAAGCCAAGGATTCCGGGCAGGCGATGCCGTTCGGGAAGGCTGACGGCACGGCGGAGATCCGCCACGTTCACAAGGAATGCGCATTCAGGGCCGTCGCCGGAGGCTTGGCCCATCACGAGGGTCGCTGTTCCTGTCACGGCGGTAGCACGGAAACGCCGGGCTTGACGTACCGGCAGGAGGCGCTTGAGGTGTGGCGGCGGATGCGGGCCGGGGAGCTGTTCAGGTGATCTGCCAGCGCTGCGGCACGGTCTTCTGCGTCGACACCGGGACCGATGCCTTCTACCTGTCGCCGCATTGCGTGCTCTACTGCTCGAAACTGTGCAAGAGGAAGTCCCGGCCGAGCCACCTGAAGCACAAGCGGGAACTGACGAAGCGCCCGGCGAAGATCCGCAGTCAGGTCCGTACCCTGCGCCGGCGGGACGGGGACAACTGCTGGCTGCACGGCCTCCCCATTAACTTCGGGATCACGGACAACAACGACCCGATGCACTGCTCCCGCGATCATGTTGTCCCCCGGACGCTCGGGGGAGACCTCGCCGTGGTGAACATGCGGCTAGCTCACCGGCAGTGCAATACCGAGAAGGGCCAAGAGCTCCAGGGCTAGGGATGGGACAGTCCGCGCTGCGGCAGTGCCGGCGAGCGGCGGCAGCTTTAGAAGTCGGTCCCTGTCTTCCCGCCCCGGTAAGCGGCCCCGGCTATGCCTCAGGCGAGCCGGGGCCGCCTCATGTAGCGTGGAAGTCAGGGAGCGCGGCGGCCCAGCCGCAAACTGGCACGTCCTAGTCTCCGGGTCACGGCTGGCCGGTCTGCGCGTACTGGCTTACCGCCTGCCGGAGCCTCCCGGTCACCCTCTTGCCGGCGCTGAACTTACCCGCGCGCAGCCGACCACGCCTCGAAGGCCGCTAGGCCACTGCAGGATTGCCGGGCAGGCATCGCGTTCGGGTTCGGGCGCCGCCGCACAGGCTGACCTGAGTAGTCGGTGCCCTCGTGCCTGGCGCCCTTCTCGCTGTTGCACGGGTAGGCGTGCGAGAGGCGCAGGTTGCCTAGGGCGCTCCGCGACCCGCCTGCGGCGATGGGGACCACGTGCTCCAGTGACTGGCCCCAGAAGGTGCCGGGCGCCCTCGCGAAGTCGATCGGCTTGCGGCAGACGAAGCAGTCGTCACCGTCGCGCTCGCGGACTGCCGCCCGGAGCTCGGCCGCCGAACGGCTTCCGGTGCGACTCATGATCCTCACCTGGTCCAACTGGCTGATGGATGGCTAGACGACCATTATGCCGCTGGAGCAGGCAATCTCCACCTGGTTTTCAGGCATCCCGGACAACCCTGGCCCGGCACCGCGCCCCTCCTCGGTGCTAGCCTCTAAACCACCGGGAGCGGTCTGCAGTCCGAAACGCTGCGAGATCCGGAATGATCGGGGCCACGGTTCGGCGGTCTGCGCGTACTGCCTCACCGATTGCCTGAGACCCGGGGATTCCTCTCCCCTGTAGGCTTGCCCCGGGGGTTAGAGACGGGGGCGGCGGCAACCCCGCCGCGCCCGTTCCCGCTTCGCGCTACCGTGTAACCGTGCGCCAGCGGCAGAGCCTGAAGGTCGACCGGAAGTCCGGCGACGCGACCGTGACAACCGAGACCCTCAGCGACGAGGCCGGCTTCGCGCAGCGGATCCGGGAGCTGAAGGAATCCGTCCCTGACATCGGCCCGGTCGAGGCCCGCTCCCTCGCAACGCTGTGCGACGGCTGCGGGTCCGGGGCTGCCCTTGACTTCGAGAGCCCGCGCCTGCCGGACGGCTGGGCCGCGACCGGGGCCGGGGACTTCTGTCCCGCCTGTCAGGCGCTGAACTTATCCGCGGGATATCCGCGTTACGGGTATCGCGTCGGCCTGTCTTGCCGGGCGCGGATTTATATGCGCGCCGCGATCGCCTAGGCTCGCCCTCGCGATGCAAGGACGGTTCCGGGTCGCCCCGCGCGGCTAGAGTTAGCAAAGTGGACGAGGCGGAGGCAAGGGGTCGCTGGCTGGACCTTGGAGAGCGCATCCGGGACAACCCGGCCGACCTTGAGGCCTGGAACGAGATCCTTGCGATAGGCCGCCTGGTCTACATCCCCGGCACCGGCCGCGCCGCCGGGCATTTCGCCGCCGAGCTGGACCTGTAGCCGTGCCGCCCCGTGACCCGAGACTCTGTCCCGCGCTCGACCGCGCCCTCCCCGCCGACTCCCCCGGCCGTGACCCCGGGTACCGCGGTGAGCGCTCGCCGTGGCTGTTCCTCTTCGGGGATCACGAGTGGCACCCGGTTACGGTCCGCGCGCGGTGGACCGACCGTCACGGCCGCGAGGTTGTGGAGATCGAGTTCCGCGCCGGGGGCGACACCTACGGAGAGGCCTACCTTGCGGAGCCGGAGAAGATGCGGGAGATCGGCTAGGCCTCGCGGTATTCCCTCATGAGCTCGTCGGCCCGGTAGCCGATCATGCTCGTCACGTCGAGGTTCACCATGAGCCGCAGCCGGTCGCACCCGTACGGCCAGCGCGCGACCTTCCCGGCGCGGTCGATGAGGTGCGACCATGTCCGGCTGGGAAGCGACGAGCCGATCTCCAGGACGGCCGAGCCGGGCGGGATCTTGAAGCTCGCGGTGAGCGGGTACGTGGTCCCGTCCGGGCGGCGGTCGATGAGCCCAGTCGCGAGCGAAACGCGGACCGGCTCGTCCCACGTGAGCTTCCCGTCGCCCTGGCTGAACCGCTGGCTCATGTCCACGCTCGCCCGGAACGGCCGGGGCAGGGTCGCCAGGACCGCCGCGTTCTCCTCGCGGTCGCTGTCCCTGTACGGTCCCGATCCGGTGCCGACGAGGACCGTGGCGACCGACCCGCCGTAGATCAGCGCGTGAACGTGGGCGAACGCGGCGATCTGCTCCTCGGGCCACGAGGACGGGTCGAGGATGCCGTGCTGCCCGATGGCGGAGACGTACTCGTCGTCCCACTGCCCGGTGCGCAGCCCCTGCCGCGCGAGGTACAGCGCCTCGCGGCCGTCCGGGTTGCCCAGGAACCGCTCTAGCGCCAATTCGGCCCATGTCTCGTGGTCAGTCACAGCTGATATCTCCTGTCGCTCGTTTTCTGGGGACATTCTGGGGACCGGATCGCCTCCGGGCGCACGTGAGCGCACGGGAACGCCGCTGAATGCACTGACTCCGACCTGGGCACCTGAACACGCGTCGTTGTCACCTG
>Ga0193726_1002613_pt1 | contig 12038 bp, 13 predicted proteins | sample H2c1metaG_FD_144928 | JGI IMG/M metagenome (GOLD analysis project Ga0193726, IMG submission 144928) | Soil microbial communities from a riparian zone of the East river system, Colorado, United States - H2c1 | ecosystem: Environmental > Terrestrial > Soil > Riparian zone | place: USA: East River... | reverse complement strand
GTCCGGACTATACGAGGAGTATTTGGAGCAGTGATATGCAACACCGGCAACGCGAGGCTGGCAACCCGAACTGTGCCTGGTGCGCCCAGACGGCACCGCAACCTCAGCGATTGAACGGCAGCTCTCTCTTGTCACGTACGACTGCGTTGTGATCGGCGGAGGCCTTCGTATACCGCCCAAGAGCCTGCTTTTGTTTGAGCAGATCGTCAACGCCGTGCATAAATCCAATCCCAGCGGAGCAGGGATTCGAGTTCCATGGACGTCATGATGACGCAGAGTCTTCGAGACCTTGCCTAGTGACCGATCAGATGCAACGACAGAGCTTTCCAAGTTGGGTTGCCGAGCAGCACCAATGCCGTGATTTGGAGAGCAATCATCCAGACAACGCCTGCAAGGTACGCGGGGTGCAATCTAGCGCGCGTGGCCAAGTCGTAGGGTGTTCTAAGAAGTGAATACGGTTGGTTCAGCATATCCAGCTTTTCCACCAATAGTTCGACGGTGAAATTCAAATTGGATACGTCTCACGAAGTGGCGCCGGGGCCCTTTGATCGCGAGATCCTCAAGCGCGCCGATGCCATATTGAGTTCGGCGCAGGTATGGAACCGCGCGGATGACCGCAAGTGCCCCGCAACTGCCACTACGTGGAGCATTTATTGCGCGGCCGAGCGCGCGACGATCGAAATTACGGGTGGCTTTCACCATCGAAGACCGGCACTGGAGTTAGTACGCGAAATCGTCGACGAGCGAACGAAGGGGCGAAACTACCAGCACCGTCTGATGGATTACAACAATGATCCCTCAACGACTCTCGCCGAGGTCCATAGCCTCTTCGTGGAAGCGCTAGGCCGGATTCCTGAGTGACCCGAGCAGCTACCAACTGCGACAGGATGTCGAACGGACGGAAGTCCGGAAAGCGAGTCGGGCTACCGCGCCTGACTCGCCGATACCGGGCGAGGTCGGAAAGCCCGAACAGCCGGGTCGATGGAGAACATTGCTCGAGTTAGAAACTGGCATTTAATGAGCGGTAGATGTCTAGATTCGGCGCTGCGATGCATGGCATCGGATGCTAGGCTAACCACCACTTGCACTGCGAGCTGTCCTCGCGAAAGGGGAGTGTCGTTTTAATGCTGAATCGAGAATGGTTGCTGAAATGGGCGCTTGTCGTATCGGGTGCCGGGTTCCTTCTTATTTATCCCTTAGCGATTGTCTGGCCGTCGGGTTGGTCCTGGCATCAAGGCGCACCGTATGAATCGCAATACTTGATGATGATCATCGGGGTCTACGCGACGTTAGGCGTTTTTCTGATTCGTGCGTCGCGGCACCCTCAAGCCAATTTGAGCCTGATCTGGTTCACCATCTGGTCGAGTCTGGTACACGCCGGGATCATGGCCGTACAGTCGGTGAACGGTGCCGGACATATGGGGCACTTAGTAGGTGATGTACCTGCTCTGGTACTCATCGCCGTTGCCTTGGCTGTTTTGGCTTCAGCACCGCAGAAGAAGACTTGAGCATGCGTCCTACTTGGCGAATATTGTAGGGGCTCATCGAAGTGATTGAGGAATTTCGCGACGATCCAGCGTAGACATTGAAATCGGCCGCCTTCGAGGCGGCCGAGAGGCCGGGTCTAACACGCTCATCGGTGCTCCCGAGTCGCGCCTAAGTCGCCGGCGCAGGGCGAGCGCATGGACAGGCCGACGAAGAATACCCTTAGTCGACGACGCCTGGCCGCCAGCCGCCATGCGCGAGGATCTGCTTGGGGTCTTTCAGTTCGAGCAACGCCTTCACTGCCGCGCGCTTGTCCTTAGCGTGGGTGTAGTAGCTCTTGGTTATGGCATAGCCGACCCAGTAGCCAAGGTCGCCGGGCTTTTCGGGCGTGCCGGCGCCGTTGTAGAACCATGGCTTAAGGTCCGTGCTATCTACGTCGGCCAAAAAGGCCTCGCCGATCTCGCGCTCACGTCCTTTAGTCCAGCGCTGCAGATGGGACTCACTCGCCTCGCCCGAGGTCAGCTCGGCGATCAATTCAGCTCCGCCTTCCACAAGCGATTGCTTCAGGACCGTATTGGGCGCGGCATCTTCACCGCCTTGAGGAAACTGCTGCAGGTGCGCGTACTCGTGCGCGATGAGATGGACGAGACGATCCTCGATGCTAGGCTGCAGCCAGTCTGAGCGACAGACGACTTCAAGGCCGATCAGGACGCCGGACTTATCGGTGGTGCCACCTGAATTGTTTCTACCGATCAGAATAGTGACCGGCGGAAAGACTGCGTCGGGATCGAGTATCCCCAACTTTTTGAAGATCGGCGCGAGGCGCGCACGCACGGCAGGTAGAGCTGCCATGCATGCTCGAGCATTGTTATAGACCGCGGGATTGCTGGCAATGGTTATGCGCAAGGCTTCTGCGGACTTGATGCGGCTGGGTATGAACTGGCGCACGCCGTCACTGCCGGCGTCGATATAATCGTGCTGGAGCGCATCGGCATTCGGGGCACCGCCTGCGGCATCGTAAATACGGTAAAACAGGTCGACGTCAGAGGTGCGGATCTCAGCCAGAGGCAGAGCTTGGGGTGCGGCGCGCTGCAGTATTTGGGCGGCGGCACCCAGCGGAGCGAGACTCGCAATAATCAGCGCGCTCATAGCGACCAAGCCGCGCAGAAAGAAAACACTTAAACGCATGCAGCTCTTCCACCTCGATGTGCGACGCCGCGGCGGCTCGGTGCTGCCGTACCAACGGCGTCTCGAGACAACACCGGTGGCGCTGAGACGCCAGGGTTCAACTGCACGTGATTCCACGCGTTCTAATTTTCCGACTTCGGAGCAATGTCCTTTAGCGCCGCTGTTTGCATTTGCGATATCTGCATTACGCTGGTTTGTGAGGTGCTATAGAGAGCATGCAAAAGAGCCCTGTCCCAGACGGTCATTTCTGGGGGCCGCGACTCTGCCGAACTCTCAAATAGCCTCAGGATAGTAGGCACATCACCCGGTTGCTTCTCAAAATTTATCTGGGCGAGACCGACAAGCCCGATGTAGTCGGTAAGCTGGCCAAAGTTGATCTTGCCGATCTTTGTGGAATCTACCACCACAATTACCGAGAAAATATTGCGGGTCGCCGTCAACTTCAAGCGAGTCGCGGCGTCCGGCGGGATGCGAACCCATGGGGCGCGTCCGGAGGATTTTGCTCGATTCGAAGTTGCATCAAGCAAACCGACAAAAAACTGGCCGTCCGCCCCAACGGTGCTGGCGCTATACCAGACGCGTATGGGCCGAGGTGTTTCGAGAAATCGCTTCACGGTTGGGCCAGCTTCACCGTCGAATAGATCGACCTCACGGCGCCACCACTGTTTCAGCAGGAGCTCGGGATCTGGAGTTACAATCACGTAGAGGTTCGGCTTGCACGTCTCGGAGCCGAGCGGAGCACCCGCGGTTTTGGCAATTTCCGAAAGACGAGCGAGGACAAACTCGCCCTGCTGTGTATTCAGTCCGGCCACAAGAGGACAGACGTTGTCCTTCCAACGCCAGAGTGACTGGTCATAGTGGTCGGGCGGAACAATCGTGCTCGAGACGAATTTATTGACCTCACGCTCGAGTTTATCTCTGTTTCTTTGCGCCTCTACGGTGATTGAATCGAGCGAATCAGCGCTAATGGAATTTGCGAGACTCGTGAGCACCGCGACGGCAGCGCATATCCAAAAGGAATGGTTGGTTACTGACGATCGGATGTCCATGACACCTCCGGCAAATATGAGACGATCTGCCGTTTTTAGCATAGCGCGACTCGACCCGGGCGGCCACCCCAAACTCCTTCACCTAAGGGGTATAAGTCGTTCAGTACTGGAAGAAATTGAATACTGTATAGTCCTCGAGACAACGAACGGAGTCACACGTATGGCGAAGTTTTGGAAAGCGGCAATTGTCGCGGCAACAGGCTTCGTTTCTCTTTCTTCGGCGCTCCAGGCGAGGAGTGCTTGCCAGTATCCGGCGCTTCTCCACCAGAGCCGCGATCTTGCGACGATCGAGTCTCTAGAGCTCGACTGGACGCGCGCCTACTTGCGCGGCGATACCCGATTCGAAGCGTGCTTGCTTACACCCGATTTCACTGAAATTATGCGCAGTGGAGAAGTCAAACACCTATCGGACGAATTGGCGCTAGCCGCAAAAAATAAAGCCAATCCGCTGCCTATGGGAGAAATACCCAAAGGCACGGTGCTGCTCCATGGAAACGTGGCAGTCGCGTATGGGCGGTCGCAAAGCGCTAGCGGCGCGCGACCGATGAGATACGCGGATTATTATGTTTGGGAAGAAGGGCATTGGCGGGTCTATTTTGCCCAGCAGACCGAGATAGCAACGAATCCCTGAGACAGGCACATGATTGTTGATGCGATTGAGCAGTGTGAAAGGACCAATAAGCCTATTGTCAAAATAAAGAGCAAGATCGGTTGCCCTGGATCGGGTTAGCAGCTATGACAATCACTGAGACCCCAGTCGAGCCACGCTTTCGTCTGAAGCTCGTCCCTATTCTCGTCACGGCCGCACTTGGTTTTGCGGTGCCCTACATCGCAGGCTACGCCGCGTTCTATTCCAGCAAGATCTTCAATACGCCATCGCCGAATGGGCCGGTGTTGCCATGGCTCTATTCGCAGCATGCCTTCCAGTTGCTGGTGGCTCTGATCGTTATCGCCATTCTGAAGTTTCGGCTGGTGCCCGCCGACTACGGCCTGCACTGGCCGCGCGGCAAGAGCTATATCTGGGCCGCCATCTTGTGGGGCACGTTTTTCGGCGTGCTAATGACGGTAGTGGACTATGCGCCGGAACTATTTGCGCATACCAAGCCGGATCCCGGTTTTCCGCTCACGCCAGGTAACGTCTGGGGATGGACCTTGTTCGAAGGCGTCTACGTTGGCCCCACGGAAGAGATTCCATTCCGCTCACTGTTGGTCACCTATCTGGCAGCGACCATGCCGGGCAAGTTTCATATCGGCCGTTTCAACATGAATTGGGCCGGTATCATCGTAGCGCTGATTTTTGCGCTGTTGCATGCTAACAATTTCGATACACGCCATTTGCCGCAAGCTCTGGGTCAGCAGATCTACGCCTTCGCATTGGGCGTGCTGTATGCTTATTGGCTGGAAAAATCCAAGAGCGTCGTCGCACCGATTATCGGCCATAACTTTAGCGACGTTGTCGAATATCTGATCCTGTTCGCATGGCTTGGCGTGTTTTGAGTCAATTGAGAGAAACATAAACGAGCTACTCGGGCCCCGGGAAAGACATGCAATTTTGCACGCCTGACTATAAGAAGAGCCACTTTGCGGTGGAGCGAATTGTGTGTTCTGGGAAACTCTGAGTTATGCGCTGCGGTGAGCCAACGCAGCTGCCATGAAGTCACGCCTTTCGAAGCGTTGAGTAAGCGCGTTTTGCAGGAATTCAACAACCTGCCAGCACGGTCACCGGCGAATGGCAGATGCGGACTAGCAGGAGGCAGGCACCGATGGAATATTTCTTCGATCGAAAACTGCCGCTGGCGCGCGGAAAAACAAATGCAATCCAACGGATCGTACTCGCCGCCTTTGTGATAACAATCGGGTGGCTTGCAACGGCTCGCGCGGCCCAGTCGGCGCAGAGCGACCCACGCGTGAATGCGGGCGCATCGCCAGAGATTGGCGATGTCACCGTGACGGCTCCGACCCCTCCTACCGAGCAGGAATTAGCGGGAAATAGCCTGAGTGACTTCATACTGCACCACGCCACAACGCACTACGCGAATTCCAATACGACGGGCAACCTCGCGCACTGGCGTGGAGGCTTGCAGAGCATTTGCCCGCAAATAACCGGGATCACCCCGGGATACAGCGCCTTCGTAACGGCGCGACTTCGCGCGGTCGCTGCGTACGTTGGCCGCGCCCGTGCAGTCGGACCCGCACTGCAAAAGCAACGTGCAAATACTTTTCACGAACAACCCCCAGGAGAGAATGGATGAGGTCACGAAATGGGCGACGGGGCCTGCGTTCCAAAACAGGTATGCGGGCGGGGCGAGGAACCTGATAGCGTTTAAAAGCGACCACGCGATTCAGGGCTGGTACATGACAACAAGCGCCGGCGCCAAGGTCGTGAATGCTGACGTGTCAATGGTAGGGCTTAGCGTTCTGCCCCTTTGGCCGCAGATCACCCAGAATTACGTCGGAAGTGGCAGCTTGGGGACGCGTGTGGGCGGCGGCGGTAGCGGGAGTGGGACCGGCATCGGCATCGTCATCCTAGTCGTCGACACAACAAAAGTCGTCGGCTCGCCCATCGGGGCGCTTGCCGACTACTTGGCGATGTTGACCTTGTCAGTGGTGCAATCGCCTGGCCATTGCGATCCGCTGCCGAGCATTTTGGACCTCATGTCATCAAGCTGCGGCACGCGTGAAATGCCGACAGGGATAACAGCCGGCGACTTAGCCTTCTTGAAGGCGCTTTATTATAAGAACACAGGGGTTGGCCCATCGCTTTCAAGAGCGGGGATTGAAGGCAATATGATGGGCCGGTTCAAGCTTCCTTAGAAACTTGGGACGTTCCGGTCGATTGATGGCTGCGATCTCCGTGATAACCGAAACCACTCAACTCACGCTGAAATAACACATGTTAAGGGCTGCTTCAAACTTTACATATAGCCTTGGGGTTTGGCGACAATGACGCATTGCCGGGGGTTGGGTGTAGGAGAACCTGGGCGAGGCGAGTAGAACTAAAGCTGCAGATATCAAGCGTGGAATCTTCGCACCCGTTGGTCTCTGGGACCTTGCGGAAAGTGGGGTTGTCGAAACCGTTCAAGCCGACACCAACGGCGATCAAAGCTTACGGCGCGATCATTGCAGAGAAAGTTGCGCTAATCGACCGGCTTCCACCAAAGTATCGGCAAAAAACATACGAACTCATTTGGAGCTTCGTGATGAGGGGATACGATGCGTCCGGCTTGGCGCGCGAATTGTCCGATCGACTCGGGATGGCTCCGGATAGAGCAAAGCTGATCGCCCGATCTCAATGCAAGATGGCGCGCGCGGTGATTGAGAATGCGGAACGCATGGAGATGGGCATTCGGGAAGCGGTGTGGCAGTATGAAACGCGCTGTGGAATCCGGGGTCACTGTGCCTTGATTGGGCGAAGATACGTGTTAGCAGAGGGCGCAAGTCTGGACGGGAAACGGCTATGGCCTGGCAGCGAGCCGTCATGCTATTGCTCGAGTAGAGACATCAAGGAGTAGTTCTCTGTCTTGTCGAGCTGTTCAGGCGTAAACACGACATCCGCGGCTAGGCGGCCCAGGCCGGCCCGTTTGGCTACGCTTCCTGCTCCGCTCTGTAGGCGTGATTGCTGATGGTAGCAGCTCACTCCCGCAATTTAATCTCGGTCCGAGTAAATCGAGTCGCGCTCCACGAAAGGGCCCGGGCATCACGCCTCGAAGCCACTTCCTCGCCGTCTCCGTTATACTTCTTCATAACCCCATCATGAAGCGCCACGTCCTCATCTTCGGTCTCGTCGGCGGTTTCCTTATCGCCATCCTCCAGTACTCCGAATACCGCTTCGTCATCATCGAGCACTCTATCGAGATCTATGTCGCGCTCGTCGCCATCCTTTTCGCGACGTTCGGCATATGGCTCGGGCTGCGAATCGCGCGCAGGCGCAAGCCCTCCCACGAAGCCGTATTGATAGAAGTACTTGTCCCCGGCGAAGCCACCGCCCTCAAGCCTTTCACTCCCAATTCGGCCAACCAGCAGACCCTCGGCATCACGGCACGCGAGCTCGAAATTCTTACCCTGATCGCCCGTGGCTTCAGCAATCGCGAGATCGCGACGCAGCTTTTCGTTTCCGAAAACACGGTCAAGACGCATTGTGCGCGCGCCTTCGAGAAGCTCGGTGCCGCCCGTCGCACCCAGGCCGTCCTGCGCTGCAAAGAACTGGGCCTCCTGCCGTAACCCTTCATCCGAAAGCATGAATTTCGCTTATCCTTACTGAAATCATCCGAAAGGATGACGACATCCGGCCCCGTTACACCGCATCGTGACTCCATCCTCACTTGCATCAGGAGCCTCACTTGAAGAAAACCGTCCTCACCTTCGGCCTCATCGCCGGCGTCATCATCTCCGTGCTCATGGGAGGCTCGCTTCTGCTCGCCGACAAGATCGGCTCGGGCCATGGTATGGCGCTCGGGTACACCATCATGGTGGCGTCGTTCCTACTGATTTACTTCGGCATCCGGAGCTACCGCGACAACGATCTCGCCGGTCAAATCTCCTTCGGCCGCGCCTTCGCCTGCGGCATCTTGATCACACTCGTTACCACCGCCTGCTACGTCGCCATGTGGGAGGTGCTCTATTTCAACTTCATGCCCCACTTCATGGACAGCTACTTCGCTGCGCAGATTCACAAGGTCCAGTCCTCCGGTCTTGACCCTGCCACCGTTGCCGCGCAGGTCGCTGCGATCCAGCGCTCTGCCCAGCTGTACCAAAACCCGCTCGTCAACATGGCCTATACCTTCATCGAGCCTTTCCCCGTCGGCCTCATCGTTACGCTCGTCTCCGCCGCCATCCTCCGCCGCAAAGCGCCTGTCGGCTCCGCCACCGCTCCCTCGGTCATGACCACATAAAAGAGGCCAGAGCGTTAGCCACGATGGTTGTTACTGAGAGGCGGGCGCTAGTGCGATTGGTGGCAAACAGTGCAGCTGTTCGCTTGGATGAGGGGATTGATGTGATGTTGTGGGGTAGAGGGTTCGCGCATCCCTGAATGGCATTGCGTGCACTCGCGTTGGTTCTCTAAAACGATCTTGTGTACTCGTTCGAAGTGCCAATAGCCGCTCCGTGGCTTGTCGATCGCCGACTGTAGTTGGTGGCAGCCGAGGCATGGCGCGTTGGTAGCTGATGTACTGACCTCGATGTTGGCGACCGGCGCCACATCGCCGTGTATCGAATAGTCGTTCACCGCTGTGCGGGCGGCCATTCTGCCGGTGATGATGGCGGGGCCGAGAAAGGTTCCTTCTAGGGCTTGCTTGCCGTTGATGTTGGCTTCGCCTGTGACCTCGCCGGCGGCGTATAGGCCGGGGATGGCTTTGGAATGGGTATCAAGGACACGCGCTTGGTGGTCGATTGAGATGCCGCCCATGCTCTTACGGGCAAGGGGAAAGAGTTGTGCTGCATAGAAGGGGGGTGTTTGGATTTTGGTTTTGTGATCCTCGTTGTATCCCATAACCGACTTGGTCAATGGGTCAACCGGCAGTCCGGTGGTTTGGGCGAGTTCGACCAGCGTGCCGGCGCGCTTGATCAAAGAGGGATCGTCAAATAAGACTCTCTGGATGGTCGCGGGGTTGGCCCAATCGGTTCCGGAGACCCAGAAGTTCTGCTTTTGTTTGTCGTCAAAGACCTGCCAATAAGTGGAGCCGGGCTGGCTGACCGCGACTGCAAACCACTCAGCGTCGGACAGCCCCGTCTGGGCGAAGTCGACGCCCTTGTTGTTTACCAGTACGCCGCCGACTGAGATGCTCAAGCCGCGTTGCATCCCGGGGTAGCGTGGATCCGGCAGGCCATTCACATAGTTCCATTGATGATCGAGGTGAAATAAAGCGGCGCCGACATCGGTAGCGAGCTTCAGTCCGGAACCTTTGGAGTTCACGCCGGAGCCGGCGAGTAATACCTGTGGTTTCGGAAGTTTTGCGGACCAGTTCGCGAGTGCCAGCGCGTTGTTACTTTGAAAACCGCCGGTGGCCAGGATCACTGCCTTGGCGCGGTATTCGGAATCCTGATTGGTGCGAAGATTTCGGCCGCGAATGCCGTGGACTGCTGCGTGCTCAGAAAGGAGAGATGTTACTTCGATGTTCCAACGAAAAATGATGTTGGAGTTTTTTAGGGATTCGAGGTAGATCGGTCTGACGAGCCCGAGGCCTCGGCCGTCGGTTAGATGGTTGCGCGGCACACTGCTGCCTTCGTGAGGGATGATCCCGTGGAAGGTGACGCCCATGGCGGTGACCCAGTCGAAGATTTCTACTTTAGCGTGTTCGACGTAGTAGCGCACCCAGCCTGAGTCATTGTCTTCGCCCCATTTGGTGAAATCCGTGTAGGCGAGATCGGGAGAGTCTTGGATGCCCTTGGAGCGCTGAAACGGCGAATCGATGATGTTGAGTTCGCCTTCGGACATAATGGCGTGGCCGCCAAAGATGGAGGCTTCGTCGATAACCAGTACTTTGGCGCCGGATCGTCCGGCTTCGAGAGCGGCTGAAAGGCCGGCTAGGCCGGCGCCGACGATGATCAAGTCGGAGTTTTCGATAGAGTTGGGGCGCGGAGAAGACTTTTCGGACTTCGTGAATCCGGCGAGAGGCTGAAAGAGGCTTACAACACATAGGATTGTGAGTAGTGGGCTACGCAAGCTTGGGTTCATCCAACATTCGTCCCTGGAAATCGTTACGTGTCCACTAAGTGTACAGAAATGGTCTCAACTCCGGCCGAGTCGGTGACTTGGGCAAGGGAGAAGATCTCAGGGCATTCGGCTAGGGTTGAGGCGGCGCAGGACCTGTTGGCGCTGAACATTAGCCTCGCGTCCGTGATGCAAGCGGGCTGACGAAGAAAGCTAGGCAGGCCGGTATTCGTCTCAGCAACGATCTGGATTTGATGGGCGGCCAAAGGCGTGCCACTATCCCAAAGCACACAAGGCCTTGCCCCAACGAGGGATCGTATAGAGCAACAAACAAGCACGCGGTTGATCATCGCCACCCGAAACGTTGGCTCAATGTCCATCAATGAGTAACGCCCCGAAGCCATGGGCAGCATTGCTGCTTCTTTGGACCTGCGGGGCCAGCCTGCGGCTCACGGTGCTAGCAGTCCCTCCGGTCTTGCCGATCATTCAGCAAGACCTGCAGCTGACCGGTACGCAAGTCGGGCTGCTTTCCGGCATACCAGTGATCTTGTTCGCAATCGCGGCGATTCCGGGCTCGAGCTTGATTGCAAGCGTCGGCGTTCGCAAAGCTCTACTGGCAGCTCTGGCGGTCGCGGCGTTCGGGGGGATGGCGCGTGCATTCGCTAGCAGTCTCTGGCTGCTGTTTTTCACAACTGTTCTGATGAGCTCGGGCATCGCAGCCATGCAGCCGGCGATGGCCGCGGCAGTGCGATCCTGGATTCCGGAGCGTTCGACATTCGGGACCGCGGTATACACGAACGGACTGCTCACGGGCGAGATTATTCCGGTCGCGATGATGCTGCCCATCGTGCTGCCTCTTTTTGGAAGATGGCAGCCCGCGCTGGGCGTTTGGTCCATGCCACTGATCGTTACGGCGATCTTGGTGCTTTTACTTTGTCCACGCCAGAGCACACCTCCTCCTAGTGTCCCGACAAGATGGCTTCCTCAACTTAACAGCCGGCTCAATTGGCAGTTGGGTCTCATCTTAGGGAGCATCGCCAGCACCTATTTTTGCGTGAACGGGTTCCTGCCCGCCCTGCTCGGCGGCAGGCATCATCCGGAGCTCATCAGTCCGGCTCTGACGGCACTCAACCTGGGGCAGATCCCCACATCGCTTCTGCTGCTCGTCGTTGCTGATCGACTTCAGGGAAGGCGCTGGCCGTATGCACTCTGTGGTCCGTTGATGATTGCGGGCGTGGTTGGGATCTCGCACTCGTCCGGCTTGGGGACCATCATGTGGTCCGCGCTGCTCGGGGCAACCTGCGGCGGTTCCCTGGTCCTCGGACTTGCCTTGGCGCCTTTGTTGTGTCGCCATCCCGATGAGGTCGCGCTCACGTCCGCCTCTGCTTTCGCCATCAGTTACAGTTTTGCGATGCTTATTTCGTTGCTCGCCGGCGCCGTCTGGGATGTCACGGGCAGGGTTGACTATGCTCTGATCCCAATTGTCCTGGCAATCTTGCCCATTTTGGTTCTGGTACCGACGCTCAGTTTCAGACGATCGTGATATCGCATCGTGTTTATTAGATTATCCGGACCGGGATCGGTGGTCGTTGCAGTTTGAGCGGTTTGGGGCGGCGTATTGACGTAAGCGTCCGGTGACGGCCGTGGAACCCACAGGGCGCACTGAT
>Ga0193726_1002612_pt1 | contig 12041 bp, 6 predicted proteins | sample H2c1metaG_FD_144928 | JGI IMG/M metagenome (GOLD analysis project Ga0193726, IMG submission 144928) | Soil microbial communities from a riparian zone of the East river system, Colorado, United States - H2c1 | ecosystem: Environmental > Terrestrial > Soil > Riparian zone | place: USA: East River... | reverse complement strand
CCGTGAGACTGCTTTTTCTCGTCGGCGAGGAGCGTGACAGTCTGGGCGCGAAGGTTGCGAATGAGCAGTCTCACGGCAGCAGGTTTCTAATTAACGGCGAACCCACGGAGAATCGCCTGGCATCGGCATCGAAGGGGACGTTGCGGGTGGAAGTGATCGCCAAGGGTAGAATGGCACATTCCGCGTATCCCGAACTGGGGGAGTCGGCGATCGACAAGCTGCTCGAAGCCTTGCATCGTTTGCGCAATGTAAAGCTTCCCACCGCGGAAGGCATCGGGCCGTCGACGGTGAATATTGGCGTGATCGAGGGGGGGCGCGCTCCCAATGTGATTCCGGACCACGCGCGCGCAAAGTTGCTTTACCGCCTGGTGGGGCCATCGGATCAATTGCGAAGAGATATCGTCGAAGCGGTGGGCGATCTGGCGCAGGTGGACTTCACTTTGGAAATTCCCTTCTTGCGATTGCGCACGCTCGAAGGCCTGCCCACCATGGTTGCGGCGTTCACCACCGACATTCCTGCGCTGAGTCACTGGGGAGAGCCGCTGCTGCTCGGCCCGGGATCGATCCAGGTGGCTCATACCGCCGGCGAGTATGTTGAGAAAAAGCAGCTCAGCGATGCGGTGGACTTGTATTGCGCCATTGCCAAGAAATTGGTGGCCGCGCAGTGAAGGCTTCGCTGGACAATCGGCGCTTGCCGCCCCCCCCGCCCTCCGCAAAACACCGGCGAGGGACCGGTACCTTCGGCCGCTTTGAAGGTGCAGAGCCGCCGCCTCGGAAATCTTCAATCTCAGATCTGCCATCCCTTCAAACCATTTAGACTTGAACCATGTCCTCTGCGACCTCCAATTCCCTGGCCCGCGCCTCGTCCGCCTATCTCCGTTCTGCCATGAATCAGCCTGTGCAGTGGCACGAGTGGGGAGAAGACGTGTTTGCGCTGGCGCGGCGGGAGAACAAACCCATCCTGCTGGACATTGGCGCGGTCTGGTGCCATTGGTGTCATGTGATGGACCGGGAATCTTACGAAGATCCGGAGATTGCGCAGATTCTGAATGAGCGTTTCATCGCGGTGAAGGTTGATCGCGACGAGCGTCCCGACATTGACAGTCGTTACCAGGTTGCTGTCAGTGCGATCAGCGGGCAGGGTGGATGGCCACTCACGGCGTTTCTCACGCCGGATGGCAAACCATTTTACGGGGGGACCTACTTTCCCCCGAACGACGGGTATGGCCGCCCCAGTTTCAGACGCGTATTGCTTTCGATTGCGGACGCATATCGCGATAAGAATGGCGACGTGCTGGAGCAGGCGCAGATGGTGGAGAGCACGATGGCGCAGTCCGAGTCGTTTCCCGGGGGCGGCGGAAACTTCTCGCCCGCGATCATCGGAGCGTTGGTGAAATCTGCAGTGGACATGTTTGACGGGAGCGCGCGTATTGGTCGATCAACAGGTCGATCGCCAAAGTTCCCTCATCCGTCGGCGATCGACCTGTTGATCGACCAATACGCGCGCTCCCGTGACCCGGCATTGGGCAACGTGATCGTCACTTCCCTGGAGAAGATGGCGCGCGGCGGCGTGTACGACCAGCTTGCCGGCGGATTTCATCGGTATTCAGTGGACGATCATTGGGGGGTGCCGCACTTCGAGAAGATGTGCTACGACAACTCGGAATTGCTGAAAAACTACGTGCACGGATATCAGGCGACCGGTTCGGAGTTCCTTGCCGACGTGGCCCGCGACATCATTCGCTGGATGAACGAGTGGCTTAGTGACCAGCAACGCGGCGGCTTCTATGCGTCGCAGGATGCCGATATTTCGCTCGCCGATGACGGTGACTATTTCACCTGGACGCTGGAAGAAGCGCGGGCCGTCCTAACCGAACAGGAGGCAAAGGTTGCCAGCCTTCACTACGACATCAATGAAATCGGCGAAATGCACCACAATACGGAGAAGAATGTGTTGTACGTGAGCGCTCCGGTGGAAGAAATTGCGACCCAGCTGGGTATCACGCGGGAGCAGGTACAAGCACTGATCAGCTCTGCGAGGGAAAAAATGTATGCGGCGCGACTGCAGCGTCAGACTCCCTACGTCGATAAGACGGTTTATGTTGGATGGAATGCGCTCTGCATTTCGGGTTATCTCGAAGCCGCCAAAGTCCTGCGGCTCGATGCGGCGCGGCATTTTGCCGTGCGCTCTTTGGACCGAATCCTCGCGGAGGGATGGAATGCCGAGAGCGGGTTGCTGCACGTGATCGCCTATTCGGACCCTGGCGCGGAGCACCGGCGAGTGCCGGGAATGCTCGATGACTACGCCTTCACGGCTGTCGCATGCCTGGATGCGTATGAAGCGACCGCCGATCTGAGCTACTTCAACTTTGCCAGGAACATTGCGGACGTGATGGTGGAGCGCTTCTTCGATCCGACAGGCGGCGGTTTTTTTGATACCCCGAAAACCGGAGAAACCCTAGGCGTGCTGGGCACGCGCCGCAAGCCTTTTCAAGATTCGCCCACGCCGGCGGGAAATTCCGTTGCCGCAATCGCTTTGTTGCGCCTGCATGGCTACACCAGCGACGTCTCGTATCGCGATCGGGCCGAACAGACCATTGAGGTGCTGGCTGGATTGGCCGACAAGTATGGAATTTTTGCGGCAACTTACGGCATTGCGGCCGTGCACCTTTCCCAGCCGCATGTGCAAGTGGTGATCGTCGGGAACGATGAGTTGTCGGACCAGCTTTGCGCGGCGGCGGTGAGGGACTTCTGCCTTGGGAAAATCGTGCTCAGGCTGGATGGGAGCAGTGCGGTTCCGCCAAACTTGCCGCCCGCGTTGGCATCGGCCATTCCTCAGATACCGGGGCTCAAGGAAGGAACGAGCATGGCAATCGTCTGCTCGGGGTTCACTTGCCTGCCGCCGGTTTCTAGTCCGAAAGAATTAGCCGGCATGCTCGGTGGCTCGACGGCTCCGGTCCGCTGAGAGATTGGTTTCGGGCCGCAGACTCTAGGAGCGGATAACCAATCAGGATCCTTTTCACCGAACGCCGCGCCGAGAAACGCTGCTCCACCCGAGATCCCAGCTGGATTCCGCCCGCCCGATTTCTAATCCGCAAGAACTAGCCGGGACCCGGTGCTTCGCTTTGCCGGTGCAACTTCCGCACAAAAAGAAAGAGGGCCGACAATGCGCTTTGCATTTGTCAGCCCACAAGAGCAATACCGTTTAAGGCGGAGCCCAAAGTGCTCGTTAAGTGATTGTCGCCTTAATCTTTACCGTCTTTTAGAAACCGTCTTTGCAGCCGGTGTGAGGATTGCATGTTGGCATGGGTCCGACTTCTGCTGAAGTTATAGGGGCAGAAATCATGACATACGTACAAGCAAGACCTACCATCAGGATCAACATCCTGACCGCATGTTTCATTTTGTTTCTCCTCAATGCGGATCCCCTGGGAGCGGGAATCCTCTTGGCCACGAATTATATAGGCATTGTCAACGGCTATCGGGGACGAAACCGCGATGCCTCGCCAGCGGGTTAACGGGAACGACTAGCGTCAACCGTTAAGTGCCGCACTGGGGCCTGCAGTTGCCGGACAAACACTCAACCAACACTTTATGTATTTTGAAACGTTTTTGGCTGGGGAAACGTGTTCCAGAAACCGAACAGAATGGAAAAAGGCAAATTTCAGGGGTGGCGGGCCAAACCCGAGCGTTAGGTTTTTTGCGGCGCGCGTTCCGAATAAAGCGGGGCCGGGGCCGGCGCAGAGGCTGGGTCGGAGACGCCGCTGGAGGCCAAGAGTTTTTTGATTTCTGCATCCTCTCGCATCAGCTCGTGGTCTTTGGTTCTTGAGAACGCCCGGTCGACCATGCCTTCGAACATGGGGATGAGCGAATCCGGAGCGCCCGGATGTTGCAGGTCGCCGAGGCTCTGGTCCCAACGCTGCGTGGTCAGAAGAACCGTCATGTCTTCCCGCTCAGTTTTCTTGGCAGCCATGTATCCCATCCAAACCATAATCGCGACGTTGTAGCTAAGCAAGATCGCCAGGTTCAGAGTGCCTTCTCGAATGTAGGCACTCGCTCGCAAGCCAACGGCAATCTGTTCGACGATGGCAAAACTTCCGAAGCCTAGAGCGATCCCGAAGCTGCGGTGTCTCCAGGACACACCGAGATATTTCGAGAAGATCAGCAGGAACAGAATCAGGCCACATTGAATGATGCGGACACATCGCTGCACGGTCAGCACGGATTGAACCAGCGGACCATGGGAGGAAGCGGGACTCGCAGCCGCAACCACGCCCGCCATCAAGAGCATCACCAATCCAGCCCACTTGAACAAAATGGAGCCGAGATCTTTGAGGGTGTGGAAGGGCCGGAAGATATCAAGAAAGATTTCGTGAATCACCATGAAGCCGAGTACAAGGGTGACCGCAGCGCATACCCAGTAAGCATAAAAATACTGCAGGTAGTCCCCCCACAGGCGGATGGGGTAGACCGATGCAAAGAACACGACTTGGGCGGCGAGATAGGCAAAAAAGACCGGGAAGGCTTTATGCATGCGCCGCCACAACATGACGCCCACCACCAGGAACTGCAGAGCGGGAGAGGCGATCCATAGCGCGTTTTCCATTTGGGGATGCATAAGTGAACGTTATGATGTCTCCCGGCCCTCGCCGGAAGGCGGCGTGATGCAGACCATTTCCAACCCGTTTAGGTTAGCACCTCCCGACGAAGGGTCAATGGACGAAAGTAACCGAAGTAACAGTTACTTTGCCGGAAGATGCAAGTGATTGGAAAAAGGCAACATCGGCGCGGGGGTTGAAAGCTCGGGAACGGGGCCTGGTGTTACAAATCCCGAATCTGCGGCATCCTGCCGGCCCATGGCGGGGAAATCCCGGCTGCACCTAGCGGTTTGGCCGCTCGTGCGATGGAGCTTCTCCAATAAACAAGAAATAAGAACTGCTCCACAACGCGGTGGGGATGGTGCCGCGCAGCCGCGCGGTCACGACGATGTTGTAGTCCTCCGATGGTGGAAGGCTCTCGATGACCGAGGGCGATGCCTTCGCTTCGACCAGAGCCAGGTAATCGAGAAAGCGGTAAATGTCGGCTGCTCCATCATAGTCCCGAGCCACGAACGAAACTTTTGCATTCTCCTGGGTGAAATGCCAGGCCAGGGACGCGGCGAGGGCAACAGCTTTTTCGTAATTCTCTTCCGAGACCATGCCGGCAGCGGGATTGTCGAAGACGATGCGCAGCTTGCGCTCGTCCTCGCGACTGAACTCGCGCACTTTGAGCGACCCCGACTTCGCGGTGGCTTTCCAGTCCACATGGCGCGCCGAATCTTCCGGCAGGTATTCCCGGATGCGATATAAATCGGCACCACGACCGCGAACAAAAGTCTCGAATTCACCGGCAATCAACGGCAGCACAGCGAACCATTCGTCCGTCTGTTCTACGGTTGGATAGACGATGATCTTGCGGGCCAGCGCGACGCGCCGGGTCCTGGTCAGGAATGCGAAGGGGAAACGCGTAGCCAGGCCGAAGCCCTCCTGCTGGTAAAGGCCCCGCCGGGAAAAACTCAGTGCGATGTCAGCAACAAGTTCGCTGGCCGCCGGAAGGTATGGAAAATAAGCCGACCCTTCGAAGATTTCTGGAGGCGCAGGATTTTCTCGAACCCGCCGCAGCTTCCGGTCGGGAAGCCTGAGCCATTGATCGGCGGGTGGACGTCCCGGGGGTAGGCTGAAGGTGTCGGGCACCCAGCGCCAGCGCTCCCTGGGTTTGCTTTTTCTGGGCGATACCACGTTGACGGAAAACGAGGGCAGCCATCGCCGCGGATTGCGTAACCGGATCCGGCCCTGCCATTCGCGACCGGCAAAGACGTGCTCCGGGAGCCACACATCGAGCTGCAGATGGCGCAGAGCCATCGCCGAGGCGACGCCTGAGACCAGGATGGCCGCCAGCATGGCGGCGACAACAATGTAGAGCAGATTATTTCCGGTGTTCAGCGCTGCCACCCCGATCAGCAGAACGACCGCAACGTAGACGATCCCGACGCGCGTGACTTCGTAGTCGAAAGCTTCCTTGAGGCGCTCACCAACGACGCGGCGGGCCAGATAAGGGACGGTGGTCAAGCCCACGACGACAGCGAGCACCAAGGCGGTTGCGGCGAAGATCACCGTGGCCCAGAGATTTCCGGATTCGCGCGAAACTGTGGAGGACAGGGCCGCGCCGAAAGCCAGAATCAGTCCGGCGATTGCCAAGAGGAAGCGGACCCACACCTCGGGTATTTCGAGATGGATCGCTCGAGCAAGTCTCTGCGGGAGGGAAGCAGGCGGCACCGGTTTTAGGAAATCGTGCATGAGCGGGACAGGAGCGTGATCCGCTGCAGAAAGTTTGCCTCTGAACCCCGGGTCGCTCGAGCCGGAAGAAACCGCGGGTTCTACCGCGGAGATGAAAGGTTCGCGCCAGGGACACGTCGGGTCCCCTGGGGACTGACGCTACCCCGCATTTCCGCGCCGGGGTGATTCCGTGCCGCCCCTTGGGGCTGCGTCCGGTGATGCCGGCCTGCCGCATTGCCCGGAACCCAATTGTCGATCGCCATTTGCCCGAAGTCAGAGTGTTTCCGCACCTTGTTGAGGGTAGCATTGGCAACATCGAGCCGCAATGTTACGCAGGTGTGCGAAAGCGGGCGCTCTGACCTGTTCTGCTCCGCCTCTGATCCACCCGTGGCCAGCCCCTGGCCTGCCATCGTGGACACAATCCGAGCGGTGATTCTTTCCTGAAATGGCCTTTCCGGCGGCATTCGGTGCGAGTTGAAATCCACCATCCAGGCCCAATTCCCGCCGGGCGCGGAACCGGCAGGAGAAATCGGAACGCTGCCGGATTCGCTTCGTTGGGGACGCTGCATTTGTCTTCCGGCGAAGGTTTGACCGTCCATGAATTCCCCGAACTTCACCGCAGACTCGGTCCGGATTTCTCTTTCTCTTCCGCCTTATCTTCCGCCTTCTGCCGCCGCTCGCTCCTTCGACCCCACCCTGCGATCCAGCGAGTCTTCGCGAAATCAGAGGATTCGGCTACCCAGGTGTCGAAAGCGGCGTCCGGTTCAGAAAATCCGCAAGCGCGCGATTGAATTCATCGGGAATTTCTTCGTAGGGCAAATGCCCTACGCCATTCAAGATCTGCACCTGGCAAGCCTCAAATTGTTTGCTCAATGGCACCGCTGACCCCGGATCGACAGCGGCGTCCGCGCTTCCCCATAGCAGCAAGGTCGGAATGTGGGCGATTCGTGGCAGAGCGACTTCCAACCGGTGCAGGTCCTGGCTCCAGGTGCGTAGGACTCTCAGGCTGTGTTCGAACAGGCCCGGAATCGCAAAAGGAGCGGTGTAGCCCTCGAGGGTGCCGGGACGGATACGGCGGGGGTCACCATAGAGTCGTCGCAAGAGGAACTTGTGGGTAAAGGCGAGGTGAGGCGCGAGGCGGAGAAAAATCGGGGCGATGAGAGAATTGCTTAGAAATGCCGCCATCCAAGCCCCGTTTCGCGACCACGGGTTCACGGGAGCAACCAGAATCAAGCGGCGAATCCGCTGCGGCGCCAATGCCGCCGCCATCATGGAGACCGCCCCACCGTGTGAAGTTCCCAATAGATCGCAGGATTCGATGCCAACTGAATCGAGGAACAGCAGCAAGCGCTCGGCGCTCGCCTCCAAGCCGCACCCAAGTCCCGGGGGACGGTCGGAAAAGCCAACCCCCAACATGTCTACTGCGTGCACGGTTGCCTGTTGTGCCAGAACCGGAATGGCGTAGCGCCAGGAAAATGAATATCCCAACAGCCCGTGCAGAAGCAGAAGCGGCGGGCCGTATCCGCTGCGAAGGTAGCGCATGCGCGCGCCATCCAAAGTGATCCAGTGATCCTCGATGGAATGAGTCAGTTGTGTGTGCGATGGCGGCCGGGCGAGCACTGTCTTCGCGTCCATTTTTTCTTTTTTCTTTCCTCGAAGACAACTATTTCGGCCTTCCGAGATTCTATCTTGATGATATCGCCTCTTTCACTTTCGTAGGGGAGCTTCCGCTCCCCTACTTTTTTTGTTCCGAACTGGTGGTTGGCTGGAGAACTTGTCGTCGGCGGGAAAGGTTCGACAGGTGCCGGTGACCGGGGTGTGGGGGAAAGGGTCGCTTTTTCCGCAGGCCATGGGGCGATTCCCCCTGCCCCGTGGCCTGCTGGCTTTGCAGAAGAGGGCGCAGCAACTCTGCTCGGCTGCGCCGACCGCGGAATTCCAATTCTCACCCGCACCCGGAAAATTGTTGCCCCACCCAAGCCCGAAGCGATGCCGGACTGGGTTTCGATTTTCCGCCACCGCCTTCCCGGTGCTCAAAGTCCAGGGTTCAACTCCAGGATGATCGGAGTTCCTGATCGGAATGCACAACCCAGCAATTTCCGCGTGGAATGCGGCGGAGACTGTAACATTCTCGTCTTTAACGACTTACCAATCCTCACAGAAACCTTCCAAAAAGCATAGCGTTACAAAGATTGCCCTTCTATAATCGTGAAAGTCTTTTTTCTGAAGGCACTTAGAGGTCGCGGTATGGGGTTGGACGTGGCACCGAACGTGCATAACCGTTCGCAGGGCAAGCCGGCGGCCACGCCGAGCGTGCCGGTGCGGTCCATGGACAAGGACTTCCAAATCCGTTTTAACGCTGGCTTGCTCATCCTGCTGACCGTGGCGGGGGTCACCTTTGCCGGCATCAATTTCCAGAAAGAACGCGACATTCAAACCCCCTCTGACGGCATTCGCTGGACCGAGACCAACGCTGGCCTTCGGGTCGACCGGATGGAAAGCAACGGACCGGGCGCCAAGGCCGGCATCAAGGTAGGTGACCAGCTCACTGCGGTGAATCAGCACGAGGTCAAAAACACGGCCGCTCAGGTAGGACAGCTCTACCGTGCCGGCGTGTGGTCGAAAGCCACCTACTCGCTGATCCGCGGATCCGTGCCCGTGGATGCAGTGGTGATCCTGGTGCCGGTGGACAAGTCGGTCAACCAATGGAAGCGGTTCATCGCCCTGATCTATCTTTGTATTGGACTTTACGTCCTGCTTCGCCGCTGGACGGCGCCCGGATCCACTCACTTTTATATCTTCTGTCTGGTCTCGTTTATTTTTTACTCGTTTAGTTTCACCGGAAAGCTCAACCAGTTTGACTGGGCTATTTTTTGGAGTAATGAAGTCGCCTGGCTGCTGCAGCCTGCCTTGTTCCTGCACTTCGTGCTGGTTTTTCCGGAAAAACGCAATTTCATCCGCAAGCATCGCTGGGTCATTCCCGCCGTGTACCTGCCGGGATTGGCGTTGCTGGTCATGTATGTCTTCTCCCTGACCTTCCTGAAGGCAAATGGCAACCTGAGCTGGGACCTTGATCGGCTGCAGATGGGTTACCTGGCCTTGTTCTTTATCGCGGCGGCAGGAGCGCTTTGGTACTGCTATCGCCGGGCCAGCACTCCGATTCTGCGTCAGCAGCTGAAGTGGATTACCCGCGGCACCATTCTCTCCATCACTCCCTTCACCCTGTTCTATGTGATCCCTTATCTGTCGGGAGCGATGCCGGCAATGGCAATGTCGGTTTTGTCGCTGGCGCTGCTGCCTCTCACCTTTGGATATGCCATCTTCCGCTACCGGTTGATGGATGTTGATCTGATTTTCAAGCGCGGCATGGTTTCGACTCTGGCAGCAGCGGCCATCGTGGGAACCTATTTCGCGGTCGTGGCTGGCATTGCTGAACTGGTGCACCTGCAGGTGCCCAACTCGGGATCGGTCGGGTTGGTGCTGGCGATGGTGGTCACGGCACTGCTGTTCGATCCCGTCCGCAAATGGATCCAGGAACACATCGACCAATTTTTCTATCGCACGCGTTATGACTACCGCAAGACGCTGATCGAGTTCGGGCGCGAACTGAACGCTGAAACTGATCTCGACAAAATGCTGAGTTCGGTTGTCGATCGCCTTTCGCGCACCTTGCTGGTCGACCGCATGGCGCTGTTCCTGTCGTCGGGCGAGGCGCACCAGAAGTTTGTGCTGGCGAAGTCTTTCGGTATGACGCAGACCAGCGGCCTGGACTTCGATTTTCTTGGGTTAGAGCGTCCTGAGCTGGAAGTCGGGCATCTGTTCTTCGACAACACCCACCAGGTCCCGCGGGAGGCGCCCAGCGCCCGCGAGGCCATTGCGAAGCTCGATCTCAACTACTACATTCCCTGCCTCGCCCAGAAGCACACCATCGCCGTCATCGGCTTGGGAAAAACGGTGGAAGGCGACTTCCTCACCAGCGAAGACATTGAATTGCTGGAAACTCTGGCGGGATATCTGAGCATCGCCATTCAGAATGCGCGGCTTTACGCCTCGCTGGAGAAGAAAGTCGCCGAATACGAACGATTGAAAGACTTCAACGAGAACATCGTCGAGTCGATCAACGTAGGAGTGCTGGCGGTCGATTTGGAAGACCGGGTGGAGTCCTGGAACTCGCAGATGGAAGTGATGTACGCGCTGCCGCGCTGGCAGGCATTGACACATCAGTTAAGCGAAGTGTTCCCCGCTGAGTTTGTGGAAGAGTTTTATCGGGTGCGGCAGAATTCGGGCATCCACAATCTATACAAGTTTCGTTTGAACACGCCGGCAGGAGAAACGCGGATTGTCAATGTCGCGATCGCTCCGCTGGTTACCAGGAAGTTCAACGTGATTGGCCGGCTGATCATCATGGACGACATCACGGAGCGGATCGAGCTGGAATCGCAACTTTCGCAGGCGGACAAGCTTTCCTCGATCGGATTGCTGGCTGCCGGGGTCGCCCACGAGGTCAACACGCCGCTGGCGGTCATCTCTTCGTACGCGCAGATGCTTTCGAAACAGCTTCAGGGTGATCCCGCCAAAGGCGCGCTGATGGAGAAGATTACGCGGCAGACTTTCCGGGCGTCCGAGATCGTCAACAATCTGCTGAATTTCTCGCGCACCAGCGGGACAGAATTCAAGGATGTCGACGTCAACGGCATCATCCTGGACACCCTGGCCCTGCTCGAACACCAGTTCAAGACGGCCAAGATTCGCGTGCAGGACGAATTGTCCGATCATCTGCCACCCATTACCGGCAATCCCGGTCGGCTGCAGCAGGTTTTCCTGAACCTCTTCCTGAACGCCCGCGACGCCATGCCAGAGGGCGGCACTCTGCGCGTGATGACTTCGAACGGCGAGGGTGTGAGCGTGGTGGTTTCCGATACGGGCAGCGGGATCGCGCAAGAGCACATCCGCCGCATTTACGATCCATTCTTCACCACAAAAACATCGCCGCAAGAGGGCCAGGGACGCGGCACCGGCCTGGGCCTCTCGGTAACCTACGGGATTATTCAAGAACATGCTGGAAAAATCCGGGTGGAAAGCCGCCCCGGCGAAGGCACAACTTTTTACGTCGACTTCCCCATGACCAAGAAAGCAGTCAATGTCTGAGGCCGCAGTAGTCACCAGCCGCCACCTGGGCGAAAGCTCGTCTTCCCCGGTAGGCTCGATTCTGATCATCGACGATGAAGCGGAGATCCGCGAGTCGCTGCAAACTCTGCTGGAACTCGAAGGCTATGGCGTTGACACGGCCGGCAACGGCGAAGAAGGTCTGGCACGCATCGGACAGAATACCTACGACCTGGTGTTGCTCGATCTCGCGCTGCCTGATCGAGATGGGATGGACCTGCTGGCCGAACTCCGCACCCATGATGCGCAATTCTCCGTCATCATGATCACCGCTTACGGAACGGTCGAGAACGCGGTGAAGGCGATGCAGGCCGGGGCGGCAAACTTCGTCCAAAAGCCCTGGGACAACGAAAAGCTGCTCGCCGACGTGCGCGCCGCCGTGGCCCGTCATCGCGCGGAAGAAGAAAACATCCAGCTCAAGCGCGCGATGAAGCAGCGCTACAACTTTGAGAACATCGTGGGCAAGAGCGAGCCCATGCTGAAGATCTTCGACCTGGTGGCGCAAGTCGCGCCCAGCCGCTCAACGGTGTTGCTGCAGGGCGAGAGCGGAACTGGCAAGGAACT
>Ga0193726_1002610_pt1 | contig 12054 bp, 9 predicted proteins | sample H2c1metaG_FD_144928 | JGI IMG/M metagenome (GOLD analysis project Ga0193726, IMG submission 144928) | Soil microbial communities from a riparian zone of the East river system, Colorado, United States - H2c1 | ecosystem: Environmental > Terrestrial > Soil > Riparian zone | place: USA: East River... | reverse complement strand
CCTCGGCCACGCGATCGGTTCGAGCGGCGGCCGGATCCTCACGACGCTCCTCTATTCACTGAAGCACCGGAACCTGAAACGCGGCATCGCCACGCTGTGCCTCGGCGGCGGCAACGGCGTCGCGCTCGCGGTGGAGCGGACCTAAATCGTTCTACGTTCTAACGTTCTGAGTTCTCCGTTCACAGGGACGAGAAGCGGAACCTAGAACGAAGAACCTAGAACGAAGAACGTAGAACGTAGAACGAAGAACGTAGAACGTAGAACGACATGATCAAGATTGTGGGCATCGTTGGCGCGGGGACGATGGGCAACGGGATTGCCCAGGTGTTCGCGCAGTCAGGCTTCACGGTGCGGCTCGTGGACGTCGCGCAGCCGATGCTCGACCGGGCGCGCGCGTCGATCGACAAGAGCCTCGCGAAGTTCGTCGAGAAGGGCAAGATGACGGCGGCCGATCGCGACGCGGCGGCCGGCCGCCTCTCCACCGCCACGTCGATCGACGCCCTCGCCGACGCCGACTTCGTCGTCGAAGCGATCGTCGAGAACATCGATGCGAAGCGCGCGCTGTTTCAGGGGCTCGACGCCCTCACCCGCCCCGACGTGATCCTCTCGTCGAACACGTCGTCCATCTCGATCACGCTGCTTGGCGCCGCGACGAAGCGGCCGGACAAAGTGCTCGGCATGCACTTCATGAACCCGGTGCCGCTGATGACGCTCGTGGAATTGATCCGCGGGCAGGCGACGTCCGCGGACTCGATGCGCGTCGCGTCGGAGTTGTGCGCCACGCTCGGCAAGACGCCGGTCGAAGCCGCCGACTACCCCGGTTTCATCGCCAACCGCATCCTCATGCCGATGATCAACGAGGCGATCTTCGCCGTGATGGAAGGCGTCGGCACGCCCGAGGCGATCGACAGCGTCATGAAGCTGGGGATGAACCACCCGATGGGACCGCTGACGCTCGCCGACTTCATCGGCCTCGACGTCTGCCTCGCGATCATGACCGTCCTGCACGACGGCCTCGGCGATCCGAAGTACCGGCCGTGCCCGCTACTGCGGCGGATGGTGGCCGCCGGGCAGCTTGGACGCAAGTCCGGCCAGGGCTTTTACTCGTACTAGCCAGATCGCCAGCGCGATCGGCGCCAGGATCGCCAGCTCCCGCATCACCGCGCGCGCGTTCACCGCGATCGACGCCACCGTGAAGAAATGCCGACGCTCCGTTTCGAGGAAGAGATTCCACCCCGAGATGTACCAGCCGCGCGTGAACGGCCACAGCGCCTGGATGCCGAACGGCGGCATCGGATCCACGGCCAGGTAATCGAGCAGCACGTGCGTCCCGACGGCTGCCGCGCACATCAGCGAGACGCGCACGACCGGACGATCGGACTTCGCGGCCAACGCGCCCGCGATCAGGCCGACGATGATCATCGCGCCGATACTGTGCGTGAAGGTCCGGTGCGCGTGTACTAAGAGATCGACGTCCGGCAGCGCCGCGAGCACCGCGCACGCGAGCGTCAGGCCGTTTCCGGCGCGCCGGTACCACGACGCGGACGCCGGCGCCGTCCGCCACGCGCGATCACCAGGCACCAGATCCGCGGTCCACGCGGCGGCGACGCCCGCGAGCCCGTCGCCAATCGAGGTCGGCATCGGCTGGCGACGGTAGCAATATCAGCGACCCACCGCAAATCCGGCGCGGCAGTTTTCGCCTCCTCCGGCCAAAACAGGCGAAAGTGGCTGTTTTCGTTAAGTGGCTGAAATACGGTCAGTTCCGGATGCCGCTGCACATATTTACGCTTGACTTTCGCTCGGCACGACTCTAGAATGGCTCGGCTGCAAAGGAGCCCGTTTCATGCCCACAATCGAACGTCCCGTTGACCGCGCCGAGAGAGCTGACAAAACCGAAAAACTCGACCGCGACGAACGCATTGACCGCGAGCGCGCCAAGGCTGTCGAACTCGCCGTCGGCCAGATCGAAAAACAGTTCGGCAAGGGATCGATCATGCGTCTCGGCCAGAAAGGGCCGATTCAGCCGATCGACGCCATCCCCACCGGCTCCATCAGCATCGACTTTGCGCTCGGCGTCGGCGGCGTCCCGCGCGGCCGCGTCGTCGAAATCTTCGGACCGGAGTCGTCGGGCAAGACGACGCTCGCGCTGCAGGTGATCGCGGAGGCGCAGAAACTCGGCGGCCTCGCCGCGTTCGTCGACGCGGAACACGCGCTCGACGCGGCCTACGCGCAGAAGCTCGGCGTCGATCTCGACAACCTCCTCGTCTCGCAGCCGGACAACGGTGAGCAGGCGCTGGAAATCGTCGAAGTCCTCATCCGGTCGGGCGGCGTGGACGTCGTGGTCGTGGACTCAGTCGCGGCGCTCGTGCCCAAGGCGGAAATCGAGGGCGAGATGGGCGACGCGCAGATGGGGCTGCAGGCGCGGCTCATGTCGCAGGCGCTGCGCAAGCTGACCGGCGTCGTCTCGAAATCGAAGACGAGCCTCATCTTCATCAACCAGCTCCGCGAGAAAATCGGCGTCATGTTCGGCAACCCGGAGACGACGACGGGCGGACGCGCGCTGAAGTTCTACGCGTCGGTGCGCATCGACATCCGCCGCATCGCCAGCATCAAGGACGGCGACGTCGTGGTCGGCGGACGGACACGGGTGAAGGTGGTCAAGAACAAGGTCGCACCGCCCTTCCGCGAGGCGGAGTTCGACGTCATGTACGGCGAGGGCATCTCGAAGACGGGCGATCTCATCGACCTCGGCGTCGAAAAGCGCATCGTCGAAAAGAGCGGCGCGTGGTTCGCGTACAACGGCGAGCGGCTGGGCCAGGGACGCGAGAACGCGAAGCAGTTCCTCAAGGACAATCCGGAAATCTACAAGGCGATCGAGGATCGCGTCCGCCGGGAGCTCGGCTTGACGACGCGCGAGGCTGAGGTCGCCGCGGTCTGAAGCTTGCAGTGCGTCCTCCTGTCGAGAACTCTTCAAACAGGAGGACGCATGAGTCGTTTCATCATCGCTTTCACGGCCGCGCTCGCGTGCGCCACGGCAGCCCAGGCGCAGCAGCAGGAAACGAGAACCAAGACCGAGGTCAAGGGCGCGCAAATGATCAGCTACACCGGCTGCGTGCAGGGTGGCAGCGAGGAACGCACGTTTATCCTCGATAAGGTAACGCCGATCACTCGCACCACGACGACGGAAGAGGTCGGCACCTCAGGCACCGTCACGAGAACAGAGACGCGGTACATGCTCGTCCCCGATCAGACGGTCCAGCTCGTCGAGCACGTCGGCCATAAAGTCGAAGTGACCGGAATTCTGACACCGGCCGGCGACAAGGAAACGAAGACCAAGATCGAAATCGAACGCGAGCACGGGAAGGACACCAAGATCACCGAGAAGACAAAAGGCGATCACGACCTTCCGCAATTCCGTGTCGTGTCGGTCAAGCCGCTCGGCGAGAGCTGCCAGTAGCTCGTCAACCTTCCTGGCGTCCTCCTCGTCCAAGCCTGCTGAGGAAACGAGGAGGACGCCCATGCTCCATCTAATCAAGTACTTCGCCGCGGTCATCGTCGCCTTCGTCATGACGCTGGCCGGCGGTGGCCGCATCGGGGCCCAGGCCCCCACGGACGTCTCCGGCACGTGGACGGCCGAATTTCACAACGGCAAGGTCTTCCTGCAGGTCAGATCCAGTCAGCGGGACGACGGCCGTGACTGGAGCGGCAACTGGAGCATCGGCCAGAGCCTGGCGGCCGACGAAATTCAGGGCCTCCCCGCCAACGACGAGCACTTCACCGCGCAAACCGTGAAGTTCGAGTTGCGGCGCGAGGCGGGGACCATCGCGCTCGACGGCGCGTTCCGCGACGGCCAGGGCGCCGGTCTGTTCCGCTTCACCCCGCGCGCGGAGTACACCGCCGAAATGAAGGCGCTCGGCTACTCCGACGATCTCGATCTGTGGCGGCGCTTCCAGCTCGCCATTCACGACGTCGGACCGAAGTACGTGAAAGCGCTCGCGGCCGAGGGCTTTTCGAAGCTCTCGCTCGATGAGGTCCAGCGCGCGAAGACGCACGGCGTCAGCATCGAATATATCCGCGACATGAAAGCGCTCGGGTACAAGACCGCGGCGATCGACGGTCTGGTCCGCGCGCACGATCACGGCGTGGCTCCGGACTACATCAAGTCGCTGAAGGCGGCTGGCTATTCCGAGCTGTCGCTCGACGATCTCGTCCGCGTGCACGATCACGGCATCTCGGTCGGGTACATCCAGGAGCTCGATCGCGCAGGATTTAAGAAGCTCGCGCTCGAGGATCTCGTGCGGACGCACGACCACGGCGTCAACGCGAAGTTCATCGACGAGCTGCGCGGCCAGGGGATCACGGAGACGACGGTCGAGGGCTACATCAAGCTGCACGACCACGGCATCCACGCGGACTACATCACGAGCCTCAAGGCCGCCGGCTACACGAAGCTCGACTCCGCGGATCTCGTCCGCGTGCACGACCACGGCGTCAAGGCGGAGTTCATCCGCGACCTGAAGGCGCAGGGGTTCAAGGATCTGACGCTCGACGAGATCATCCGCCTGCACGATCACGGTGTGACGCTCGACTACATCACCGACATGAAGGCGCTGGGGATCAAGGATCTGACGATGGACCAGCTCGTGCGGCTGCGTGACCAGGGGATCACACCCGGGTTCGTGAATCACGTCCGCGCGAAGGGGATCAAGGATGCGACCGCCGACGAACTCGTGCGGCTGAAGAACGGCGGACTGTGGAAGCAGTGACCTGCGCCTGGTCACGGCCCACGCCTCCGCCCTTCGGCGATGCTCAGGGCGTCCTGAGCTTGTCGAAGGACGCGCCCGGCGTGGCGCCCCGTTCGCGGCCACCCGCGCGAGGCTACTCCCAAGCGCGCGATGGTTGGTACCACGAAGTACTGCGTGCTATGATTTCAGTTCGTCCTGAGCACCAATTTCCGACGTGGCGAGGTAGCTCAGTTGGTAGAGCATACGACTGAAAATCGTAGTGTCGACAGTTCGATTCTGTCCCTCGCCACCACTTTCCTAATGAATTCGTCGATCTAACCCGCCGCACAATCACGAACCATCCATCGCCACCGTCTTCGGCCGCTCGGACCTGGGACATTCCGGCTGCGACAAGTAAGAGGCGACGCCAAGCGTCGTCAGACTCGCCCGCGAACCAGCCGCATTGTCGCAAACGCGCTGGCAAACGTCGCGTACACGAAATCGGGTTGGATGCCGAGCAGACCTTCGCGCGATGGATATTTCGCCGCCACAACGGGTATCCTTCGATAGGCAGCCCCGAGTTCCGGAAGCACAGCATCGTCCAGGTACGCGGTGCCAGCCATCCGAACCTGCAGTCCCAGCGTCAGCATGATCTCCGCCGCGCTCTGATTCATCGCGACGGCGCGTTTCGGTGCGGCGGAGTAAGTCTGTGAGACGCCGCAGTTGTCGATCGCCACAGGAAAGTCGGCGGCAGCGAGCACTGCCGGCCAACAACACACGACCACGGCCGCCAGGGCCCGCATCCTCCAGATGCTCACGACATCAGCCATTCTTCCGGACGCTCCGCGTATCGTTCAAACCACCCCGCGAGCGCCGCGTATTCGGCGGCGTGTGTGGCGCCAGCCTCAATCGGCACGCCGAACAACTCGGAGCAGACGCCGGCGTCCTCGAGCGCGCCATGCAAGTACGTGCCGACCAAGCGATCCATTCGGACGCCTTCGCCGGCCCCGTCGTCGAGCGTCGCGAACGGTGGCAGCGACGTCGCGCTCGTCGTCTCCCCGAGGTGAATCTCGTAGGCCTCGAACCGGGCGCCACCAGCTGTCGTCCCATGCTGGAGCCGCGTCGTTTTCTCGCGAAGCAAGATGGTGTTGACCGGAAGCAGTCCCAGTCCGGGCGCCGTGCCTTGCGTGGACTCAACGCCGTCCGGATCCCGTATCTCTTCACCGAGCATCTGGAAGCCGCCGCAAATGCCGATCACTGTCGCGCCTCGCACGTGCTGGTCGTTCACCCACCGATCCAGGCCGCGCTCGCGCATCCAGGCGAGGTCGCTGATCGTGTCCTTCGTTCCCGGAAGAATCACGAAGTCGTAGCGCCGCTGCGGTGTCGACACGAGCCAGTCGGCCCAAGACAACAACCGGAAATCCGTTCCGTTCGACAGTCGCGGAAACCGAATAATCGCGATCGACGCGCGGTCCGGCGTCTCGCCGCTTCCCCGTTGCTCGAGCGCCAGGCTGTCCTCTGCGTCCACTTTGACGTCTTCCGCATAGGGAAACACCCCGAGGCACGGCACACCGCTCCTTTTCTCCAGCATGGCTCGGCCGTCGTCAAACAGCGAGCGATCGCCGCGGAACTTGTTGATCGCAAACCCGAGTAACAGACTGCGCTCCTCTGCCGTGAGCAGGGACACCGTTCCAAGGACGGATCCAAACACGCCGCCGCGTTCGATGTCGGCGACAAGCAGCCAGCGCGCGCCGATGCGCGTCACGAGCCCGAGGTTCACGAGATCGAACGGCCGGAGGTTGAGTTCGCTGACGCTGCCTGCACCCTCAATGACGACGACGTCGAAGCGGTTGGCGAGGTCTGTGTATGCGCGAAGCACTTCTGGGAGGAGTACGTCGAACTGCTGGTAGTAGTCTCGCGCGCTCAGCGTTTTCCACACCTGTCCGTGCAGCACAACCTGGGTCGTGCCGTTGCCGTTCGGCTTGAGCAGGATCGGATTCATCGCCGGCTCGGGCTCGAGCCCACACGCCTCAGCCTGCGCGACCTGCGCGCGTCCGATCTCACCACCCGCGCGGCACGGGTACGAGTGGTTCGACATGTTCTGTGCCTTGAACGGCGCGACCGACACGCCCCGGCGCCGCAGCCACGCGCAGATCGCCGTCGTCATCCAGCTCTTGCCGGCGTTGGACGAGGTGCCGCCGACAAACAACGGACGCGCGCTCACGTCGCGGCCTCGCGATCGAGCTGCTTCTGCATCCACTCGGCATTTCGCTCGAGCCGCTCTTCCTGCGACACGAGCGGACAGCTCGCGCACAGCTGGCCCTGTGGCAGCAGGTAATAGCGACAACAGCTCGCGTGACGCTGATAAAGATGCGTGTCCAGCGACACGTCCGGCACGGCGTGATGTGTGAGGTAGGGCGCTATCGCCAAAGCTGCGGACCAGCCATACCGGAGCGCGAAGGATGCCGCCATTGTCTGTCGATCTCGAGGCGCCACGCGGGATTCATTCCTTCGAGATCGCGATCCACGTCACCAAATGACAACGGAGACGCTGCGGCGAATGTGGGGATCATGACTCGCGGATGAGATGCACCACTGAGGTTTCGCCGACCGCGTCCAACCGCACGTGCCCGGCGCCAAGCGTCTCGGCGAGCTGGCCCGCACGGCCGGTCGCGTTGGGTCCGACTTCGGAGTCGACGATCAGGACCGGACACTTGAGCGCGGCAGCCGCCTGAACGGCATCGGCCCATGGGTCGTCGCTTCGAGTTGGGACATTCGCGTGGCCGTCGGTCAGGAGCACGAGCGTGGTGCTGTCGGTCACGTATTGCGCCGCCAACTCCAGGCCGTGCGCCAGCGGCGTTCGCCCGCCGGTTGGCAGATACGCAAGGGCGGCCGCGGCGTCGTCTGCATGGCGCGTTGGCGGCAGGATCACGCTCGCGCTCGCGCCACGGAACGCGATGAGCACGACCTCGTCCTGCCGGCGAGCCGACTGTTCCAGGATGCCGATGACCGCGCCTTTCACGACACGCATCCGCTGATGCGCCGCCTGGGAGCCGCTGGCGTCCACGACGAAGACGAAGCGTCTGCCGCCAAGCGGCGCGCGAATCTTCTCGTGAAGATCCTCAATGCGCGGCCGCGCCAAGCCGGTACTGGCGAGCGCGTGCACGACCGTGGCACGTGCGTCGATCTCAACCGGAGTCTCGGACGACCGCGAATGAATCGCGGCGCCGCGCCGCCCACCGCCGACGCCCGTCGTCTGTCCCACCGCCGAGCGCGAAGGCGTCGCGAGTGTCGGGCCGCGGATATCCGCGGGCGGAAACACGCGATCCTGTCCGCTCGACGGCGTGGCCTCAGGATCATCGGGCTTACTACCTCGCGGCGGCGATGGCGGAGGCGGACTCGGCGGCCGCACCTGCGGCGGTGATGCCGCGGCACGATGGCCAAGCACGAGCGGCAGCACGGCATCAACGTGCGCGCGAGTCACAGCAGAAGCGCCTTCAAGCACGGCCAGCGCCCGGCTCGCGCGGATCGCGGCCAGGTCGGCCCGAAGCGAACGAACGCCCCGCTCGCAGACGGCGTTTGCAATGTAGTCCAGCACGTCCGGCGGACAGTTCACGTCGGCGATATGCCGTTTCGCATCGGCGATCCGCCGCGCGCGATCCTCTTGCTCGCCGCTCCACGCGCTCACGAACGCGGACGGATCGGCGTCGAATCGGAGCCGCCGCTCGACGACCGCTCGGCGAGCGACGGGATCAGCCGGAGCGATCACGTCGACCGACAACGCAAAGCGGTCCAGCAACTGGGGACGGAGCGCGCCCTCTTCGGGGTTCATGCTGCCGACGAGCACGAAGCGCGCCTGCTGCGTCTCGCTGAATCCCTCTCGCTCGAGCACATGGACGCCGCTCGCGACGACGTCGAGGAGCGCATCCGCGAGATGATCCGGCAGCAGGTTGACTTCGTCGATGTAGAGGACGCCGCCGTGAGCCCGGCTGACGAGTCCCGGCTTGAGCGCCGGCTCGCCCTTCATCGCGCGCTCGACGTCGAGGCCGCCAAGTAGACGATCTTCCGTCGCGCCGATCGGCACGTTGACGAATGGCGCGTCTGCCGCCAGCAAGGCTCCCAGCGCCCGCGCGGCAGTGCTCTTTCCGGCTCCCTTATCTCCACGCGCGAGCACGCTTAGGTGCTCGTCGAGCGCGGCGAGTTCAAGCGCGAGCTTCAGCGGCTCGAGATCGACGAGCGCTGTGAACGGAAACAACGGCGCGCTCATGTCGAGCTCCTGACTGTCTCGCCGCGCGCTTCGACCATCGTCTCTGCCTCGAGCAGCACCGCGCGCAGCGCCGCCACGATCTCCGGCTCGGGTTGCTCCCAGAGCTGGCGGTCGGCCGCCTCGAGCAGGCGTTCCGCGATGGCGTGCAGCGCCCACGGATTGCTCTTGGCGAGGAACTCGCGAATGTCCGGCGCGAGAACGTATTGATCGGCGAGGCCCTGGTAGACGAAATCCGGTGCCACGTGCGCCGTCGCGTCGAAGCCGAAGATGTAGTCGACGGTCGTCGTCAGCTCGAGGCCGCCTTTGTATCCGTGGCGCTTGATGCTCTCGAGCCACTTCGGATTGATCACGCGCGAGCGGTACACGCGGAGTGCTTCTTCGCGAAGATCGCGGACGCGGGCGGCGTCAGGCCGCGAGCTGTCGCCGAAGTACATCTTGGGCTGCTGGCCGGTCAGCGCGCGCACCGTCGCGATCATCCCGCCGTGAAACTGGAAGTAGTCGTCGGAGTCGAAAATGTCGTGCTCGCGATTGTCCTGATTGTGGACGGCCACCTCGACGGTCCGTAGTCGATCGGCGAAGACGTCGCGCGCATCGACGCCGTCCGCCTCGCGCCCATACGCATAGCCACCCCACTCGAGGAAGACCTTCGCGAAGTCCTGATCGGTTTCCCAGTGCCGCGTCTCGAGCAGCTGCTGGATGCCGGCGCCATAGGTGCCCGGCTTCGCGCCGAAGACGCGGTAGCGCGCGCGCGCGTCGGTCTGTTCCGGAGAGTCCTCGTCTCGCGCCTTCGCCAACTCCGCGAGATAGTGCTTACGTGGATAGTTCTGCTCCGCCGGCTCGTCCTGGGAGACGACGAGATCTACCGCCTGATCGACGAGCGCAATGAGATGAGGGAACGCGTCGCGGAAGAACCCGCTGATGCGCAGCGTCACGTCGATGCGCGGGCGTCCCAGGCGGTCGAGCGGAATCAGCGCGAGATCGTGCACGCGGCGGGAGCGTGAATCCCAGACCGGCTCAACGCCAAGCAGCGCCAGGACCTCGGCGATGTCGTCGCCTTGCGTCCGCATCTGCGAAGAGCCCCACGCGCCGAGGCCGATCATTTCAGGATAGCGTCCGGTCTCAACGCGATGACGCTCCGCGACCTCTCGGGCCAGCTGCTGTCCGACGCGCCACGCGGCCTGCGACGGCACCGCGCGCGGATCGACCGCGTAGAAATTCCGCCCTGTCGGGAGCACGTGCGCCATGCCGCGCGTCGGCGCGCCGGCCGGACCGGCGGGCACGTAGCGGCCTTCGAGCGCGTCGAGCACGTGATCGATCTCGTCAGTTACCTGCTCCACGGCTGGCACGAGCGTGCGGCACGCGAGCGTCAGTGCCGGGATGAGACCGGGCTCTGTTCGTCCGAGCACCTGCATCTGCGCGCCAGCAATCGCGTCCTCACGGAATCCTTGGCGCTCGAGCTCGACAAAGAGATCGCGCGCGACGTCCTCCAGCCGCTCCAACACATCCGCGTGGCTGCGGCACAACACGCCGTCCATCGCGCACGGTTCATCAAGTCGCTGACCCGGCGCGGCGAGGAGCTTCTCCAGATCGAAGCCGGCGCTCTTCGCCAGCGCGCCCTGCAGGCCCGGAACGGATCCATTCGGCAGCCGCGTCAACGCGCGCAGCGTGTCGGGCAATGCGGGCATCTCGCCCAGGGTGTGCAAGCCGTCGCGAATCTGCGCGGTACCCAGCTCACACAAGTAGCCGTCGATGTCTTCGATGAGGTGCGCGACCTCGTTGCCGCTCATCTCTGCCAGCGTGACGGGCACCCCCTCCGGCGTCAGCTCATCGTCCCATTCGTGGGTGTGATCGCCGTGGTCACGTGCCAGCATGGCGCGCAGATCGAGCTCGCCCTGCAGATGCGTTTGCTGAATCAGCTCCCAGATCTGCTGCTGCACGAGCGGCAGCTTGGTGGGATCGAGCTTCTCCAGCGTGTAGTACTCGTTGACCAGCTCGTTCAGCGACGCGAGCGGACCGTAGGTGTCGGCGTTGGTCATCGCCGGCATCAGATGATCGACGACGACCGCGTGCGCGCGGCGCTTGGCCTGACTCCCCTCCCCCGGATCGTTGAGGATGAAGGGATAAATAAGCGGCACATCGGTGAGCAGCGCATCGGGATAGCAGTCGCCGGAAAGTCCGAGGCCCTTGCCGGGCAGCCATTCGAGCGTGCCGTGTTTGCCGACGTGGACGATCGCATCCGCGCCCCAGCCACCGTCCTCGACCGGCAGACCCAGCCAGCGGTAGAACGCCGTGTAGTGATGCGTGGGCGGCAGATCCGGCGTGTGATAGATCGCGTCCGGGTTCATGCCGTAGCCCCGCGGCGGCTGCAGGGCGACCAGCGCCTGCCCGCACTCGAGGCCGGCAAACAGGTAGGCGGATGGATCGCTCCACGGCTCCTCGCCGACAGCCGTCATCGTCAACTTGGGCGCGATCTTCTTGTCCACTCGCCGCTCGGGATCGCGCAGCGTAAAGCCGCGATCCGACGGTGTGCCCCACCATTCGATCATCCGTCGTTGCGCCGCGTCAGGCAGCCGCTCGAACTCCAAGCGATACGCGGACCGCGCCAGTCGAAACGCCATCCCTGGATTGAGCGGGTGCGCGTCGTCGTATGATCCGTCCTCGAGCAGCCGCGCCATGAGGTCGTCGCTCGTCTCGGGCACGTCGCGTACGGCGTAACCGCGCGCGCGCATCGCGTTCAGCAGGTTCAGCAGGCTCGCGGGCGCATCCAGCCCGACCGCATTCCCCACCTGCGCCGCCTTGGACGAGGAATTCGTCAGGACGAACGCGACGCGCATTGCAGGCCGCGGCAGCGACCGGAGACGGGCCAGGCGCGCCGCCAGCCCGGCGATCCGATCGAGCCGCTCGGCGTGTGGCTCGTACAGGGTCGCGCCGTCGCTCTCGCGCCGCTTGAAGGAGATCGGCACCGTGATGATGCGCCCGTCGAACTCGGGAATCGCGACGTTGATGGCGGTTTCCATCGCGGTCAGCCCACGACGGGAAATCTCCCACGCTTCGCGCGCCATG
>Ga0193726_1002609_pt1 | contig 12062 bp, 9 predicted proteins | sample H2c1metaG_FD_144928 | JGI IMG/M metagenome (GOLD analysis project Ga0193726, IMG submission 144928) | Soil microbial communities from a riparian zone of the East river system, Colorado, United States - H2c1 | ecosystem: Environmental > Terrestrial > Soil > Riparian zone | place: USA: East River... | reverse complement strand
CATGGTCCAAGATGGAATCGTTTATTCAAGGCAGTAAAATAGATCGACATGGTTCACCATAGGTTGCCAAAAGTTCAACACGCAATAATGAGCGCCTGGCATTTACGCCTCTAAATATTATGAAAGAAAAAAAAATTGAATTTTCTTTTGAGGTACATGAAAGTATTGACGACTTAAATCCCGGGGACCGTCAATTGGTCCGGGAGGCGCGTGATATTACAAGGAAAGCATACGCGCCTTATTCAAATTTTTTTGTAGGTGCAGCGGCTAAACTTACCAATGGAAAAATAGTAACGGGCACTAACCAGGAAAACGCATCTTTTCCTGTTGGCATTTGTGCCGAAAGAGTTTTGCTGAGTTCGGTTTCCTCTTTTTATCCGGATGTGCCCATCGAAACTATGGCGATAAGCTATCAAAGTAAAACATTGCCGAGTGATCATCCCATTTCTCCGTGTGGCATGTGCCGGCAAGCGTTGCAGGAATTTGAGGGAAGAGCTGGAAAACCTATTCGACTCATCCTGGCTGGCATGGAAGGCGAAGTTTACATTATAAGGACTGCGAGTTCTTTACTTCCACTTGCTTTTACGGATGATGAGCTTAAGTAAATTAAAAGAGCGTCTGCACTCCGAAGGCCACTTTCATTTCATGCTCCAACAACCATTTTTTTCGCCACAAACCTCCTGAGTACCCCACCAATTCTTTATTGGCGCCTATCACGCGGTGGCAGGGCACAATGATGCAAATATTATTCTTTCCATTGGCATTGGCTACAGCCCTCGTTGCTTTTGTATCGCCGGTGCGTCGGGCCAGTTCAATATAACTGATTGTCCTGGCAAATGGGATTAACATCAATTCATTCCAAACTCCCTGTTGAAAAACAGTTCCCTGTTGATGCAGCGGTAGTTCAAAACTTCTTCTTTGGCCATTAAAATATTGGATCAGTTGCTCCACACATTGAATAAGCATAGGAGATAAATTCTTTTTCCTCCCTTCAATTTTCTGCACTTTATCATTAAATATGATTTCAGTGATATAATCTTCTGTGCCGGAAATTTTTAAAAGCCCAACCGGTGAATGGTAATACGTGGACTGAATTTCAGGTATGTTCAATGTATTCAGGTTTTTTTTGAGAGGTAACAAATATAATAAAGTAAGTCCCACGCAAGTCGGAGTACTAAAAATCCGTCTGACTAGTGAAATAATTAAATAAGCCAGGGCTGCAACAAATATAAACAAACTAACCCCCAGGGGTGTTGTAGTAAACAGCCTTGCAATGATAGAATAAAGGATTTCAACGCCGGAAAACAAATTTTTCAAAAAAATTCAGGCATTATCATTGCATTCAGAAATTATTGCAGAAATTGACCAAGATTTTTTAATAAAGAATGATACGAAACCTATTTCTTCTGGCGGTAACAGCTTTTTGTTGCTCTTTCATAGCGTTTGCGCAATCTTCGGGGAAAGACACACTAACAAATGCCAGTTTGCCTGCTTGTGTCCAATATGCGCTGAAACACCAGCCTACTATCCGTCAGTCTGAAATTGATGAAAAAATTGCGGACGCAACTATAAGGACAAAACTTGCAGATTGGTACCCACAGCTCAATTTAGATGCCTATTATCAACATAACATTCAACTCCCTTCAAACTTTTTTGGAGGAAATATTGTTTCAAGTGGTACGCATAATATCTCCGCCGTAGAACTCGCTGCAACCCAGAATATTTTTAACCGGGATGTGTTGCTGGCCCTCAGGTCATCAGGACAAATCAGGAAAGCTGCAAAGCAGGGCACAGACAGCGCCCGTATTGGCATCATTGCCGATGTGAGCAAAGCTTTTTATGATGTCCTCCTTACCCAAAAGCAAGTATCCGTTCTCGATGAGGATGTAGTGAGGCTGAATCGTAGTTTGCAGGACGCATACAATCAATATAAAGGAGGCATTGTTGATAAAACAGATTACAAACGCGCCACTATCTCTTTAAATAATGCAAATGCGGAAAGAAAACAGCAACAGGATATTTTAATTGCAAAATATTTTTATTTGAGACAATTAATGGGTTATCCGGATAGTGCAGCACTGCAATTGCAATATGATAGTGCCGGGCTGGAAAGAGAGATCCCGATCGATACTTTGCAGGAAATAAATTACAACGACAGGATTGAATACAGGCTGCTGCAAACAACAAAGGAGCTTCAACAATTCAATCTCAAATATTATAAATGGGGCTACCTGCCATCAGTGTCTGCATACGGAAATTATAACCTTGATTATTTTAATAATAGCTTCGGCAAATTGTACCAGCAATCTTTTCCCAATTCAAATGTTGGCATCCAATTGAGTTTTCCAATTTTCCAGGGTACCAAGAGAATTTTCCAGGTACGAACGGCTCAATTGCAGGTCGACCGCCTGGATTGGGAAATCACCGCATTACAAAATATCATAAGAACAGAATATGCACAGGCGCTGGCGCTATACAAGGGAAACCTGGCAAATTATATTGCCTTAAAAGAAAATGTTCAACTGGCCAATGATGTTTATAATGTTCTCAGGCTGCAGTACCAGCAAGGTATCAAGACGTACCTGGATGTGATCATTGCAGAAAGTGATCTCAGGACATCACAATTAAATCTTTATACTTCGCTATACCAGTTGTTGCAAAGCAGGATAGATGTATTGAAGGCGTTGGGGAAATTGGGGGAGTGATGTTTCGGGTTGCGAGTTTGGAGTTCAGAGTTGCGAGTTTCGGGTTTCGAGTTACGAGTTTAGAGTTTAGAGTTAAGAGTTCAGAGCTTTGAGCTACGAGCTGTGAGGAGAGGTTGGGGAAGCGGAGTTTCCTAAATCATAAATCAGAAAATCATAAATCAGAAATTTATCTAGGTATGAACAATGTTATTTTGAAATTCTTTTTTTCAACCAGCGTGGCCTGTTTACTCATTTCATGCGGTGCGGGGAAAAAGGACGAGCAGCCTCAAGCGCCGCCACCCGCGACCGTTAGTACATCAATTGTAACCAAAGAAAAAGCGATGTACTTTGATGAATACCCAGCCACTGTAGCTTCATTGAACCAGGACGATCTGCGGGCACAGGTTACAGGATACGTTACAGGAATTTTTTTTAAGGATGGTCAGCATATTCAAAAGGGTCAAAAATTATACGACATCGACAAGCAACAATACCAGGCAAACCTGGACCAGGCAATTGCAAACCTGAATGTATCAAAAGCTAATTTGGCAAAAGCACAACAGGATGCTGACCGATATGCCGACCTTTTAAAACAAGACGCTATTGCAAAACAGGTTTATGATCATGCAATGGCAGACCTTGAAAGTTCAAAAATGCAGGTAGAAGCAGCAAAATCAAATGTGAAGAATGTTGAAACAACCTTAAGCTATTCATTTATTCAGGCACCTTTTAGTGGAACGATTGGTATTTCGCTGGTAAAAGTTGGATCGCTGGTGACTGCCAATCAAACCTTGTTAAATACAATCTCATCCGACGATCCGATGGCAGTGGATATTGCGGTGGATCAAAAAGAAATTGCACGTTTTTCTTCGTTACAACAAGATCTTTCAACAAAAAAAGATTCTACGTTAACCATGGAGATCGGAGATTACATATATCCTGAACCAGGCAAGGTTAGTTTTATTGACCGCGCGGTCGATCCTCAAACAGGAACCATTAAAACAAGATTGATATTCACGAATCCTCAGAATTTTTTGAAAGTCGGAATGAATGTAAATATCCGGGTTAAAAATAATTCCGCTGATAGTGCATTGCTTTTAATTCCATATAAAGCGGTCACTGAGCAGATGGGAGAATATTTCGTTTATATTATCAATGACAGCAGCCAGGCAATTCAGAAAAAACTTGTTCTCGGCACTAAGATCAATGACAAAGTCGTAGTGAAGCAAGGATTGAATGAAGGTGAAAAAATTATTACTGAAGGTTTTCAAAGATTGAGAGACAGTGTAAAAGTGCAGGAAACAGCGCGTCCTAAAGGGTAATGCTGAATTATTTAAAAAGCAAATATTAATTTAAGTAAGAGCTATGATCGCTGATAATTTTATAAAACGCCCGGTTACGGCAATTGTTATTTCCATTGTGATCTTAATCCTGGGTGTTTTATCAATTATTAATTTACCTATCAGTCAATATCCCGAGATCAGTCCACCCACTGTAAATATTTCAACTATCTACAATGGGGCAGATGCGCAAACAGTAGAGCAAACGATCACCACACCAATTGAAACACAGGTGAACGGTACGCCGGGAATGGCTTATATACAAAGCAACTCTACTTCAAGCGGTCAGAGTACGATCACCGTTACCTATAATGTAGGCGCTGATGTAACTTCAGGTGCCCTGGATGTTCAAAACCGCGTGGGCATTGCAACGCCGGCACTACCCGTTGATGTAAAAAATTTAGGGATCGTAACCAGGAAACGTAACCCCAGTATCCTGATGCTGGTCGCCATTTATTCACCAAACGGATCACATGCTGTAACCTTTTTGGACAACTACACAAATATTTTTGTAAAGAATGCTTTGCTGCGTGTAAAAGGGGTAGGAGATGTTTTTACGAGGGCAGATGATTTCAGTATGCGTATCTGGCTTCAACTGGATAAAATGGCTCAAAAAGGGTTAACGGCAAATGATATTGTAAACGCCCTGCAGGAACAAAATATCCAGGTTGCGGCGGGTACCGTCGGCGCTCCTCCCCAACAAAATGTCCAGGCATTTGAATATTCCGTTCTCACGAACAGCAGGCTCAGTACACCCGCGCAGTTCGATAGTATTATTGTTAGGGCGAGGCCTGACAGTGGTTCAATTGTTTATTTAAAAGATGTGGCTCGTGTGCAACTTGGGAAATTCAGTTATGCAAGTAATTCTTTTGTTGATAACAAAAGAGCTTCATACTTATTGATCTACCAGGCCCCCGGAAGCAATGCACTAGAAACTGCTAAAGGGATTTACAAGGCCATGGCGGATATGAAAAAATCCTTCCCGCCCGATGTGGATTTTGTAGTGCCCTTTGAATCAGTTTCAGTGGTGCAGGTTTCTATAGAGGAAGTAGTAAAAACCTTGCTGATCGCCCTGGGATTGGTGACACTTGTTGTGTTCTTCTTCCTGCAAAACTGGCGTTCAACACTGATACCTATCCTTGCAATCCCGGTTTCCATCATTGGAACATTTGCCTTTTTTACATTATTGGGTTTTACGATCAACACGCTAACAATGTTTGGATTTGTGCTTGCCATTGGTATTGTAGTGGATGATGCCATTATTGTTGTGGAAGCGGTTCAGCACTATATAGACGATAAAAATATGACTCCCACACAAGCAACTATTGAGGCCATGAAAGAAATTTCAGGTCCTGTTGTTGCCATCGCACTGATATTAGCGGCTGTGTTTGTCCCGGTTGGTTTTATACCGGGCATATTAGGAAGGTTGTATCAACAATTTGCTATTACCATTGCTATTTCAGTCCTCATTTCTGCATTCGTTGCGTTGTCCCTTACACCTGCATTGTGTTCGTTGATGCTGCGTCCCCATCACCTGGGCAAACAAGCAAGAGGGCTCAATAAATTTTTTTACAGGTTCAATACCTGGTTTGAACATGTCACAGGCAAATATTCCAACGCTGTAAAAAGAACTATAAAAGGAAGCCGGTATGCACTTATAGTGTTACTCTGCATTTTAGTCGGCACCTATTTTTTATTCAAAGCAAAACCAACAAGTTTTATCCCAACTGAAGATGAAGGCAGGCTTTATATTACTTATGAATTGCCCGAAGCTTCTTCGACCAGCCGAAGCCTGGTTATTCTCAACAGGATAATGGACACCATTAAAACTATTCCTGCTGTGAATCACTATGCCGCTTTGGGCGGATTGAATGTGGTGACGTTTGCAACAAAATCAAACAGCGGTACCATTTTTTGCCAACTGAAACCCTGGAGTACCAGGACAAGTAAATCGGAACAAATCCAGGCCATCATTGCAGAAATGCAGCGACGGTTTGCTGCGTTCAAAGAAGCAAATATCCTCGTGATCCAGCCACCCGCAATTCCAGGTTTGGGTCAAACAGCGGGTTTCACTTTTGAATTGGAACAACAGGAAAGTAATGATGATATCAATGCATTTGAAAAAGTGGTGAATAATTTTGTAGGACAATTGAACAAGCGCCATGAAATCGGAAGAGCGTTTTCTTATTTCACCGCAAAGACGCCCGCGTACCAGGTAGATGTTGACAGGGATAAATGCAAGAAACTGGGCGTGTCGCTTTCTGACGTATACAACACCATGCAAACATTTTTAGGTAGCAGGTACGTAAATGATTTTACTATTTACGGAAGAAACTTTCATGTGGTGGCACAGGCAGATACCTTATTCAGGGGTGATATAAAAGACATGGACCAGTATTATGTCCGCAATCAATCGGGAGGACTTCTGCCGCTTAGTGTATTGACAAGCTATAAAGTTGTTGAGAATGCGCCGGTCATTTCCCATTTTAATTTATTTCGTTCTGCAGAAATAAATGGAACTCCCAAACAAGGATACAGCAGCGGCCAGGCCATTGAAGCCTTGCAGGAAGTTGCAAAAACATTGCCGGCGGGATATGGTTTTGAATTTGCAGGATTAAGTAAACAGGAAATAGAGGCAGGTTCCAGTACGATTTACATTTTTGCGCTCTCAATAGTATTTGTGTTCCTGTTTTTGACTGCGTTGTATGAAAGCTGGTCGGTACCTTTTTCTGTTTTACTTGCTGTACCTCTTGCTGCATTTGGGGCCATCCTGACCTTGATCTTTATTCCTCGCCTAAGCAACAGCGTGTATTCGCAAATTGGGTTGATTACATTGATAGGATTGTCAGCGAAAAATGCGATCCTGATCGTTGAATTTGCGAAGATCCGTGTCGACAATGGAATGGAACTGGTACAGGCCACGTTAGAGGCAGTGAGGCTAAGGCTGCGTCCAATATTAATGACATCATTTGCTTTCATCCTGGGAGTACTTCCGCTGGCATTTGCAACAGGCGCAGGCGCCATTGCACGGTCTACGATCGGGTGGACCGTTTTCGGTGGTATGCTTGCAGCAACCTCGCTCGCTATTTTTATTGTACCGGTTTTATTCGTAACCATAACGCGGGTTGCGTATGGAAAAAAGAAATTAGCGGAACTGAGAGAACAGGGTGATGCTAAACAAAAAGATGAACCGGCAACCTGATAGAAGATTTTATTCGCCAGGATGATATGTTTTTTCAGAATGTTTTATCACATCCTCCTTATAAAAAAGAACCTGTTTAAAATTTCCATCCAGATACATTTGCGCCTGGTCCATAAAATGTTTCGATGATGGATCAAAACTCTGTCCGCCGGTAATAATAGATTTAGCTGTAATTTTTTTTCCAAATTCCACACAGGCAATAAAACTATTTCCTGAAAAGCCATATCGTTTATTTGTACCAGGAAAGCGTTTGGTGACAAACGAGGGCAATGAGCCAAATTCGTATGATGCAAGACCCGATGGCAGACCAGGTTTGTTATCCTCAAATTTTTCATTTTCTCCTATCCGCTGGTACCGGTTGATATCACCCCAGGGGATTTTCCAGGAACCCAATCTTTCTTCCAGGTCTTTCATGGTCGCATAAAGCAAATTAAGTTTCTGCGAGGAAGATAATTTGCCTGGCCGCCGGGATCCCCATTCAATTGCCAACGTAGTTTCGGTAGATGAGACCGAAGAATTTTTGTCCCAGCCTTTTAAAAGGGAAATTGGCTCGCTCAGAATTTGTTTTAATGAATCAGATCCGTCGAGGTTATCATAAGCAGTAAAAAGTGGTGGTAATAATACATCAAAAGCAGATAGGTAATGACTGTAACCCACTTCTTTGATCAGTTTATCAACGGTTATATCAAACGCACCATTTAATAATCGTTCTGCATTGATAGCCCGGAAATTTTCAGCATCAGGGGCCATGTACGATGGATAATTCTCCTTCGAAGGGCTGCTACTTCCAGAAACAGTGAAGGGTGTCGAATTGCAATTTTGTATCCATCCGGTCGAAGGATTATATACATGAACCATATCGTTTAGTGTGTGAATGCCTTTCCATTCTGTGGCGGAAGTTGTTCCATCAACGGGTAAGGCCCAGTCCAGTTTTGGATCGCGGATCGGAATAAAATTTCCGTGCCAGTAGGCAATGTTCCCTTTATCATCTGCGAATACTGTATTATCAGAACTATTGGATCGCATGTCCATAACCTTCTTAAAATCTTCAAAGCCGGTTGCTTTGGTTCGTAACCAGGATTGCATCAAAGCAGTAAGAGACCGGTTATTTTCTTTAAGACTTAGCCAATCCCCATTCCGGATGCCCATTAATGGTCCATGGCCTGTAGCGAAGACTGTAAAATTTTCACTCTTACTACTTCCCTCAGTTTTGTAATTGAGTGTGATATTTCTTGTTTTTACAGGAAGCCATTTTCCGTCGTACAAGTAAAATAATGAGCCATTTCTTTTTTCTATTTTTTCTTTATAAAGATCAGCGACGTCCGCGTCACTGGAGGTATGCATCCATCCGCAGTGTTCATTAAATCCCTGGAAAATAAAAAATGTGCCCCAGGTAACCGCCCCATAAGCATTCAAGCCTTCATCACTTACCATTTGCATTTCGGAACGGAAATAAAAAGTAACATGTGGATTAATGTAAAGAATTGCATTTTTCGAATTTGTTCTGGAAGGGCCAATAGCAAAACCATTCGAACCGATTTCATATTCTTCGTTTCGCTGAAGCCGATTTTCATAATTCGCAACGGGTATATCTTCAATCTTATAAAGTGCTTTCATATCCTGCAAAGTCAATCCCCCGTTTTGCGTCGCTGAAATGCTGCCATTGGTCCGCATGAGAGAAAACCAGGGCTCAAAATGTTTCAGCACTGCAGGCTTTACTTCCGGATGCGTGTATAGAAAATAATTCACTCCATCGGCAGCAGCATCCAATAATTTTTTAAAAGATGCAGGCGTATTTTTATAATCCGCAATGGCTGCACTGCTGTCATAGATAATTTTCATCTGGAGATCATCATACAAATTGTTTTTACCATTTTTTTCAGACAATCTTCCAAGCATCTCAAGATTATTCTCTTCTACCTTCCGGAAATTCTCTTCGCATTGTGCATACAACAATCCAAATACTGCATCAGCATCTGTTTTTCCATATACATGGGGAATGCCCCAATTGTCGCGGATGATCGTAACTCGCCGGGCTTCGTTTTTATACCTGTTTATTTCGGATGGCGTCGGTGTTTGCGAACCCGCAATGCAAGGAATAAAAATGAGGATGATTAACCATTTCATTTTTCAAAAATAGCGGGAATCCTTATCCGAAATTCAACATGGCTCCCGGCTCAATTAAGTTCTTATCTTTCTGCAACCAAATTAACATCATGAAAAGAGCAAGGTTCTCAAGCCTCTCCAGGTTGATTATTGCAATCATTGCCTGGTTTGCCCTGGCGCTGCAATTGTTTATTCTTATCGACAATACTCCTGGCAATGGCTTGACACCATTACAAGCAATGGGAAGATTTCTCATTTTTTTTACGGTTCTGAGTAATTTATTGGTGGCAGTAAGTCTCACCATCGGGCTAATAAATCCTTCTTCCTCTTTGGGCAATTTTTTTGCAACCTCTTTTTCAACGGCAGCAATAGCTGTTTATATTTTTATTGTTGGCCTTGTTTATAATATTGTTTTAAGGCAACTATGGCAGCCGCACGGTCTTCAAAAGGTTGCGGATGAATTACTTCATGTGGCCGTCCCGGTTTTGTACACATTGTATTGGATTGTCTACGCATCCACCGGTTCATTGAAATGGAAATATTCTTTCGGATGGTTGATCTTCCCTTTGATTTACTTGATTTATGCAATGGTCAGGGGAGGGCTCGAAGGCTTTTACCCTTATCCATTCCTTGACCTGGGCAAACTTAGCGTTACAAAAGTGTTTCTCAATTGCCTTGCGCTTTCATCGGCTTTCCTGCTGGTTGGTTTTTTATTCATAGGCGCCGATAAAATTTTGAGCCGATATAAAAAGCGCCGTTAAAAAAATAGTGGGTATCTCAAAAATCTTTTTGCAGTAAATTGCTCTTCTATGGATAAGAAAATTATTATCTCCGTAAAAAACCTTGTTAAGAACTATGGCAATTTTGAAGCTGTTAAGGGGATCAGTTTTGACGTTTTTGAAAATGAAATTTTTGGAATGCTGGGACCGAACGGCGCGGGAAAATCCACCACCCTTGAAATTATTGAAACGTTGCGCCAGAAAACAAGTGGAGCCGTAACAGTAGATGGGTTTAACCTGGATAAGCAACCCGGCGAAATCAAAAAAATTATTGGGGTTCAATTGCAGACGAGCGGTTATTATCCCGGTTTGAACTTAATAGAACTGATTGAACTTTTTTGCGGTCTTTATAATAAAAATATAAAGCCTATGGAATTGCTGGAAATGGTGAACCTCACAGAAAAAGCAAAATCTCAATTCAAATTACTTAGTGGTGGTCAAAAACAGCGGTTCTCAGTTGCCACTACATTGATCAATGATCCTAAAATTATTTTTTTGGATGAGCCTACTACAGGTCTTGACCCCCAGGCGAGGAGGAGCTTATGGGAATTGATAAAAACCATTCGGGACAGGGGAACCACGGTTATCATTACGACCCATTATATGGATGAAGCCGAATACCTGTGCGATAGGGTAGCGGTTATAGATTCCGGAAAAATTATTGCTTTGAACAGTCCCGACCTGATGATCGATGAATTAGTAGCTACAGGTTTTGAAAGACCAAGGGAAGTGAAAAAAGCAAACCTTGAAGATGTCTTTATTAAACTTACGGGTCATTCCCTCAGGGAAGAGTGATTCCATTCCTATCATTTTTAGTAATCATAAAAATTATTTTGCAATATGCCTACAACAGCCGTCGATCCACGATTTCCAATTGGTAAATATGAACCGCAGCCTTTTTCAATAGAACAAAAAGTAGAATGGCTTACGGATCTGAAATTCCTGCCCCAGTTACTGGAAAATTCAGTGCTGAATCTTGATGAATCACAATTGAATACGCCATACCGCGAGGGAGGATGGACAGTACACCAATTAGTTCATCATGTAGCAGATAGCCACATGAATGCTTATTGCCGTTTCAAATTGGCGCTTACGGAAGATAATCCTACTATTAAAACCTATGACGAAAAACTATGGGCCGAAATGAACGACGTCAAGAAACTGCCCATCAATATTTCACTTACATTATTACATGCGTTGCATATACGCTGGTATGAAGCGTTAAAATATGTTTCTGATGATGAATGGAATAACCGGACCATTTTTCATCCGGAGCAAAAGAAAACAATGCGACTCTGGGCCCTTCTTGGCCTCTATGCCTGGCACTCTAAACATCATGTGGCACACATTACTTCTTTAAGAGAAAGAATGGGTTGGTAAAAAATTTGCCGCACGATATTCATTAATCATGCTCCATGATCCATTACAATCGAACCTGGAGCATTAAGTTTTCTTTTCATGAAATGGAAGATCCTTTCGTCAGAATATCTTTTTAAAGATTTATGGTTTTCAGTTCGTAAAGACAAATGCGAAACCCCGGACGGAAAAATTGTAGATCCTTATTACGTTTATGAATTTCCTACCTGGGTTACTGCACTAGCACTGACAACGGAAGGTAAGGTCGTTATGGTGAGGCAGTATCGTCATGCCATTGAAGAGGTTTGCCTTGAAATTCCCGGCGGATGTGTAGATGATGCTGATAAGAATCTGCAGGACGCTATAGCCAGGGAGTTATTGGAAGAAACGGGGTATTCATTTTTGAAGTATGAGTATCTTGGAAAAATTTCACCAAATCCATCCACAAATAATAATTGGATGCACATGTTCCTCGCCACGGGTGGTAAAAAAACCCATGGTCAGAACCTGGACCACAATGAAAATATCGATGTTGAAATCTATACTCTTGAGGAATTAAAGAGTTTTATGAAAGAAAATAAGATCATACAGGCCA
>Ga0193726_1002608_pt1 | contig 12065 bp, 12 predicted proteins | sample H2c1metaG_FD_144928 | JGI IMG/M metagenome (GOLD analysis project Ga0193726, IMG submission 144928) | Soil microbial communities from a riparian zone of the East river system, Colorado, United States - H2c1 | ecosystem: Environmental > Terrestrial > Soil > Riparian zone | place: USA: East River... | reverse complement strand
CAAGACCGGTCCCTCGAGAAAACCGCTCTCCTCAATCCAGGCGGCGCCAGTCATTTCGCCGTTCCCGTTGAGGCTGAAATATCCAGCGTAAACCGGGTCGTCGAACGAGGCGCGGCCCCGTGGGAGAATGGCCGTGACGCCAGTGCGGACCGGACCCTTGCCGGTTTCGAGTTTCCCTTCACCGCTAATAAGTGTGGTGTAGCCGACTTCGACGCCGGCGACATCAGTGATGGCGTTGAGCGCGCCGGGTGTGCCGTCGAACGGAATCCCGAGAGCGCGAGCACGGATGGTTTGCTGGGCTGGCGGCGGTGAGTTTTGCGGTTCTCGGGCAGCGAGAGGCGGAAGGAGGAGAAGGAGGCCGAGAGCGATCAGGCGCGGTGTGACATTCATGGCGGAGAAGAAACGTCCAACGTCCAACGTCCAACGTCCAACGCTCAATGATGAAGGTTGCCGCAAACCAAGGAGGGGCGGTTCTAGAATCGCCTACTTTACTTTGGTAGGGCGGGACTCTGTCGAGCCGGGACCAGATTGCACGTTAGCGGCTCGACAGAGTCTCGCCCTACCAGGACTCAAATCGGCGATTTCAAACCGCCGTTCGTTGTTTTTCTGATTTCTGTTTTCGCGGGCGATGGGCCGGACTAGATTCGAAATGTGAGCTATCAGGTTTTTGCCCGAAAATATCGTCCGCAGACGTTCGACGATCTGGTCGGGCAGGCGCACGTCACGCGCACGCTCAAGAATGCAGTCGAGCAGAATCGGCTGGCGCACGCGTATCTGTTTGTCGGGCCGCGAGGCATTGGGAAAACATCGACGGCCCGCATCCTCGCAAAAGCGCTCAATTGCGTGAACGGCCCGACCGTGACGCCGTGCGGCGTGTGCGACAGCTGCAAGGAAATAACGGCGGGAAACAGTCTCGACGTCCTGGAGATCGACGGCGCGAGTAATAACGGCGTCGAACAGGTGCGGGAGCTGCGGGACAATGTTCGCTACGCCCCGAGCAAAGGGCATTTCAAGATCTACATCATCGACGAAGTGCACATGCTCACTTCAGCGGCGTTCAACGCGCTCCTGAAGACGCTCGAGGAACCGCCGCCGCACGTGAAATTCATCTTCGCGACGACCGAGCCGCAGAAAGTTCTGCCGACAATTCTCAGCCGCTGCCAGCGCTTCGATCTCCACCGCATCCCGGCCAACCTGATCGCGAAACATCTCCAATTCATCGCGGAGAAGGAAAAGATCACGCTCGATCCGGCCGCGGCACACGCGATCGCGAAAGGCGCTGACGGTGGATTGCGCGACGCGGAATCGATGCTCGATCAACTCGTGGCGTTCTGCGGAGAAAAAATCGCGGAACCGGACGTGCTGAATGTGTTCGGATTCACGAGCGAACAAACGGTCACCAATTTCACCGACAAGATTCTGCGGGGCGAGACGCCGGCAGCGCTCGAACTGCTCCATGCCGAAGCGGAGAACGGCAAGGACATGATGAAATTGATGTCCGACCTGATTTCGTATCTGCGCGATTTGCTCGTGGGCAAAGTGAAGCCGGACGCGCTCGTGGACGACTTGAATCCGGAACTCCAGAAGTCGCTGGAGGCACAGGCCGCGATGATCGAGACCGACCGGCTTCTGGAACTAATCGATCAATTCGCCGCGACGGAAGGGCGAATGAAATGGGCGCCGAACAAGCGCCTGCATTTCGAGGTCGCGGTGATCAAGGCAATCCAAACCTTGAGCCAGGTGACGCTGACCCAGGTGATCGAGAACCTGGCCGCCTTGCGCGATGGGAAATCAGTAGCGCGGGTAGAAACGCCCAAGAGCACGCCCAAACCTCCAGAGAAAACTAGTACGCCCGCCCCGCCCCCGGCCCGGAAAGCGGACGTTGCACGGGTCGCGGAACAGGCCCAGTCCTACGAAACCGCAGAGGAGGTCCGGGAAGACTCGCCGTCTTCGACGAGAGTGGAATCCACATCCTTGGATCCCGAAGCAATCTGGAAAAAGGCGGTTGAACAAATCCGCACCACTCGTCCTCTCATCCGGGTTTGGGTGGAATCGGCCCGGGCACTGGGCATCGAAGGCCGTTTCTTCGTCCTTGGATTTCCACCCGAGCAAAAAATGGCCATGGAATCGCTGGCCACTCCACGCACGCGTGATTTCCTCGAGGCGCTCCTTCGGGAAATCAGCGGGCAGGATTTGAAAATCAAATCCGTTCTCAAGGAAGGATTGCCCGTCACGGCAGTCGCGGAGCCCCTGGCCGAACTCGTCGAAGTGCCCGCAAAGAAGAAGGGCGACTCGCAGGCGATGTTCAAGGATGATCCGCTTATCCGGGAGGCGCTGGAAATTTTTAAAGGCGAAATAAAAACCGTGAACGATTGACTCCGAAAGCTTTCGCGAGGAGACCCGATTATGAATCTCAACAAGTTAATGAAGCAGGCCCAGAAGATGCAGGAGCAGATGGCGAAGACGCAGGCCGAGCTCGAAGACAAAACGGTCGAGGTTCAGGCGGCCGGCGGAAAGGTTACCGTCGTCGCGAATGGCTCCGGTGATGTTATTTCAATCAAGATCGCCAAGGAAATCGTCGATCCCGAAGACGTGGAGTTTCTCGAAGAAGCGGTCCTGAGCGGCGTGAAGCAAGCGATCGCGCAAGGCAAGGAACTGGCCCAAACGGAGATGACGAAGATCACCGGCGGCCTGGGCGCGACCGGCCTGGGTTTCTAGGCGACCGGTTAAGAGCGTGTCATCCTGAGCCGCGCAGACGGCGAAGGACCTCGCAATCGTAGTTTAGGCAATCAGAACCAAGTCGCCGCACGCGACGATTACGCCAAGTCCTTACGCGGAAGCGATTGACCAATTGTGAGGTCCCTCGCCGTCTCCGCGGCTCGGGATGACAGCGCAGCTACAATGCAGAAATTCGCGCTTGATGGTTTTCATAAACGCAGACCTCGCGGATCCCGAGTTGTTCCATCTTTTGGGCGAGCCGGTCGTAATTCTCGCCCAGCTGCACATGCGAATGCGCGTCGGAAGCGGTCGTGAATCGAATTCCCTTCGCGAGCGCGAGCTGAATGATTTCATCGGACGGATAGAGCTCGTTCACCGGTTTGCGCCAGCCGGCGGTGGAGAGCTCAATGCAAAGCCCTCGTTCCGCAATGAGATCAAGCGTCCCTCCAACCAGGCGCTCGATCTTCGCTTTCGGTCGATGCCCATGAATCTTGATGAGATCGAGATGCGCCAGGCAATCGACCAGGCCAGTCTCCGCGATCTGGCGAACGCGATGGAAATAATCCGCGTAGACTTCATCGACGTGGCGCCCCGCGAGCTGCTCGGCGCCGTCGGGCACCGTGTCGAACATCTGATCCGGGCGCTCGAGAAAGTGGACAGACCCAAGGACGAAATCGAGGCGATCCCAATTCTTCTCGACCCAATGCCTTCCCGCGATTGAGCGGACGGGATCGTTATCCAATTCAATGCCCGCGCGGATTTTGAGATCGGGATTCTTTTCACGCAACCGGTCGACCTGGTCGAAATCGACGCCCGTGTGATAGCGATCATGATCGGTGAAGGCGATGTCGCGCAGGCCGCGCGCTCGTGCCGCATCGGCCCAGGGCTGCAAGAGTTCCTGCGTGTAGGGTTGCACCCGATGACCCTGCGGATGCATGTGGTAATCGGAAAAAAGCCTCGTGGATTGAGTGGTTATTTTCTTAGCGGACGCCATCTGCTCTTCGATATAACAATATGCGGTGCGAGTTACATTCCATTTCTTCGCCGGCTTGCTTCTCCTGTTAGGCTCGTGCCGGAGCAACATGGATCTCGACACGCGCGTCCGCGCCGAGATCAAACCGTTCCAGGGCAAGGTTTGGATCTACGCGAAGAATCTCGAGACGGGGCAAATCTATTCGCTCGGCGGCGATGAGCGCGTCCGCACGGCCAGCACGATAAAGCTCGCCATCATGGTCGAAGCTTTAGCCCGGGTCGCGGAAGGCCGCGCGAAATGGAGCGACGAAATCATTATGAGGAAGGAGACGAAGCAACCGGATGGCGGCGTGCTCCAGGAACTGGCGGACGACACTCGTCTGACCCTCCGCGACGTGGTCAATCTGATGATCGTGGTGAGCGATAACACCGGCGCAAACCTCGCTCTCGACTTTCTCACGACCGACGCGGTCAACGCGCGGATGGATTCACTCGGCTTCAAGAACACCCGCTCGCTGCGAAAAATCGGCGGCGGCGGCGAAAGCCGGGCCTACAGCGATCTTTCGAACAAAGGTTTCGGAATTGGCGTCAGCACTCCGCATGAAATGGTCTCGCTCATGGAAAAACTCGAACGCGGCGAAATCGTCAGCCCCGACGCGTCGCGGGAAATGATCGCGCTTCTCAAGCGACAACAATATCACGAGGGCATTGGGCGTTCGCTCAACGGCGTGGAGATGGCGACCAAGCCTGGTTCGCTCGATGCACTGCGCAGCGACGTCGGCATCATCTACTCCAAGCGCGGACGCATCGCCATGGCCATCACCTGCGATCAAATGCCGACCGTGGACTGGACCAAGGACAATCCGGCCTACCACCTGATGTCGCGACTTTCCAATATCCTGATCGAGGGTCTCGGCCGGTGATCACCGATCACTGTTCCCTCGCTCCCTACGGCGCGGTCAGAAATTTTTGCCGGATGCGGAGCTCGGGATATTGCGGGAAGAACACTTCGACGATGAAGACCTTGTTCGGCGTCAGTTCGCGGGTGGCGATCGTTTCCGGGTAGAAGATGTGTTCTCCCGGGTTGATCAGGACGGTGCCGGCGTTGGGGTTAAAGGCATGGTTGTCGGACCAGGTCGTCAAAACCGCGTCGGACGAATTCTTCAGGTGAATTTCAAATCGCTGATCGGTCGGGAAATCCAGCGAGACGGCCCGCTTTGAGACGTTGTTTAGGGTGATCTTGACCTCGAGTTGCCGGACCTCGGACAGTTTCACGGGCTGCGGCGAGAGTTTCAGATCGAGGACCAGGCCCCGGAGCCGCGCGTCCTTGTAACTTGGCACCGGGCTGGATTGGAATGGGTGGAGCATCCGGGTGAACCAGCCGCCGCGTTTCGCGGGGGTCGGCTGCGGCGCCTGGTCCTCGGCAATAAGACGCCCGGCGAGCATAAACCAAAGGAGGGCCAATGCGAGGGAGCGGCTCATGAGCGGGTGCTAATCAGCAAACGTTGCAAATTCTGTCAAACCCTTTATCGCTTCTCTGATGGCCAAGCCTACACCAGACGGGGCCTTACCTTCAATGATATTGAGCGATGAATGAGGCCGCGGCACAGATCGGGCCTGGGGAAAAGATGAGCCAATGCGACTCCGTCTAGCGCTTTTCGCCCTCATCCTGGCGGCCTGTCTCCCGGCCCTGGCGCCAGGCCAGACTGAGCCGTTGAACCTCGCGCTCCCCACCGAGAACGATGCGATTTATCGTGGTGACGGCCCCGCCTTTTATCAATACATCGACCGCGACTACCAGGGAGTGAAATCGACCCCTTGGGAAGGCGGGCAATACGGGTTCGTGCGCGATCCGGCCGAGACATCCGGTGGCCTCGTTTACACTCGCTTCCATGAAGGCATCGACATCCGTCCGCTCCAGCGCGATGAGCGAGGCGAACCGCTCGATCCGGTGCGCGCGATCGCAGCCGGCACCGTCGTGCACACGAACCCGGTGCCGGGATATTCCAATTACGGCAGGTATGTCGTGGTGGAACACCATTGGGACGGCTGCAATTACTACAGCCTCTACGGGCATTTGAGCTCAATTCAGGTCCACGTCGGGCAGCGCGTGCAGCAGCACGATCAGCTCGGCGTGCTGGGACATACCGGCGAAGGCCTGAATCAGGTGCGCGCGCATCTGCATCTCGAATTAAACCTGTTGTTGAGCCGGCAGTTCGAATCGTGGCACGACAGTCTGTTCAAGACGGATCCCAACCACAACGGCCTCTACAACGGGATGAATTTGATGGGGATCGATATCGCGCGCCTTTATCTGGCGCTGCGAAAACGGCCTTCGCTCACGATTCCGGAATTTCTTTCCGAAGAGGAAACGCTTTACCGGGTCCTGCTTCCGGACTCGAGGCACTTCGATCTTCCGAAATTTTATCCGTGGCTGCTCGCGCAAAAGAGCGGGGAAAAGGCTGTATCCTGGGAAGTCTCCTTCAATCGGGCCGGGGTGCCGTTGAAGATCGAGCCCAACGGGAAACATGTCAGCCAACCGGAGCTTTCCTACATGAAACCCAGCGGATTCGAGGCGTCGTATCTCACGCGAGGTCAGGTGGCGGGCCGCGGAGCGGGGGCGCATCTGACCGAAAAAGGAAAGCAGTTCCTGCGACTCCTGATTTATCCGGACTAGCTCGGAGAGGCGTGCTCCTGCACGTCCCGCCGAGTTGGGATCGCCCGGCAAGAATGCTATATGCTTCTTGAAACGGGCTAGTATGGGCAGGATCACCCGACGAAAGTTTCTCGGCTTAACGGCGCTGACGGTGCCAGCGGTGCTTGGGGCCGATGCGCGGTTCATCGAACCGACATCATTGCGCGTCACCAACTTCAATCTGGCCGGCGGTCGAGGCGATTGCCGCATCGTCCATTTCACCGATTTTCATTACAAAGGCGACGCAAAGTATGCGGCCGAAGTGATTCGCACCATCAATGAGCTCGCGCCCGAGTTCGTTTGCTTCACCGGCGACCTGGTGGAAGACGCGCGCTTTGCGGCGGAGGCGCTCGATTTCATCCGGCAAATCCAGGCGCCGGTTTACGGCTCGCCGGGAAATCACGATTACTGGAGTCACATTTCCTTTCCTGAGGTCGAACGCGTGTTTGCGGCGACGGGCGGGGCCTGGCTGGTGGATCGTTCGCTCGTGCTTCCCAAGCACGATCTCGAACTCGTGGGCATGGCCGTGGGAGGAATCAATTCCTTCACCGCGCCCCACGCCGGGCGGCGGTTGTTGTTGATGCATTATCCGGGAATGGCGAGCCAACTGCATGAGCACCGGTTCGATCTCATTCTGGCCGGACACTCGCATGGCGGACAGGTGCGGCTGCCGTTCCTGGGCGCGCTCATTGTTCCCCACGGCGTCGGACCGTACGATCTCGGTTACTACCACACGCCCGGAGGTCCGCTCTATGTGAATGCCGGCATCGGGACGTATCGAATTCCCGTGCGCTGGAATTGCCGGCCCGAAATCACGGTTGTGACGATGTAACTTTTCCAGACTGGTAGGGCGAGACTCTGTCGAGCCGATTTACGCCCGCGGCTCCGCAGAGCGTCGCCCTACCAACAGGCGCTCTGTCGCAGTGTCTGGGAGAGCTGTGATCGGTCAGGCCAACGCGCCGACAGGGCGGCGCGGCTACAGCGCTAGCACGAGGTCGGAACTCGCTGCGCCAGGGCGACGGCATGCGGAATGGCGCCGACCACGAATTCAAGGCATTCCACCGCGCCCGATGGCTTGCCCGGAAGCGCGAGAACGAACGAGCGTTCCACGACGGCGGCCAGGCTGCGGGATAAAATTGCGTTCGGCGTGATCTTCATCGATTCGCGCCGCATCGTTTCACCAAACCCGGGCAGCTCAACGCGCATCATCCCGCGGATTGCTTCCGGCGTGACGTCGCGCTCGGCAATACCGGTACCCCCCGTCGCGAGAATGAGACCGCACCCTTGATCCGAGAACGAGCGCAGTGTCTCCCTGATCCGCGAGATTTCATCGGGCACGACAGCTTCGCAGAGAACCTGCCAGCCAAATTCATGCGCCTTGTCTTTCAGCGCAGGTCCGCCGAGGTCGCTGTATTCGCCGGCGGCCGCACGATCGGAAATGGTGATGATGCCAACGGTGATCTGCATGGGTCAGGGCAGCGAAATGACGAATGGCGAATGACGAATGACGAAACAATGCCTAAGCACAAATGACGACGGAATTGCGAGGCTCTGGTTTCGGATTTCGGGCTTCGTCATTCCTTCGTCATTCGTCGTTCGAGCTTCGTCATTCGCGGCCGCTTACATCGCGCTTCGTCTTCTTCAGCAAACGAATGTCCGTGATCCGCATTTCCTTATCCACCGCTTTGCACATGTCGTAGATCGTGAGCAAGGCGATAGACACGCCGGTCAGCGCCTCCATCTCCACGCCGGTCTGCGCCACGGTGCGCGCGGTGCATTTCACCTCCAGCCCCGACTCGGAACTCGCGATCTCGATTTCTACATGGCTCAGGTTCAGATTGTGACAGAGCGGAATGAGCTGTGCAGTTTGCTTCGCGGCCTGAATTCCGGCCAGGCGCGCGGTCGCGAAGACGTTCCCTTTCCCGATCTGATTCTGGGCAATGAGATCGAGCGTTTCCCGCCGGAGCTGAATCATCCCGGCCGCGATGGCTTCTCGTGCGCTCTGTTCCTTCCCGGAGACATCAACCATTTGCGCGCTTCCGTCGTCCGCCAGGTGCGTCAATCGATTCATCTTCAACCTCCGATCGCCACCATCATTCGTCCCGGCTGATAGTTCTCGCGGAAATCATGCTGCTCGGGTTTGCGTTCGACGACGTCGAGAAAGAAGCGCTTCAATTCCGCGTCCGTCGCCCCGGCGCGCATCACCTTCATGATATCGAACTCGAGGTAACTCCCGAGACAAGGCCTGAGCTTTCCGTCGCACGTCAGCCGCAACTTGTTGCAGCTCTCGCAGAAATGCAGATTGCTCATCGCTCCGATAAACCCGATGCGCTGATCGCGTCCCGGAACCCGGTAGTAACTGGACGGACCATTCGTCCGGAACTCAGGCTCCGGAATAAATGGGCCATAGCGCGCTTCGAGAGAGCGCCGCGCCTCCGCGACCGGCAGGAAATTATCTTCATGGAGGACATCGCCCGTGCTGACCGGCATCAGCTCGATGAACCGCAGCATCAGATTGCGCGCGGCGGCGTATTCTACCAAAGGAACAAACTGGTCCTCATTCCGGCCGCGCATCAGAACGCAATTCAGTTTGATCTGCGGAAAGCCCGCCGCGATCGCAGCGTCGATGCCCGCCAGGGCCTGCGGCAAATAATCGCGTCCGGTTGTCTGCGCATAGACTTCACGGTCCAGCGTATCGAGCGAGATATTGACCGAGTTGACCCGGGCCGCGTGCAGAGCTTCAGCCATGGTGCAACCGGACGGCGTTTTACGGCCGAGCAATGTGCCATTCGTGGAAAGGCCGAGATCGTTTATGCCCGCCACCGAGCGCAGCATTTCGAAGAGCGAAAGCACATCACGGCGCGTCAGGGGTTCACCACCCGTGATCCGAACTTTCGACACGCCCAATTCCGTGGCGATGCGAATCAACCGCACTGTTTCCTCGTAGGAAAGGACATCCGCGCGCGGGAGCCATTCCTGTAATTCCTGCGGCATGCAATAGGTGCAGCGCTCATTGCAGCGATCCGTGACCGACACCCTCAGGTAGGAAATGCGATGTCCAAATCGATCTTCCATTGGTGCACAACATTACGGTCGGCGCGGGGTTCAAGCAAGGAAGTGGAGCGATTGACTCGTTAAATGGAGGCCTGTATGATTTTCAACATGAAGCGTCAAATTCTTCTTCGGGCGCTGACGTTCGGCATTGCTGCCAGCGCATTGGTTCTGACGGGTTGTTCGACAACGGAAACGCGGATTTCAGATCACCCGGAAATTTTCCAGAGGCTTTCTCCGCGTGATCAAGCGTTGGTGCGCGAGGGAAAGATTCGTGAAGGGATGTCGCCCGATGCGGTCTGGGTGGCCTGGGGCGCACCGGACCAGAAGGGAATCGGCACGACACGGGGCCATGCCGTGGAAACGTGGATCTACAACGAGTATACCTACTCCAATGCGCCCTACCCCTACCCTTATGGCCCGTTCGGATATGGCGGTTACTACGGCGGCGGCAGGGTCGGATTTCGCAATTATCACAGCCGTCGCTTCGTCGTCATCGGAGATCCGTTCTTCGATCCGTTTTATTACTCATTCAATCGGCCCACCGTGGCGTATCCGGCCAAGACGGTCACGTTCTCCAATGGCCGGGTTGTCTCGATCCAGATTCTGACGCCGCCCCGGTATTAGCAGGCAGAGCACAAGAGCAGTCTTGTCGTTCGGCGGGGGACGCACGATGCTTCGTCGATGGCCTACAGCTCTTTTCGGCAATTCGTCGATGCGCTGGAAAAGGCGGGTGAACTAACCCGCGTCGCCGTTCCCGTCGAGACAGACCTGCTCATCTCGGAATGGGCGAATCGCGAGATGAAGTCGCCCGGTGGCGGCAAGGCGCTCCTTTTCGAAAATCCAACCATCGACGGGAAAGCGTCCCAGTTTCCGGTCGCCATCAACACCATGGGGTCGCGCCGTCGGATGGCGCTCGCACTCCAGATCGACAGCGTCGAAGACCTGGCCCAGGAGATCCAACTCATCCTCAAGGCGAAACCGCCGACGGATCTGCGGGAAGGCTGGAGTCTGCTCAAGCAGGGTCTTCATCTGCTCCATGCGCGGCCGAAGCGTTCGAAGGAAGGAGCTTGCCAGGAAGTGGTGCACCGCTTCGCGGAACGTCCAACGTCCAACGTCCAACGTTCAACGTCCAACGAAGAGGGGTTGACGCTGTCAGACCTTCCCATCCTCAAGTGCTGGCCGAAAGATGGCGGACGCTTCATCACGCTCCCGAATGTGCACACGCGCGATCCGGAAACCGGGGCGCGCAATGTCGGCATGTATCGCATGCAGATTTACGATGACCGCACGACGGCCATGCATTGGCAGGTGCACAAAGTCGGTGCCCGCCATGGCAAACGGTATTACGAACGCAATGAACGCATGCCCGTGGCGGTAACGCTCGGCGGCGATCCGGCCTACACTTTCGCCGCCACCGCACCCCTGCCGGACGGACTGGACGAGATTCTTTTCGCCGGATTCATTCGCAAGAAATCAGTCGAGCTCGTGCCGTGCAAGACGGTGGACTTGGAAGTGCCGGCCGATGTCGACTTCGTGCTCGAAGGCTACGTTCAGCCGGGCGAGACGCGACCCGAAGGACCGTTCGGGGATCACACCGGATTCTACACCGCGCTCGAGGATTACCCCGTGTTCCATCTGACCGCGATCACGCATCGCCGAGACGCGATTTACCCGACCACGATCGTCGGCATCCCGCCGATGGAAGACTTCTACATGGGCGACGCCAGCGTCCGAATTTTCCTGCCCGTCTTCAAAATGAATTTCCCGGAACTGGTGGACATGACCCTTCCGCCCGAGGGTGTTTTCCACAACCTGGTCTTCGTCAGCATCCGGAAGCAATACCCCTATCAAGCCTTCAAGGTGATGCACGGACTCTGGGGCATGGGGCAAATGATGTTCAGCAAATACATCGTGGTCGTGGACGAAGACTGCGACGTGCACAACACCAGCGAAGTCTTGTTCCGTTTATGCGCGAATACCGATCCGGAACGGGATAGCACCATCATCCGCAACCCCAGCGATTCGCTCGATCACGCGCCCAGTTCGCAAAACATCGGGTCGCACATGGGATTCGACGCGACCCGCAAATTTCCGGGCGAAAATTATCACCGGACCTGGCCGGAGCTCTTGAAGATGACCGACGAAGCGCAAGCCCTCGTCGACGCGCTCCAAAAGAAAGCGCGCTAATTGGTAGGGCGAGACTCTGTCGAGCCGCCACCGCGTCAGATTTCGGCTCGACAGAGTCTCGCCCTACCAAGTCTGCCTCAAGGTTTGCGAAAATACCCACCGCCAACTCTGTCTTCCACGATGCCACCATGCGGGACGCCGCGGAGATTGTAGACCTGGTGGGGCGGATACGGGCTCTGATAAAATCCGGGCGTATCCATTCTGCGGCCGAACGGGAACCCACCGCGAGGCCGCGGCCCATAACGGACCGCTTCCGCCTCATCAATGGAGGCGCCGATGAGAGCCCCGGTGTTTGCTCCGACGACGGCGCCAACCGCAGCTCCACGCACGTCGCCCGTGACCGCGGCGCCGAGAACCGCGCCTGAAACGGCACCCCAGCCCGCCCCCTGCCCCGTGGCCGTGTCGCAGGATGAGAATGCGAACGAGACCAACAACAACG
>Ga0193726_1002607_pt1 | contig 12066 bp, 16 predicted proteins | sample H2c1metaG_FD_144928 | JGI IMG/M metagenome (GOLD analysis project Ga0193726, IMG submission 144928) | Soil microbial communities from a riparian zone of the East river system, Colorado, United States - H2c1 | ecosystem: Environmental > Terrestrial > Soil > Riparian zone | place: USA: East River... | reverse complement strand
GTTGCTCCTGCCGGCCCCAAGGGCCCGGGAGGTCCCATCGAGCCTTGCGGGCCGGTGGCACCGGTTGCGCCATTAACGCCGTTCGTGCCGGCCGGACCTTGTGCGCCTTGGAGCCCCTGCAGTCCAGTTGCACCTGGCGCATCGAGAATCGACCAGTCGGCAGCGTTGGAACTCGGAATGACGTTGGTATTTTTAACGAGGGAGATATAGCTCGCCCCGTTGTAGGTGACGACGGCTCCGGCGCCGTATTGGGTATTGGTAACCCATGGTCCGCGAAAATTAGTGATCGTGATACTGACCGCGGCGGCGGCAGGGAAGGCGGTGCCGAGAAATAGAACGGCGGCTACCACCGGGATCATCCAGGCATGGAGCTTCAGGTTACGCATGTCGATCCCTCGAACGTTGTTAGAGTTCTTGTGTGTCAATCCTTAAACGCTTTAGAAGCTATCGCGAAACGTTGTATTTTGCAATCACTACACGGGCACTTTGAACCAAGTCCAAGTTTCCGGGTCTCCCAGAGCACCCCGCACTCCGAACCCTACTGGCTAGGCGTCGGCTACCCCTGAGAGAACCTCGGTATCGTCGCGCGTCTTTTCTGACGGCGGTGATGCGCGCATCCGCGGCGTTTAAAGAAAGCTACCGATCCTGGTCAAATGGCACTTCGTGATATTGAAACATTCATTAGCGAGTAATCGTAGACTTGCAGTTTCACATAAGTGGCGAGATAGCGAAGAATGTCGTCTCGCGCTACATTTCATAAATCCTCACGCACCGCCGTCTCAAACCTCTGCTTTCAAGGCTTTTCGAGTGGTGGGTTTGCTCGGCAATGCCGCCAGCACCGGCGAGTTAGAGGCGCGACTCTAACTCGCCTCACGGACTGCCGTCCGTTGCTACGTCCCTGTAGCAATTTGTGCGCGAATCAGGCTTCACCGATCACACGCACCCTGGAGGCCCTCTTTTCTTGGTGCGACAGCACCGAACCGCCGCGGCGTCTGACCCAAAGCATCGGTCGCGCCAGCGCCAAGCCGCTGTCTCTATTCTCCGTCTGGTCGAGCTGTTCGCGCTTCCTGCGCTCGCTCGACCACGGCGAGTTAGAGGCGTGACTCTAACTCGCCTCACGGACTTCGTCCGTTGCCACGTCCGTGTGGCAATCAAGAGCGCTCGAGTGGACTACATCAGCACCGGCCGCGCCAGCGCCAAGCCGCTGTCACGTCCGTTGCTTGTCACAGCGAAACTAGCAGTGCGCGCGTTTCGAGTGCGATCGATTCCTTGAGCGGACCCTCATGCCCCGGGGCTCTTGTAATGTTCTTCGTCTGGCCGGGCCGTTCGGGCTCCTGCCCTCGCCCGGCATCGGCGAGTTAGAGGCGTGACTCTAACTCGCCTCACGGACTCCGTCCGTTGCCACGTCCGTGTGGCAATAAAGAACGCGCGAGCTGATTGCATCAGCAACGGCCGCGCCAGCCCAAAGCTGCTGTCACGTCCGTTGCTTTTCGCCCTTGAGGCTACAGTCGCGATTTCGTGAGTGTCATTCGGTTCCTGCGCGGACCTCCGCGGTCCTTGAGTTCTTGCGAAAGGAGTATTCGTCGTCTGGCCGGGCAATTCACACATCCCTGTGTTCGCCCGGCACCGGCGAGTCAGAGGCGCGACTCTGACTCGCCTTCCGGACTTCGTCCGTTGCCACATCCTGTGGCAGGTCCGCCTGCTTTGTTTCTTCGACGGCCGCACTCCCTCGAAACTGACCCATCAATCGCAGGCCAATGGCCAAGAAGACGCAGATGAGGAAGCCGAAGGCTTCGAAGACGACGAGTGAGCCAGCGGCTATCGCCCTGCGTACCCGCCACATCAATGTGTAGCTCGGTCAGAATACCGGCCGATCTCCCTCCAATGAAGGTCTTGGATGGGGACCGATACCCTCGGCATTACTTCCTCGCCGTCAACTTTTCCAGGGTCATTCTTTCGATCCGGCCTGACATTTTGCCTACGAGGTCCAGCGAAACGCTCTGAGGTATAGGGTTGTCTCCAAGGTGCCCAGAAACGTAGCGGGCGCTCGCTCCCGTTAGGCCCTTTCGCGCTGTCACGAGGAACGCGACGGATTCGGCTTCGATCTCTACTGTGCGATGGCTCAATTCCTTTCGACTTGGCCACCAGTGGTCCTTATCGCTGCCTAGATGGCCTAAGTAAATATGGGCGAGTTCATGGCAAAGGACGCCGAATCGGCTGGGCCCATCGAGGGCGTTGTGAATAGCAATTCGCATTTTCCATCCGTCGTCACCCCTGGCAATGGTTGCAAATCCAGCATAGGTTGTTGACAGGGGCTTAAAGCTCACACTTATGCGATCACGCAGCCCCGCGTTTTCAATCAACATCTCAAGCCATTCGAGCTTCCAGTCGCCTTCAAACTTGGCGAAGTCCGTTATCTGTTTTGGAAGGGTCTTACCTGTAGTCTGATCCACATCGTACACCAGCATTACGGGATGCATGGGTGCAAGAATAAGCAATGGGCGTGCGTCTTCGATCAATTGGCGCCCGAATTTCCCCAGCCAGTCTTTCTCTGTAGCGTAATAACTGCAAGTTGGCATTTGCGTGCGCACCAGCATGTTGTTGAACGGTGCGTATTCACGGAAGCGAGCGACGAAGTCCAACATTTCCTGAAACTGCGCGCTCCTTCGATAAACCGCGCTCTGTCGCAGCAACAAGTCGATTGTAGACGTTATTTCCTTTCTAGGAGCCTCCAAGCCACACAGCGCGGCTGTCAAATCGCCGGACTTGAGCACGCCCTCGCAATACGATCGCTGAGCATTGACAAGCCGGTCATCACAAGCAAGGTCTTTCAATGCAAATGGCAAGAGCCACCGCGTTTTGATATGGACCTTAGTTTCCACCGCGTCCACGAGTTCCCAGGCTGACGGTTGTCGCGACCGCAGTAACGCCAGAACAACATTCGTCACCAGTTGGAGTTCAGTCGGCTGACGGCCTAACTCCTCCTGCACCGGCAGCAAGGAAATCATTTCGTCCATTTGTGAGGAGCCGGCAAAATACACTCTCGTGGATTGTTCTCAGCCTCGGCCCACTTCGGATTGGGCGCATCGCCCTCCGCGGCGGATGTCAATCCCTGTCCGTGTAGCCAGTCCAAGTGCTGTTGCCACGAGGGCGTCGGTTGTGGCGAACATCCGTTCAAGCTTACTCGAGGGCATGTTGGCTCGACGCGCATGATATAGCCCAGTGCATCCGCGCGAGAGGGGAAATCGTCAACGCGACATGCTGGAAGGCTGGGTGTATTCCGATAAGTGATTAGGACGACCGGTTTGGATAAATTGTCATTTCTGTCAGCCGTCAGTGCAGCGATCACCGTCCCATCTGACTCCTTAGTTAAATCGGACGTGATGCGCATGACGAACATACGATTGTCGCGGTAAATATCAGACCCGAGTCGCTTTTCTGGCATGCCATATCCCTCCTAAGTGATAGTCAGCAATTACGGAATGGTCGCCACCGATACTCGGCACGCGCCGTTCGAAATACCGCCAGTCTCCGCAGCAACGTCCTCAGAAAAGAGCAAGGAGTTCAGACGCTCGGCATCTTCTTTAGTCGTGATTCGAACCGTCCACTCCCCGCGCGAATTCTCCTTAGCAGAAGCGAACTGCCTTGCTAGCCCCCCAAATCCCCCAGGTACTCTTCTCAGACCGGTCGACCGGACGTAGAAAAGCAAATTCGCGCGATTCACGATAAAGGCGAATGGCTGTTCCCCCAACACCGCATCGAAATACCTGAAGTCGCGGATCTCCCCATGCCACGCCGGCCCGACAGCGTAATCCGGAGAATCGATGGCGGCGCGTACAAGCGTATCGAATGCCTCCTTCCGCGACTTGTCACGCAGATACTCGCGGTGCCCGGCAAGGATCGTGTCATTCCAAGTATCACTTTTCACGACTGTTCCCGCGGATTCAATTAAGAAGATGGTTCTCCCCGATGCTGCGCCGAACGGCGTTTTCTTTCTTGCCGTACTTCCGCTATCCCGGTTCTGCCTGTGACCGGCGTCGCGGATGGCGACGAACCTTCAATATGACTGGAATCCACGGTTCGCCCTGATTCTGTGCAGTCGCTTCCAAACATCCGTAATAATGCGCGGATAATCACCCCATGGGCTTCCGCTTCCGCCGCTCGATCAAAATCCTCCCCGGCATCCGCCTAAACTTCGGTAAGCGCGGCATCAGCACGATGCATCGGCGTTCGTGGCGCACACGTGACAATAGGCAAAACCGGCACGCGCACCACCGTTGGCCTGCCAGGCAGTGGCTTGAGCTACACCCATTTGGAGAAGCCACACCGTGAGGTTTCGACCGCCGTGGCGGAGCCACCGACCAACGCCGAGGCATCCCCAGGTTCCGCATGGCGCGGCTTCTTGTGGATCGGACTCATTGTGGCGACCCTTGTCATCGTTATCGGACGACTTGCGGCGCCTGCGCCACCCGTGCAAATACCGGCGCCCCGAAGCCTGACTCAGACCCCTTCGCAACCGGCTGCCCAGACGGCCCGCGATGAGAGATTGGCAGAAATCAAAACGGCCGTTCTCGGTATCGCCCAGATCCGCCAAGCCGTCGCCAATGCCAGTACTTTAAGCCTGTCTCGAGTCACCGTGACGCCCACGGGCCCGATCTGCTACCAATTCCATCTACGAAATAGCCGCGGCGTCACGTACATGCGGTCCGCGATGATGGATCGTGGCATGTTGAGAGTGTCAGGTTCGGATGCCTTTACCACGCTCTGGAATCACAGCTGCGTTCACCAGAGCGGTAGAGAAGTTACATCAGACGTCAACAACGTCGTTCATCGCTGAAACGTCAAACTCAGAGCTAGACGGAAATTCCAAACGACGCAGATGAGGAAGCAGAAGATCTCGAAGACGAAGAATAAGTCTCAGATCACCGCCGCAACGTCGCGCCCACGTCGTATCTCTTCATAGGTTGCCCGAGGATCGGAATTGCGTACGCCGAAAGCGACAACTGCGCTGAATTGTCCATAAATGTCGCGATCAGGTTGCCGGAGTAGCGGCGATTAAGGCCAGAATGTCGGCAGCCCTTGAGGGTGATGTCCAAGAGAAACAGTCGTGGAGTCGAGCCCGGCGCCCAAAGACCCAGGAGCTCGCAGCCATTCTCAGGACTCACTGCCGACACCTTGCCGTCGGCACCGAACGTTAACACCAGCGGCACAACCGAATGCGCTTCGTCAATTACCTGAGCGTATTGCGCGCCTTGGAATTGCGTCTGACCGCGCCAATCACCCACAATCGTCTGCGCGCCGGGTCCCTGGCCGCTCACCGGTCCGCTTGGAGAAGCCGCGGCCACTCCAGACGCCGATACTGTCGTAGCACCTTCACATGGCTTGTCCGTGAGAACCGTCTGACCATTAACTGTGCAGCGATAAATAGGTGTGCGCTGATGCGGAGACTGCAAGTCCCGCCGAGATAAGTATAAGGAATGCCAATTCAAATTTCGCCATGTGATCCCACCGTAATCTCGACTCGCTCATTACCTATGCGCCGCGGAATCGACGATGGTCCCCGTGGTCATCCGCCGGCGCACGCCGGTCGGGTCACAGAAGTCGACCCGGTGTGCTTTCGCTTGATGAGTTTCATTTGGTCTCCACCGTGACCACCCCTACGTCCTTTCGCCAGGTAACGTCGCTCGGGGCTGCAGCACACCGGAACACGAACATGTCGCCGCCTTTGTGTTGAGGCTGCATGTACAAGCTCATGCTGCTGCACTTTGCGTTGGCGATGGCGAGATAATCGTCGACATATCCACGCTGGCCGAGACCGTTGATGTAGCTCAAGGTGATCGCGTAGGTGTTGTTGCCGCCGAACGGCTGCACAGTGCCGTCGTCCTTGTAGCCTGTGGTTCGACAAGCAGTCAGTGCTAGGACGCTCAGAATCGCTATGGCTCTCATGGTTCTCCAATTTCATGATCTTTTGCAAGAATCGCTCACCTCGCGCGTGAGCTCCAGTGTGCGCAGGCGGTTGTCAGACACAAACATTCTGCTTGAAAGGCGCCGGCGAGACCGATTCGCACCGCGCTCGCGTGCTTCAATCAGACTTGTTCCCCTTCCTTGTGAGTTACCGATTCTCTAACCGAAAAAACAAGAATGACCCGCGAATCAATGCAAACGAAGTGGTAGTCATCGCCGCGATTGCAGATTAAGTTAATGAGTCCCCACCTCTGAGTGGACACTGAGATGAGTGAGATCAGTTTGTGACGGGTTCTGCATTTGAAGTGACTCTTCATGTGCTGTGGCGCTAGGACGATACCGAGAGCTTTCCGACATACTTTCGATTCGTTTTGAATCTCACCAGGGAAGGAGTCGGATCGTGAAGGTTATTTTACCGTTGTCGATGCTGATGTTCATGACTGGCTGCGCTACGCAGCTGACCACGTACTCACCAACACCCGACCAGCTAGCCACTGTTGTTTACGACCAGGGAGTCGGTGCGATTACTTGGGAAACCGATGAGGCGGTACTGACGATGTACCCGACGTTTAGGTTTCAGACACCCTCTGATATTCCCACCTTCACGCTGATGGTTCAGAACAAGACCAATCACGACATCGACTTTCAACCGGAAAGCATTCACGCCTATTTCGACGAGCGCGAGTGTCACGTGTACACCCTCGAGGAGCGCGTCGGTGAGATTCGAAGCTCGGCGAAGAGAAAGCAAATCGCACTCGCCGTGCTCGGCGGGCTAGCCGCAGCCGGTGCGGGTTACGCCGCTTCTCACCAAACCGCCACGGTCAACAGCTACGGATCGGTCGGTCGTCGTCAGTATTTCAGCAGCAGCACGATCCGCGTATACGATCCGGCCTCCGGGATTCTGGCGGGAGCGGCGGTGGGTGCTGCGACCGGTGTCGGCATTCATCAGATCGGCCGGTCCGCGGGCTACGAGGAACAAGCCGCACAGGGAATCTTTCAGCACAGCACTGTTCACCCGGGCACCACCATGGTCGGTCAGATAATGCTTAAAAGGGGCGCCGGCGATGCTGGCGCGTTGCGAGTGGATATTCCGGTTGCCACCGCGCACACGACTTTCAACTTTGCGAAGAAGACCACCAGCGGCTAATTCCCTCGCTCCTCAAGAACTTCAAGGCGCCCGCGGGAATTGCGCGGGTTGTCCTCGTCTCAAGCGTCAAGGCGGCGATTCATACGTCATTCACGGTGCGGTCTCGGGCGTCGTCAGATTCCTGGCGCCGTCATGTGCTTATGCGTAAGGGAGAGTTTGTTGAAACAGCGTAACCTTTTGACGGACATTGCGTGACCTTGCACAACCCGCGGCGCTTGTGACCGGCGTACATTGCAAGCCAAGAATCAGGACGATCACTTAGGAAAAGGAACTTCGTATGCTCCCCATAAAGTACATGCTTTCCACCGCGGCTCTCGCGACCCTGGCTGCTTGCGGCGGCGGTAGTGGATCGACTGGCGGTGGCACCACTCCCCCGCCCTCTGCCACGACTCAATCCGTTGGCGGTATCTGGACTACTCAATACACGGTTACCTCAGGCGCCAATACCGGCGACGTCATAGTCGCGGAAGGAATCGCGTCCGAAACGGGTCAGTACTTCGCTTACAGCAAGAACACCACCAATGGGTGTGCCGGACTCGCATTCGGCCAACTGTCTGTCAATGGCAGCAACGTAAGCGGCAACAAAGATGCAGCGATTGTTCGATATTCGACGGCTGTGGGTGGGGCAACAAACTGCGTCTACCCAGACGGTTCAACCAGCGCAACCGGAACAATCACAGGAACGGTAGCGCAACGCGCAAGCTTGATGCTTACGGCAACCGGCACAACATCTTTGGGCGGCGCACTCCCCGCTGAAGCAACTACCTTCACGTTCTCAAGCCTTTACCTCAATTCCTCATCTCTCGCCACGATCGCCGGAAACTATAACGACGGCGGACCAACTATGACCGTCGATGCCAACGGGGCCATCTTTGAGCAAGACCCTAACGGATGCGTGCTCAGTGGCCAGGTATCAATCATCAACTCCTCGTACAACGCCTACGGGATTCAGCTGACATTTGCCAACTGCACGGGAACCAATGCAAACCTAAATGGCGTAACCGCTTCCGGTCTCGTGACACTTGACACCAGCACGTCCCCAACAACCATTGTTGGTGGACTGACTGCCAATGTGGCCGGGCAGCTCTTCGTAGAGGTGTTTACTTTGCCGCGCATGTAGAAACCGGTGTTTTCAGCACTTTTCGCACTGCCCAGAAGGCGGCCGGCTTATGACTTCACTCTCCAAGATATCGATTTCCGCAGGCGCGTCATTGCTGGTTCTCGGCCTTGCGCCAGATTTCGCGGCCGCGGAGGATGTCCTGAACATGCGGTCCATTCAGGAAATGTGCGGACCAAAGTGGGGGCACCACGACTTTGTCGATCAGACTGAATGCGTGCTGCGAGTACTTCCCCAGTCAAACAATCCCGACTTAGTACCCGCTAATCCCTACATCGGTTGGTACACGCAGATGGCGTCGAAGATGATTGATGATGTCCGCAACAAACGCGTCTCGGAAGCTGAAGCTCGAGAAAATATCCAACAGGCATATCACGAAGTCTACACTCGTCAGTTACAGGCGGCGCGCGATACGGACGACCAAGAGGCCATAGAGCGCAAACGCGTCAGAATCGCTCAGGAGCAAACACGCGCCGATGCCGACGCACGACAGAGCGTTATCGACGACCGGAATGCTTCGATCGATCAGGCTAGGCTAGATCGGTTCTGCGCTTCCGCCGCTCAAAGCGTCGAGGACACTTGCTCTATGACAACCAAGAATCCCAAAGTCGCCGTTGCGCTGTGTGTGACCGCGAGGATCCTGTACGCCAAGCAAGGCTGCATCTAGCCGGCTCCGCCATACGCTCGGCACTCTCATTGAAACAGCTCCTCGCTCGACGACGGCTGCCAATTCAGATTCCGTCCCAAGACAAAAAACCTCGACGACTCCCCTCTTTTCCACTGAAACTGCACCACGTCCTTCGCGCGGTATAACCGCTTCACCTCGCGGAGTCTGCGGCAATCGTCTTGGGTTGGTCCCCTCGCAGAGCCGCCCTTGATTTGAATGAGCAGAATGTCGAACAGATCGCCGCGCTTCAGAAGCCCGTTCGACGGTTCCTTACTGTTCTTGCGGATCGCCACCAGATCCACGACACCGCGCCACTCGGATTTATTGACCCCGCGGAACGACACAAACCGCCAGCGATCCGCAACACGAGAGCTCAAGGCACGAAATATGATCTCCGCCCACCGACCGGTTGCGTGAGCTTTGACATGCGCCGGTATCTTTTGCGACCTCAATTCCGCGATTCCCACCTACCCAACCTTCCCCGCCAATATTTTCGCAAGCAGGTGCCGATGGCAGTGCTCCTGGTCCTCATCGCAATGACACATCAACGTGACATTGCCCCGGCGTCCTAGCTGTTGAAGTAACCGTAAGGTGAACTTCTGGCCGTGATTCTTAATTCCCTTGTTGAACTTATCGAAGGCAACACTACTGCCAAAGAGCTCACGCCGGTACCGACGCCCGTATTCCGCCCAAGTGATCTTATCGAACCTCATCAAGTTGAGCAGCCGCTCACTCGGCCCGAGATTTGCCATCCACTCGTGATACTGCGACTTCCTAAGACCTCGCCCGCGTATCCGCGTCGCTAGGATCCGCAGCCCGTCCTTCTTTCGGTCAATGTGCGAGTAAACTGATTTCGTTCTAATCATCTTGTGTACCGCCTTGTAGGGAAAGATTCGATTCCAAAAATCGAACTACCCAATGCTAAAAAGTCGGATGCCAAAACCCCGGCTGGGGCGTGCCGCCCGTGGGCATAAGTGGCTGACGGTACCGCCTCGGCTTGGCAAGCTCCCACGCAAAACGTTCGATCCTCTTGTCCCAATGACACCCAACGATTTCGACGCTGCCCACAATGGCGCTGCGCGGCAGGGCCTGCGCTTCTTCGTCCGGAAAGTCCTCGACGGTTGTCACTTTTTTGCCGGCATATAGGTACACTCGTCCGCGAATGTGGGTGAGCCGGGATCGATATTCTTCTGTTTTCTCGCCAAGGAGAATTAGTTCCGATAGTGGTTGTTGAATCGACAACGCGCGCTTCAATATTTCTTTTGGCAATTCACTCTCCCGTTTATCTGCGATTTACTGGTCTCGGTTCCTTTCATGCAACCGCCAGCGGCACCGCTGGATTGTCCAACCCCGCCTGGATCCTGCGCTGATCTGCAGGCTACTTCCTGCCCCACTTCCGCTATCTAGAGTTCCCCTGTGACCCGTGTCGCGGACAGCGAGAAATCAGGTACACCCTGAATCTAGCGACAGAACCTTCCGCCCAAGCCTCTATGGACTCGGCTGCTTACAGCGTCGCTGCCATGCTGGATTCTCGATCCTCGCGATTGAAAGCACAGAGGTTCTGGAATTGCATTTGACAATGCGCAAAGGACTACAAAGACGATGCGACACCGTCGCGCGACGATCGCAAACTGTAGTGTCATAAAGGTACTCTCGGCGAGACATGCGTTCCGCCCCTAGAGAGATCGAACCAGTGCGCACAACAGGCAGAAACTTGCTTAGAGATCTGCCGATCGAATATGCGAAGCGAGTGAAGGCGAAAGCCGCCCTCGCATCAACTTCATGGCACAACGAAATGCTCGCCCTGTCTGAGTCCCTCATAGTGAAACATGCGGCTGAGCTGACGGGTCGCCGCAGGCAACTCACCCTGACTTCGAATCACGGTCTAGGCGACTCTCGGTGGCTACAGGAAGTGGAATGCTTCATCGACCAGGTTATCGATAAGTCAGGTGACCACGTCAGAAGCTCGCCGGAACATTTGCGGGCTGTCAGATGGATGATCGCCAGTGCAACGGCTCAATTTTCCCTGCCGACATTACCGTTATCACTTGATAGGGAAAGCGCAGTCGTTGAAGACGCAGCCTAGCCGAATATGAGATTTGGTGTTTGATAGGACTGTGCAATGAACAGTGCCTTCAATGTTGTACCCACCTGTTCGGATCGGACTGCCGCAAACTGGGATACAAATACTAAAAGTGGTCGCGCCCCCTCTCCTGCGCATCGTCATGGTCATGCTCCTCGAAATCCTTCTCGCCGAAGTGGTGGCAACCATGCTTCCTGTCGAATCGGTGGTCCTGGTGTTTGTGATCATCTCGCTCGCGACCTTCGCGTTGCTCGTCATGGTCACCCCGTTCATCGCGGTCTTCCTCATCATCGTGCCTGCAACGGCTGGCAGGTGCGGTGGTCGTGATCGACGTGGGCAAACGTCCTGCCGCGAAGGGCGAATCAGCGACTGGGGTCAGAGCACCTGTGGTCGCATCGATGGCGTACCCAGAGATATCGAAGGAGAATTGGTTGGCGACGTAGGCGAACTGACCGTCCGGGCTCACGTCCACCGAGAAAGGACTCGACCCTGCTGCGAAAGGCGAACCGGGGACCGGCGTCAGAGCACCCGTGGTTGTATTGATGGTGAACGCCGATACGTCGTCGGCAGAATCATTCGCCACATACGCGAACCGACCATTCGGGCTCAATGCCACTGAGATGGAACCAAAGTCCGCCGCGAACGGTGACCCGGGAATCGGCGTTAGGGCGCCAGTCGTGTCGTTGATGCTATAAACAGAGACGTCGTTCGAGAGCGCATTTGCGACGTAGGCGAACCGGCCACTCGGGTGGATCGCCACCCCGAATGTCTCCATTCCCGCTGCGAACGGCGAGCCCGCAACCGGTGCTAGGGCGCCGGTGGTCGCATTGACGACGAATGCTGACACACCGCCGGATTCGTCTGAGAATTGGAGGATATTGTTGGTCACGTAGACGAATCTTCCATTCGGGCTCACCGCCAGGGAGGTAGCCTCGTGCCCCGCTGCAAAGGGCGAACCGGGAACTGGCGACAGAGCGCCGGTGGTTGCGTTGATGGCGTACACCGAGATGTCTCCGACATCCAAGCCTGCATCCGCTACATAAACAAACCGACCATTGGGATTGACCGTCACGGAAGCGGGCTGCACT
>Ga0193726_1002606_pt1 | contig 12066 bp, 11 predicted proteins | sample H2c1metaG_FD_144928 | JGI IMG/M metagenome (GOLD analysis project Ga0193726, IMG submission 144928) | Soil microbial communities from a riparian zone of the East river system, Colorado, United States - H2c1 | ecosystem: Environmental > Terrestrial > Soil > Riparian zone | place: USA: East River... | reverse complement strand
AGGGGCTTTGCCCCTTCCACTCGAGCAACCCGCTCTTCAGCGCCGAATGCATCGGCAGAGGTTTTGCCGACGCCTCCGATTTTGTCTCCTTCAAATGTCCTCCCCTGCGCCAGTAATAGGAATGTTGGACATAGAACACTTCGTTCGTGAAGTCGCAGTCTGTCCAGCGAAGCGCCCCGAGCTCTCCGCGACGCACTCCTAGCGCTCCATCGAGGAACACCAGAAGCTGATCGCGAAACTGCAATCCCGCTAGCCCGAGTATGACCTGAGCGGGTGAGAGGACTAAGGGCGATTTTCGACGTTTCGCGCTGATGCGAACACCGATACTCGGCCCTCGTTTCCCTCCGGTTCCCACCGGTATCCCCGACGAAATTGGATTGTGGTCGCAAAACTCCCAGCGCACGGCGTGAGAAAACAAGGCCGACATCACACATTTGACTTTGGCTTTGGTTCCGTTTGCCAGCGCGGTCGCCCTCAGCCAGCGCTCCACTTCGACCGTCTTTACTTCTTCCAGAAGCATGTTCCCCCAACGGGGCAGGATCCACTTCTTCGTCACGATGGGATAGATGTCTTGCGTAGAGATTGCTTTTTGAGGCAGTTCCTCGCAAGCGTAGTGCTCCCACAGCGTGTTGACGGTTGTGTGGCGAAGACTTCTGCGTTTCGAGTGGTTGTTGATGGTTAACCGGAGAGCGTCCGCCGCCGCCATAGCCGCAGACTCGCTCCGATACCGCTCCGAGGTTCCAACCTGCACCTTGCGGTGCACCGTTTTTCCGTTGATGTCTCTTTCCCACCATCGGTATACCCAAACTGAAGGGCCCCTCTTTCGCGGTTCGAGTTCAATACTTCCTTGTTGGTAACGTGTCCGTTTAAACAAAATTCCTCCGTTGTTTAAACGGTACTGACGACCCAATTCAGGATACCCCAATCGTTCCATAAAAGATCGAGAATCTAGCTCGCCATTTTCTCCAACCACTCGTTCAACGCAGAAGCTCGAAACCACCACAGTCTGCCGACGTGAATCGCAGGAACGTCTCCGGAGCGAGCCTTTGAGAGCAATGTCTTGGGGTGAATCCTTAGAAGCGCCGCCGCTTCCTTACAGTCTAAGAGCGGTTCGAAAACGTCGTCCGATTGCCCTGGCCGCTCGCGTCGGTCGGTCTCAGGGATGACTGACAGTTGTGAATGTTGGCTGGTTGCCATCGACTACTCCTTGCACTCGAAAGCAGATTGAGGTCCGCGGACCCCACTTCCGGTGCGTTTTACATCGGTTTTTCTTTTCGGTCAAAAGCTCCAGACCCCCGTAATTGCCTTCTCAGGGCCAGTTGCATCAGCGGATTTGACCGAAATTTCAATTGAGGTTAGGTTCCTGATCCTCAGGACGTCAGAACCGTTTTGGGTTTGAGGAGTCAAAAGTGTTTTCATCGATTGGGCAGCTTGGTGAAGGTCTTCGCGCCACTGGCTACATTGCCGATTCGATAGCAACAACAACGGTTTTTCTGGCGGCCAAGCTGCATAAGCCAGTTCTGCTGGAAGGGCCGGCGGGCAGCGGCAAGACGCAACTCGCATATGCGGTTGCCGAGGCGGCAAGTACAAGTGTCGAGCGCCTGCAGTGCTACGAAGGCATCCACGAAGAGAAGGCCATCGGCAGGTTTGATGAGCCGCTGCAGAGACTTTGCGTCGAACTGAAGGCCAAGTCCCTGAGCGTCGATTGGGAGTCCCTACAGACGGAGTTGCACAACCAACAGTTCTTCAGCGCTGGGCCGCTTCTGCGCGCGTTGCAATGTGAAAGGCCCTGTGTTCTGTTGATCGACGAACTGGACAAGGTGGACCACGCTTTTGAGGCCCTGTTGCTGGAATTGCTTAGCGTGTGGCAGTTGAGCATTCCGAAGCTGGGCACCATCAAAGCCAGGAGCATTCCCTTCGTTGTGTTGACATCGAATGAAGAGAGGCGCATCGGCGATCCCTTGCGTCGGCGCAGCTTCTATCTCCGTGTTGAACACCCCACCGCGGAGCGAGAAACAGAAATCGTGGCACTTAGGACGCCGGATTCAAGCCGCGAATTCCACGCGGGAATGGCGGGGCTCGCCAAGGCGCTGCGTGGATGGAGCCTGGAGAAACCGCCCTCGGTGTCGGAAATTCTCGATCTCGCTCAGGCGCTCAAAGTTCTGGGAACAGAACAAATTACAGCCGAGATGCGAGACATTCTTTTGCCGTTGCTAGCCAAGACCGAGGCCGACCGACGCAAGCTGCTTCTGCGCGACGGATTTGCCAGCCTGATTTACGACGCGCAGCAGTATAGCGCCGAGGCCTTGAGAGGGAATACGGCATGAAATCGGCATTCATGGTGGCGGGAATGCTTGGCGCGATCTCAATCGGCTGGGCGCAATCGGGTAAGGCACCAGCACGGATTGAAGCTGAGTACTACGTCATGGCCTACGCGCGACACTATCGAGTGCCCGTTGCCCTGGCGCGTGCCATTGTCTTGCGTGAATCGAATTGGCAGCCCTGCGTGATCTCTCCCAAAGGCGCGGTGGGGCTCATGCAGTTAATGCCTGCAACTGCCAGACAACTGGGCGTGACCGACCGCTGCAACATCAGCCAAAACGTCTCAGGTGGCGTGCGCTATCTGGCTTGGTTGATGCGAAGATTCCACAACGATCTCAGGCTCGTGGCTGGCGCTTACTACGTCGGCGTAGACACGATCAGCAAACGAGGCCTTGCCTACCGAAATTCCGACGTCGTCGCATACGTTTCAACAATTAGAACAGCTTATCTACGAGAAGCGAGGATGGACCCAGAAAGCACGAACACCGCCCAGAAAAGAGATGTGAGATGAACAAATGTTTGAATTTGGTGCATCTGATTACGATCTATTCCTTGGCTTTCCACATGGCCTCGGCGCAAAGCGAGTTGCCGCAAGCACGAATCGTGAACTTGAGTATTGATCCGCAACAGGTCGTGGTCTTGCACGTGCGACCGGGATATGTCAGCTCGGTGCGGGTATTGGAGGAGGTCAGTTCGGTCGTACTGGGCGACCCGGGGGCTTTTAAGGCGGACCACTCGGAGGCCGAGCCGCAGTTGGTGTTTTTCAAAGCAACCAGTGCAAAACCTGCGCAAACCAACGCCCTCATTACCACCAGGGGAGGCCATGAGATCTCACTGAGCCTGGTGAGCCAAGGCAAGTCAGACCGTAGTGAGCCTGTGGACTATGTTCTCAACTGTGAGCGCCCGCGAAGCTTTCTGATTGCGTCGACTCATCCCGTGTTTGTGGTTGGCGAAACAAAAAACGTTGCTACCGAGAATCGGCCAACCAGCGCCGCCCCAGAGAAGCCCGGAAGACAAGAGCAGGATTTGCTCAGGGCAGAGCGGATTGAGAATCCACATTGGGAAGGCAAGCAACTGCAGGTTGCAGTAGGGCAGGCGATAAAGAAAGAGCAACAGATGGCCGTGCCGTTCGCCGTTTTGAATTCTTCGGCACGGACCATTGAAGTATTGCCGCCGCAAATGCAGCTTTCGGGGACATCGAAAGACAAGCATCGAAAGGCGATCAAGGCTGAGCCGGTTGCGATCAAAGACTACTGGATCACCTCGCGTAGACTCGCGCCTGGCGCTAGGGCCGACGGCATCGTTGTGTTCGACAGGCCTACCTTCAAGGAATCCCGGGAACGGCTCTTGCTGGCGGTTGCCCAAGCGGAAGAGGTCGACCGTCCGGTCCTGGCGCCGATTGCGTTTGTGGCTCCGGTCTCGGGAGGTGCAAAGTGATTCATCCAAACGGACACAACGACAATGGCAATGCTGCAGCCCTTCAGGAGCCAGCGGAAAATGAAGCTCGCAATAACGATCTGCCATTTCCTCCTGACGCAACCGTCCCATCGCCTGGGCTCGCAACAAGGACCAAACAGAGAGCCAGGCAGCAGATCCAACAGAACCGCTTTGTAATCATCGGGGCGGGAGCGATCTTCATCGCGCTGCTGATCTTCGTCGCCACGTCTATGCCCCATCGGGGCGCGCCCAAGAAAGTGAAGAGTCGTGGCGCCACTGCTTCTGAAGACTCGGCCTTGGAGAGCGGCGCGGCGAGCAACGATAAGAGCCTATTTCCAATCACTGATACTGGCCGGCCCGTCACAAAAGAATCTCACGAAGGCTTCTTAAACGAACGAGATCTACAACGAACTGCAACCAAGCCGACGGCGGGGACGACGGCGGCGAGCGGGGCGGGAACTTTGGGATCGATACCGCCTTTCGGAGAGCAACAGCCCTGGCAAGCGCCGCCCTATCAGCCAGGCTCAGGTGCCGGCGTCGAGACTCCAGACTTGGCTAAAGCAGAGCGCGAGGCCATGGAGAAGTCTTCGTTAATCTACGTGCGAAACGTGTCTGCTAACTCAGGCAGTGCTCAGGCCCGCGAAATCAATGATCCAGCACCGGAACTGGGATTGGGCCTGGCCACGGGTACGCGATTGCGTGCACGCCTGGAATCATCGGCAAGCACGGCGGTACGAACTCCGGTCCTGGCGGTGATCGAGTACAACTATGAGCGGGACGGAGAGATTATCGTCCCTGCGGGAGCAAAGGCGGTTGGGCACATCCGAAACGGAGATCGTTCGGGTTACATTGACATCCAGTTCGATTCTCTGCTGATGGCGGATGGTGCGGTCGTTCCCATCGAGGCCGCCGCCACGGGTTTGGACTTGCGGCCGCTCAAAGGAAAAGTTGAGGGCAAGAACATGGGAAAGAACGTCCTGGTCAGATCGCTGTCAGGAATCGGCCAAGCTGGCGCGATGTTGGTGGGACAAGGCAGTCTGAATCAGGCGCTGAGCGAGTCGAACCTAATGCGGGAGCGCGTCAGCAACAATGTCGGCGAGGCTGGAGATGAGGAGGTTTCCCGATTAGCGATCACCCAGCACATCGTGGTGACGATTTCGGCGGATACTCCCATCTACGTGGTCCTCGAGCAGACCCCCAAGACCAATCAGGTTCATCAGCAACCAAGTGCGAGGAGCGCTCCAACATCCAACTCAGCCAATGTCGAGCAACTGCGCCAGTTGTTGCAGTTGCAGCAAGAGCTGAACCAACCGTCCACAAGCAACCAACCAGCGCAGTAGACGAGTGGTTCTCGGCTAGGTTCGGCGGGAGCATGCTTCGGCTGCGTTCGCCCAGGCGTGGCTCCCCGCCGTGACCTCGCCCGCAGTCGGCGGCTAGCGCCAACGCGCAATTTCCAACTTCGCGGAAGCCGACTTGGGAGTCTAGGGTCCTTTCGAGGATCACTCTACACTGGCCGACTTATCGCGACCTATCCGTGGCCTCGGCCCTCGTATTGCGCGGACTAGAGGACCGCCTCTCCGGAGACCATCTTCTCCGGGTGTTCCATCAGAAACTCACGCATTGCGATGGCAATTCCCTGCAAGTGAGTCTCAAGCGCGAAATGTCCCGTTGGCAGGAATTTGACAGTAGCGGTGGGGATGTCTTTCTTGAACGCTTCTGCTCCTGCAGGGATGAAGTATGGATCAAACTTGCCCCATACTGCTAGGAGTGGAGGTTTCGCGGTTCGAAAATACTCCTGGAACCTGGGGTATAGCTTCACATTGTTGGCATAGTCCAGGAAAAGATCGAGCTGTATATCGACGTTCCCGGCGCGTGCCAATAAGGCCGCGTCCAGGGTGTAGCCTTCGGGTTTGATCAGGCCAGGGTCCGGTATTCCAACTGAATATTCGTGACGCATTCCTTCGAGCGTGAGGCCGGCGCGAATAGCATTACGATGTTCCAGAGTAGGCTCTCGCCAATAGCGTTGAATCGGCTGCCACGCAGCGCCCAGACCTTCTTCATAGGCGTTGCCATTCTGAGAGACGATGGCGGTCACACGCTCCGGGGCCATCAGCGCCAGGCGGAAGCCAGTCGGCGCTCCGTAATCGAAAACGTACATCGCATAGCGGGTAAGTTTCAGGGCCTGGGTGAATGCGAAGATCGTCTTTGCCAACGCGTCGAAGGTGTATTTATAGCCGCGCTCCGCAGGAACCTCAGTAAAGCCGAAGCCCGGCAGGTCTGGAGCGATCACCCGATAGCGGTCGGCAAGGCGCGGAATCAAATCCCGATACTGAAACGAGGACGTGGGAAATCCATGGAGCAAGAGGATGACTGGAGCGTTCGCAGGCCCCGCCTCGCGGTAGAACACATGAACCCCGTCAGCTTCAATGCGATGGTGAGACGTCAGAGGAATATTAGGAATGTCAGTCATAGACTTCTCCTTCGGAATGCTAGTTGGCTGGTTGAAATCGAACAAAGCGATCCTGCGACGAAAAGCGTCGAGACCCACAACGGCGGATGCGAGGAAACTGCGGCGATAAAGCTCAAGGACCACCTTACCTTTGCTGCCTTTGGCTACGGCATCGTAGGCGCGGGCAATATCGTTTGGTCCAAATTGCTCTTCAGCCAGCAGCGGCTTTAGTCGATGCTGCTCCGCGAGCTCTGCTGCCCTATGAAGAATCTGCCCATGATTGGAACGCCCGACTCCCGTCAACAGCGGCAATAGAGTGAACACCCCGGAGTATGTGGCAGCACGAAAAGACAGTGGCGCAAGCGAGTGCGAGCCCCAGCCAAGACAACTGACGACATGACCCGTGTAGCGCTTGACGGATGCGAATGAGGCATCCGTCACCGCGCCGCCGAGGGTGTCATAGACGATATCGAAACCTTCGCCGCCGGTGTGCTCCGCAACGTACTCGTCGACCGCCGCATGCCTGTCGATTGCGATCGCGCCCACTGCCTCGACAATCGAGCGCTTGTCGTCTGATACGGTGGCAAATACCTTTGCGCCGTGGGCAAGGGCAATCTGCAGCGCGGCATACCCAACACCGCCCGCACCTGCATGCACCAACACCGTCTGCCCGGCATTCACACACGCGCGATCCACGAGACCCTCCCACGCCGTAATCGTGACCAGCGGCAGCGCGGCAGCCTGCCGCATGGTGAGAGTCTTCGGTTTGCGTGCCAACAGCGTGGCATCCGCAAGGACGAACTCCGCCAGCGTTCCCTGCAACCCACCGACCCCGCCGACCATTCCAAAGACCTCGTCGCCTGGCCGAAACGCCGTTACGCCGGCGCCTACCGTCACCACCACGCCCGCCATGTCCATCCCCAGAACGGCCGGGAGCGGCTGCTTCGCGTGCCCGCCTTCTCCCGCGCGAATCTTCGTGTCGAGTGGGTTCACTCCGCTTGCGAGGATCTTCACCAGTACCTGATTGCTCGCTGGCTGCGGTGTGGGGATTTCTACCGCGCGAAACGGTCCTCCAGGACTCTCGACGACATATGCCTTCATGGCTTCTCCTTTACCTCATGCGCCACACTTCCCGGCGCTCACGAGAACAAAACCACCATAGCGCAATCCGATTCGGTCGTTAGGAAGATCATGAGGCGATCTTCTTGCCAATTCTCCTGATCTCGCCTCGAAGCCATGTATGCGCGGCATCAGTATTGACTCGCGGATGCCAGATCATTAGGTACTTGAAACCGGTTATCTCTTCCGGCGCCTTCTGCACCTTGATTTTGCGATTTTCGGCCTCCAGTCCTGCGAATCGCCGGGGTGCGGTAAGAATCAGTTTGGTTCCAGGGATACACCGCGTAGCCGCTCCGAAATATGGCAGGGTAATCACAGTTCGACGGCGATGACCGTGCGCGGCGAGACGCTTCTCCGGTATATGTTGCGAGCCTTCGACGACGTCGACACCGATGTGTTCGGCTGCGAGGTATTGCTTCAACGTGAGTTGGCGATGGTAGGGAGCGTTCGCTGCCACAATACAGACGAGTTCTTCCTCGTAAATGACCTCGGTCAGCAAAGGTGAGGGCACATGGCCTTCATCGCCAATCAAAGCGAGATCGAGCCGGCCGTGACTCAGGTCCTCGAAGACATCTCCTCTCCAACTTGCGAAGGTGAAGCGAACCTGTCGCGCCACCGGCAGAACCTCGCGACAGAGGACGGGCGCGATGATCGAGGTCGCATTGTCTGTCGCCGCAATCCGGAAGGAACAATGTTCTGTCACGGGGTCGAATGTCGAACCCGAGATGAGCCGGTCCAATTTCGGCAACATAATCTCAAGCTCCTGGAGCACGCGCTCCCCTTGCGGCGTTGGTTCATAACCCTTCGCCGTCCGCACCAGCAGATCATCGTGAAATGTATCCCGCATTCGCTGCAATGCGCGGCTCACCGCCGGCTGGCTCAGTAGCAACCGCTTGGCAGCTCGGGATACGTTACGTTCTTCGGCGAGCACCGAGAACACAACAAGGAGATTCAGGTCGGCCTGGCGTAGCTGCGTTATACGCATAGTCGATATTAGCACTATGCATTGGACGTATAGCCATGCCAGGTTCAATCTCTTTTTAGTGACGGACTTCAAGTTCGAAGAAGCCGCCAAGAAGGAGAACGACCATGAGAAAGACAGCTATCGTAACCGGCGCATCCCGCGGCATCGGACGCACCATCGCCCTTCGCCTCGCAGCCGACGGATTCGGTGTCGTCGTCAACTACGCCGGCAACGCAGCCAAAGCAGAAGAGGTAGTCAACGAGATCACCAGCTCAGGCGGACGCGGCCTTGCAGTCCAGGCGGATGTTGCCAATCCCGAAGACGTCAAGCAGCTCTTCGAGAAGACTCTCAAGGCCTTCGGTCAGATCGACGTTGTGGTCAACAACGCAGGCATCATGCCTCTTTCGCCCATCGCCAAAGGTGACGTGGAGACCTTCGACAAAGTCATTGCCACGAACCTCCGCGGAACCTTCCTCGTCCTCTCGCAGGCGGCGCAGCACGTGGCCGAGGGAGGCCGTATCATCGCCTTCTCCAGCAGCGTCCTCGCGAAGAACTTTCCTGCCTACGGCCCTTACATCGCCTCCAAGGCAGGCGTCGAAGGCCTTGTCCATGTCCTCGCCAACGAGCTTCGTGGACACAAGATTACGGTCAACGCCGTTGCACCTGGACCGGTAGGGACGGAGCTCTTCCTGGACGGCAAGACTGAAGAGCAGATCAAGCAAATCAGCAGCATGGCTCCGCTTGAGCGGATAGGTCAGCCTGACGATATCGCGGGCGTTGTTTCCTTCCTCGCTGGCCCCGATGGCGGATGGGTCAACGCGCAGGTGCTTCGCGCAAACGGTGGCTTCGCATAAACGACACACATCGCTCGTAACGCAGTCATTCCATTCACGCAGGTCCAACGAACTTAGAAGGAGAATCGATATGAAGAACATCATCGTCATCACAGGAGCTTCGAGCGGCTTTGGCGCCCTCGCGGCACGCGCCCTCGCCATCGCAGGTCACACCGTTTACGCCAGCATGCGCGAGACCACTGGCCGCAACGCTGCACAGGTAGAGGCTGCGAAACAGTTCGCCGCAGAAAACGGCGCAGACCTGCGCACGATCGAGCTGGATGTGGCCTCTCAGGAATCAGCCGACCAGGCCATCAAGACTATCGTCGAGAAGGAAGGTCGCCTTGATGTCGTCATCCACAATGCCGGACACATGGTTTTTGGTGCGGCGGAAGCCTTCACTCCCGAACAACTCCTGCAGGTCTATGACACCAACGTGCTCAGCACGCAGCGCGTCAATCGGGCCGCCCTGCCGCAACTGCGCAAACAGAAAAAGGGTTTGGTGCTATGGGTGGGGAGCACCAGCACTCGCGGTGGCACGCCGCCTTATCTTTCACCCTACTTTGCGGCGAAGGCAGCTATGGATGCGCTCGCTGTCAGTTATGCCGCAGAGCTGAACCGCTGGGGCATCGAGACCTCGATCATCGTTCCCGGAGCCTTCACCTCCGGCACAAATCACTTCGCACATGCCGGTGCACCAGCAGACAAGGCGCGCCAGGCCGAGTACGACAACGGCCCTTACGCGCATCTTGGTGACGATATTATGAAGGGGTTCGCTGCCACTGCGCCTGCCGATGCCGATGTGGCCGATGTCGCCAAAGCTATCGTCAGTGTGGTGGACTTGCCCTTCGGTAAGCGTCCGTTCCGAGTGCACATCGATCCCGCGCAGGATGGTGCAGAGATTGTGAACGGAGTAGCAGATCGTGTTCGCACCGAGATGTACCGCAACATCGGTCTGTCGGACCTGCTGGCTCCGGTTGCGTTTTCGCTCTGATTCTGGGTACGGTGGGGGTTGGAGCAACGCTCAGGTCATCAAAACGAACGGCGGCTTCGCCTAAGACCACACGAAATCAAACGCGGAGGATCGTCATGATTTCTATTATCGGAATTACTGGTCGAGTTGGCGGAGGTGTTGCTAGCCGTCTGCTCGGAATGGGTAAGCAAATACGCGCCGTTGTTCGCGACGAGGCCAAGGGCCAAGTCTGGGCATCGAAGGGCGCGTCTGTCGCCGTCGCCGATATGGCCGACGGCGACGGCCTGGGACGCGCTATAGCGGGATCCGAAGCAGTCTTCGTTATGTTGCCACCCCTATTCGATCCCTCGCCTGGATTTCCTGAAGCCAAAGGCCTGATCGACAGTCTTTCAGTGGCGCTCCGGCAATCGGAGGCAAAGCGAATCGTTGCTCTTTCGACGATTGGTGCCCAAGTCACCAGGCCGAATCTGCTCAATGGCCTTCACATGATGGAGGAGTCGTTCAGGCAGCTCCCGATGCCTGTGAGGTTTCTTCGACCGGGATGGTTCATGGAAAACCATGCTGGAGATGTCAGCTCAGCCATGAGCGAAGGGATCATCCATAGCTATCTTCAGCCTATCGAACACGCCATTCCCATGATCGCGACGAAAGATATCGGCGCACTCGCCGGTACCCTCCTGATTGAATCGTGGTCGGGCAAGCGGGTCGTCGAGCTTGAGGCGAAGACACGTGTCTCTTCGGCGGACATCGCGGCCACGCTGACTGACATTCTCGGCAAGCCCGTAAAGGCCCAGCCGGTTCCACGAGCTCGATGGGAAGAGGTTTTTCGCGCTCAAGGTATGAAGAATCCCACGCCGAGAATTCAGATGATCGAGGGCTTCAATGAGGGCTGGATCGAATTCGAAGATGGATTCGAAGGCTCCGTCAAAGGGCAGACCTCGCTCAAAGCCGCCCTCGAAGAAATGGTTCGGGATGCCCGCAATCAGACCACATAGGCTTAGGATTCTTTTTTACCAGGAGAAGAACAGTGAAGACACAACAGATGACGAAGTTCATTCTTGGAGGCGTAATCGCTGTGGGTCTCATCTTCTTCTGCGCTTCGTCGAACGCACAAGCGAAGGAGAAAAAGATGAATGAAGCATTGACCATCGACGGAGACGGCGCTCAGCGCAATCCAGATATCCATTGGCCCGAAGGACAGCACCCGGAAGACGCTGACCTCTATGCCCACAACGAAATTACGGTGAATGCGAGTTGCGAAACCGTGTTTGCGAATATCGTCGATGCGCAATCGTGGCCGAGTTGGTATCCCAACTCTCACAATGTCGTCGTTCATGACAGCCCGGACAACAAATTGCACGAAGGGACGAAGTTCTCCTGGGACACATTCGGTGTACACATCGAGAGCACCGTTCACGAGTTCGTGCCCAACAGCCGAATTGGCTGGTGGGGTCTGGGCACGGGAATGAAGGCTTATCACACGTTCCTGCTGGTTAAAACTGCCCACGGTTGCCACATCATCACCGAAGAGGTCGTGAGAGGTGAAGGGGCTATCAAATTCCGCCAGGACCAGCCGAACGCAATGCACGACGGCCACGATCTTTGGCTAAAGGTCATCAAAGAGCGCTCTGAAAAGCAGAACTAGAGGTGCGTCTTGGGGTCGAGCCTGCTTGGCTCGGCCCCTCACGCTTCGATAGCAGTTGATTGGATCGGGATGGCCGAGGTTAGTTACTGGAGAACGCCCATCTCGGCATGTACGATCCTGGATTTACGACAAATCACCAAACCACTCAGCGAGAGTTCACGTTTACCTCCCACAAGCCGACTTCGCGGTACCAATCCGGCCAGCTTCCTCGAAGCCCGTTTCTGGATACCTTGCGAATTGCCGACAAACCTCCCATAACCGTGCTAACACTACCTGCAACCAACTCTGGATAGGTTCCTGTTGGCAATTCGCAACCCTACTAGG
>Ga0193726_1002605_pt1 | contig 12072 bp, 10 predicted proteins | sample H2c1metaG_FD_144928 | JGI IMG/M metagenome (GOLD analysis project Ga0193726, IMG submission 144928) | Soil microbial communities from a riparian zone of the East river system, Colorado, United States - H2c1 | ecosystem: Environmental > Terrestrial > Soil > Riparian zone | place: USA: East River... | reverse complement strand
CCGGGGCGTCCAGTTATTGCCCTTGGCCATGTTGCGGGTCTCGGCCATGGGGGCGCTGCGGGCCTGCACGTCATCGGTCATCTGGCGCTCCCGCTTCTCCCAGGCGGCCAGGGCGTCGGGGATGCTGTCGTACTGCTCAAGCGCATAGGCCAGGTCGACCGCGTTGACCATCCCGACGCCGGCCCCCTGGCCGAGAGCCGGGCACATCGCGTGCGCCGCGTCGCCGACCAGCGCCGCCCGGCCGGTCGACCAGGGCGCCACCCGGGTGGTCTGGTAGTTGTCGTGCCGGCCGCCCGCGGCCTGGCCGGCCAGCTCGATGATGGGCACGAGATGCGGGAAGCGCTCCGACCAGACCTCGACATCGACCGGGATCGCGGACGCGCGCTCATTCCTCGTCTCGGCCATGAAGGCGATGTAGAGCTCGTCGGGTCCCATCGGGTGGTACAGGATGCGCATCGCGTCCGGCTCCAGCGTCCAGAAGTCGAGCACCCGGTTCCAGTCCGGGCCGCGGGCCAGCTCCGGCCGCGGGATCAGCACCCGGCAGACGCCGTCGGAGTACTTCTTGCGCTCCTGGGCGAGGCCGCCCAGCGAGTCGCGCACGGCCGACCCGGCACCATCGGTGCCGATCGCCAGGTCGGCCTCCAGCCGGCTTCCGTCCGCCAGCAGCAGCGCGCCCGCGGGGTCGGCGCCGACGGCCCGCGAGCTGGTCACGATCTGCACGCCCGCGGCCCGGGCCGCGTCGGCCAGCAGCGCGTGCAGCTTCGGCCGGGTGATCGCCCAGTAGGGGAAGCCGGGCACCTCGAGGGAGACCGACTCCCCGTTCAGGAAGGTCTGGTAGTAGTCCGGCCGCACGCCGTTCTCGCGGACGGACGCGGCGACGCCGATGACCTCCAGCGCCAGCATGGCGTTGCGCCACATCACGATGCCGGCCCCGAAATCGCGCACGGTGTCGTTCTGCTCGTGCAGCCGCACGGACCAGCCGCGCTGCGCCAGCGCGATGCTGACGGTGAGCCCGGCGAAGCCGGCCCCGGCGACCTCGGCGTGCCGGGGCGGCGCTTGTGGTGATGTCATCGCAGTGCCTTTCAGATGTCGCGGTCTCAGGTGTCGCGGTCGCTCGGCGGGGTGCTGGCTCAGGCGGGCGGGGCGGGCCGGGCGGGGGTGGCACGGACGCAGAACATGCGGACGGCCTGGCGGATGTGCCACGTCCCGGACCAGCCGCTCGGCAGCGCGAGGGCGGTGCCCGGCGTCAGCTCGTGGCGGGTGCCGTCGTCATCGATCAGGAAGCCGTCGCCGGCGAGGACGACGGCGAAGAACGCATGCCCGTCCGGCGCCCAGGCGTACTGGCCGGGCGCGCGCGCCCGAATGTCGCAGCGGCCGTCCGGGCCGTCGAAGACCACCGTGTCGGCTGCGGCGGGGGAGCCGGGCGCGGCCGCCGCCCCCGGTACGTCGGTCCCGACCTGGTCGGCCGGCCGGAACGCGCACGGGATGACCGCGGCCGGCAGCGGGGGCACCGGCGTCGTGTGCAGGTAGACCTTGCGGATCGTCTCGCGGATGTGCCAGGCACCCCGCCATCCGAACGGGAGCACCAGCGCAGAGCCCGCGGTCAGCTCGTGCGCGGTCCCGTCCTCGTCCACGATCGACGCGTCGCCGGAGATGATGTACATGAACGACCCGCGCTTGTCCTTGACGCGCGGGAACACCCCGGCGCCGCACGCCCAGACCGCGAACAGGCCGTCGGCGCTGTCGATGACCGTCCTCTCGTGGGCGACCGGCACGCCGGACTGGACCGGCGCCATGGAGATCTCCTCCGGCAGCGACCCGCGGAGCACCTGCGCGGCGTCGAGCACGGCCGCCTGCCGGGTGTGGTGCTGCACAGTCACGGGATTACTCCTTAGCCTGGGACGCGGTGGCGGCGGCTCCGGCCACGGCCGGGATGCCGAGCAACTCCAGTGACGGCCGGTGCAGGATGGCCTGCAGCTCCTCGTCGGTGACGGGGGTGAGAGCGAACTGCTGCATGTGGGCCACGACGCGCGTCAGCGCGGCCGCGGTGCCGCCGGCCGAGACCATCGGGGAGTCGCTGCCGAACAGCACCTTGTCGAGGACGCCGTACTCCTTGGCCGCCGACAGCGCGGTGGCCAGGACCGTCGGCCGGCTGGCGATCGCCGAGGTGTCGGCGTAGACATGCGGGTGCCGCCGCATGACCACGACCGCCTCGTGCACCCACGGATGACCCATGTGCGCGATCACGATGCGCAGCTCGGGAAAGGCGATCGCGACGTCGTCGAGCAGCAGCGGGTTGGCATCGACCAGGCGGCCCGCGTTGGCGAAGATCGCCCCCTGGTGGATCATGACCGGCAGCCCGAGGCGCTCGGCGGCGGCGAAGACGCGCATCGTCAGCGGGTTCAGCGGTGACGTGCCCTGGTAGATCGGGCCGAGCTTGATGCCGCGCAGCCCGAGATCGGCGTGGCAGCGCTCGATCTCGGCGACCGCGTCGTGGCGAGTCGGGTCCACGGACATGAAGCCGACGGTCTGACCGCCGACCTCGCGGACGAACGCCGCCACCGCGTCGTTGGGCACCATGATCCCCGAAGCCCGGGCCTGCAGCCCGAACACGATCGTGCGCGCCGCGGGGGCGACCTGCCGGCGGTAGGACTCGACGGTCACGCTGTCGATGGCATTCTCGGCCAGCCGGGTGGAGACCCGGCCCAGCCCATCGGTCCACGGCGGCCCCTGGTGCTCGGGAATCCAGAAGTGCGTGTGGACGTCAGTAATCATGAGCGGCTACCCCTCGCTGATGGCGTGGCGGCGATGACGAGAAGGGGCGCGATCTGGAAAAGGGCACGGCTGCAGGTCAGTGATCGGCAGATCACCATTACGTGGGGGTGCTTGTATCCAGAGAGTACGTCTACCATACTAGTTGGTCAAGAGGGTGATCATCAGAAACGTGACTCCCTGGCCGCTGGCCGGTTTGCCATTGCCGGGCCAGATCCATGAAAGGCAGCAAGGCGCCTGCTGGGGACGGGGGCCGGCTCGGCCGGGTCGGCGGCTCGGTCCGCCCCGGCCGCGAGGCATCGCTAGTATGGTAGTCCGAGGTGAATCGCATCCGGCCACGCTGGGGCGCGATACTCGCACGGGAGAAAGGGCGGATCACGGTCCCATGGCGAGGTCTGAAGGACGCGCTGGCAGCAGTCGCGTGCCGCCGTCGGGCCCGGATGCCGCCGGGGCCGGCCGAGTGACTCCCGTCACGGCCGGCAAGGGATCGATGAAAGATGCCATTGCCGCGCAATTGCGGGAGGAAATTGCCTCCGGAACTATTGCCTTCGGCGAGAAGCTCTCCGAGGCACGGCTGGCCCAGCGATTCGGCGTCAGCCGCATGCCCGTGCGGGAGGCGCTCAAGGAGCTGGAGGCGGCCGGCTTCGTCGCCATTGAGCACCGGCGGGGCACGTTCGTGCGGCGTCTCAGCCGGCGCGAGATCCTGGATCTCTTCGAGGTTCGCGAGGCCGTGGAGTGCATGGCGGCCCGGCTGTGCGCCGGCCGGGCCACCAACGAGATCGTCGCCCTGCTCGACGACGTGATGCTCGCCATGGGCGACGCCGCGCGAAGTGGTGATGCTGACGGCTACGTGGCCGCCGACGAGCGGCTGCACGAGCTGATCATGCAAGGCGCCGGCAATGTCCCGCTCGCCGACTATTACCGCCTGCTCGTGCAGCAGCTGCACCGCGGCCTGCTGTCGTCGATCGTGACCCGGCGGGAAGGCCGGATGAAGCGGTCCCTGGCCGAGCACGCGGCGATCGTGGCCGCCATCCAGGCCCGCGATGCCCAGGCCGCGGAGGCCGCGATGCGCGCGCACGTACAGCAGGGCCGGCTGGAGCTGGCCGACGAGGTCCAGCACAAGTTCGCCTTGTAACGGGCCTCGCCCGCGGCCCGGCGAGGCGGGCGGGACGCCGGTCGGTGCTGGCTACCTCGCGGGCGCGCTGGTGCTCGAGTGCCTGCTGAGCAGGCGTGTTGTTCGCGATCGGCGCCCGCCGGGTCAGGCGGCCGTGGCCGGAGGGCTTACTCGTGGATCTCGATCTGACATGGTAAACGGGCGGACGTCCCATGCGCTCTGGCCGGCAAGCAGTCGGGTAATGGCTGTTTCCCCTGACCTGCAGCCATATTTCTGATGATCAGCCTCTTGACCAACTAGTATGGTAGAAGTACCCTCTGGGTACCAAGCCGGCCAATCACTGACATACTAATCGCGCCCTTCTCCGAACGGCCGCTGCCCTGCCCCGGGCGGCCGGCTCGCTGACCTTTATGGGGACCACCATGCGTACCGCCCGCCGTGGTGTTCCTGGCTTCCGCGGAAGCCGGCTGGATTACTGGCTCGACCGTCAACGCTGACGGGGGACACGTCCGTCACTCACCCCTGGAAGGGGCCAGCATGACAGAGGTATCCGATCAGGTGGGTGGCGGCGCTCCCGGTGAGGGACTTGCCGCGGAGATTGAGTCGCACTCCATTGACGTCATCCCGGAGAATGAGCGCGGCGGTAAGGTCAGCGGTCAGTTCACCCTGTGGTTCGCGACGAACGCCAACGTCTTTAACTTTGTGCTCGGCGGCTTCGCGATCGTCCTCTTCGGCCTGAATGTCTTCTGGGCGCTCATCGCCATGTTCCTCGGCGCTTTCCTCGGGCTCGCCTTCACCGCGCTGCACGCCGTGCAGGGACCGCGGCTCGGGGTGCCGCAGATGATCCAGAGCCGCGGCCAGTTCGGCTTCTACGGCGCGATCTTCGTCTTCGTCGCATCGATCGTCCTCGACATCGGCTACCTGGCCGCCCAGCAGGTCGTCCAGGCCGAGTCGCTCAATGACCTAGCCGGGTCGGTCAGCATCCCGGTCTGGATCATCATCGTGACCATTCCCGCTGTGCTGCTGGCCATCTTCGGGTACGCCTGGATCCACCGGATCCAGCCGGCGCTGACCGTGCTGTTCGGCGCGTCGCTGCTGGCGGCCGTGATCCTCACCGCCATCAGCGGGGACCACCTGGCTAAGGGGCTGGGCGGTACCCACCTTTCCAGCTTCCCGGCCTTCATCGCCGCGGTCGGGCTGTTCTTCATGAACATGCTGAGCTGGGCCGTCTACGTCTCTGACTACTCGCGGTACCTGCCGCGCAACACCAGTGCCAAGCGCATCTACTGGGCCGTGTTCGGCGGCAACGCCCTGGGCGCCTGCCTGTACGGGGGCCTGGGGATCTACATCACGGCCCTCGCGCCGAAGGCCGACAGCGTGGCCTCGATCGGCTCTATCGCGGGCAAGTGGATCCTGCCGATCCTGGCCATCAGCCTGCTCGGCAGCGACGCGCTGAACGCCTACACCGGGATGCTCGCCCTCGAGAGCGTGCGCAGCACCTTCCAGAAGGTGGTGGCGTCGCGGACCGCCCGCATCGCCGGCCTGCTGGTGATGTTCATCGTCGCCACGATCCTGGCCGAGTCCGGCTACAAGTCGTTCCTGACCTCCTTCGAGAACTTCATCAACGTGCTGCTGTTCTTCTTCGTCCCGTGGAGCGTCATCAACCTGGTCGACTTCTACCTCATCAAGAAGGGCCGCTACGACGTCAAGTCGTTCTTCACCCCGAAGGGGATCTACGGCGGCTGGCGGTGGACCGCGCTCATCCCCTACGTGATCGCGCTCGCCGCCCAGGTTCCGTTCATCGACCAGGCCCTCTACGTCGGCCCGGCCGTGAACGCGCTCGGCGGCGCGGACATCTCCTGGCTGGTCGGCTTCGTCGTGGCCGGGGTCGTCTACCTGCTCGCCGTCCGCCTCACCGGCGACCGGGAGCAGCTTCCCGCCGACGAGGCCCAGGGCGTAGCCGCCTCCTAGGACGCGCGCGCCGCCTGCCCCAGCAGCGCCGCTGGGGCAGGCGGCGTCAGGCACGCCAGAGGCCGGGCGCGTCAGGGCAGGATGGCCGCCACCGCGGCGGCCAGGTCAGTGAGGTCGGGCAGGGCGGCATGGGCGCCGGCCGCCTGCAGGTCGGCCAGGGTGAACGAGCCCGTGGCCACGCCGACCGCCCGGGCACCCGCGGCCAGCGCCGCCTCGATGTCCAGCGGGGTGTCGCCCACCAGCACGGTGGCCTCGCCGCTGAAGTCCGCGCCGTAGCGGGCCGCGGCGTTGCGCCGCGCCACCGGGACCAGGTCGGCGCGGACCTCGCTCTGCTCGCCGTAGGCGCCCGCGTCCACGTCGAGGTACTCCGTCAGGCCGAGCGCGGCCAGCTTGACCTCGGCCATGGCCCGCAGGTTCCCGGTCAGCGCCGACTGGACGACCCGGACGCCGGGGCGGCCCGCGGCCACCGCGGCGAGCGCCTCGCGGACACCGGGCAGGACCCGCCCGTACGTCGCCACCTGCCCGGCGAGCGCCGGCGCGTGCCGGGCCAGGACGGCCTGGAACTGGTCGAGGACCGCGCGCGGGTCAGCGATGCCGGCGGCCAGCAGGACGTCCACCGCGATGGCCCGGTCGGTCCGGCCGGCCATCGCCACGGTCATCGTGGGCAGGTCACACTCGAACATCTCCTGCAGCGCCAGCCGGTACAGGGCCGGGCCGACGCGCCCGGCGCGGAGCAGGGTGTAGTCGACATCCCAGAGCACGAGCACGCTGCTGGCCACGCCCGGAGGCTATCAGGCCGGGACTTTCCGGCCGGTTCCCGGCGGCGCGCCCGGCAGCGCGGAGCGCGGCCGGGCGCCCGCGACTAGACTCGCCCGGTAGAGCAGACAGCGCACGTGGCCGCGCAGACTGCACACCTGAGCGGAGGGCGCGGACGTGCCAGGCCGGATCCGCGACGAGGACATCGCGCTCGTCCGCGAGCGCTCGGCCGTCGACGAGGTAATCGGGGAGCACCTCCAGCTGCGCAACGCCGGCGGCGGGTCGCTGAAGGGGCTATGCCCGTTCCACGACGAGAAAACACCCTCCTTCAACGTGACCCCGGCGCGCGGCCTGTGGTACTGCTTCTCGTGCGCCGAGGGCGGCGACGTCATCAAGTTCGTCCAGAAGATCGACAACCTCGGCTTCGCGGAGGCCGTCGAGCGGCTCGCGGCCCGGATCGGCATCGAGCTCCGCTACGAGCAGGGCGGCCACGTCCCCGGCCAGGAGCACACCCTGCGCCGCCGCCTGGTCGAGGCCCACCGCGCGGCGGCCGACTACTACGCCGAGCAGCTCGCCACCCCCGCCGCCGCCCCCGCCCGGGAGTTCCTGTCCTCCCGCGGCTTCGAGCTCGCCGACGCCGCGAAGTTCGGCGTCGGCTACGCGCCCGAGGGCTGGGACACCCTGCTGCGGCACCTGCGCGGCCGCGGCTTCACCGAGCAGGACCTGCTGACTGGGGGACTGGCCCGGTCCGGCCAGCGCGGCGCCATCGACATGTTCCGCGGGCGGCTGATCTGGCCCATCGCCGACCTGGCCGGCGACGTGATCGCGTTCGGTGCCCGCAAGCTGCGGGACGAGGACAACCCCAAGTACCTCAACACCCCCGAGTCGCCGCTGTTCAAGAAGAGCTCGGTGCTGTACGGGGCGGACCTGGCCCGGCGCGCTATCTCCCAGCGCCGCCAGGCGGTGATCGTCGAGGGCTACACCGACGTGATGGCCTGCCACCTGGCCGGCATCGACACCGCCGTGGCCACCAGCGGCACGTCGTTCGGCGCGGGCCACATCGGCATCCTGCGCCGCCTGCTGATGGACGCCAGCCAGTTCCGCGGCGAGGTGATCTTCACCTTCGACGGTGACGCCGCCGGCCAGAAGGCGGCGCTGCGCGCGTTCAGCCTCGAGGAGAAGTTCGTCACGCAGACCTTCGTCGCGGTCCAGCCCGACGGCCTGGACCCGTGCGACCTGCGGCTGAAGAACGGCGACGCCGCGGTCAAGGACCTCATCGCCCAGCGCGTCCCGCTGTTCGAGTTCGCCATCCGCAGCGTCCTGGTCGAGCACGACCTCAACACCGCGGAGGGCCGGCTGGCCGCCCTGGACGCCGCCGCGCCCATCGTCGGCAAGATCAAGGACCGCGGGCTCCGCCAGCTGTACGCCGTCAGCCTGGACCGCTGGACCGGCGTCATGGACGAGCGTTTCGTCATGGATCGGGTCCGCCAGCACGCCACCCCCGCGGCCAGCTCCGGCCCGCAGCGCCGGGGGCGCGCCGAGGCGGCCCCGGAGGTGCCCCGCCCGCGCGCGGCGGCGCCCGCGCCGTCGGCCTACGACCGCCGGGATCCGGTCCTCCAGATCGAACGTGAGGCGCTCAAGCTGGCCGTGCAGCGCCCGGCCCTGTGCGGCCCCGTGTTCGACGCGCTCGGCGCCGCCTGCTTCACCGCGCCGGTGCACGCGGCCGCGTTCGAGATCGTCGTCGGGTGCGGCGGCGCCGGCTCGGCGCCCGGCGGCCGCCAGTGGGCCGAGCAGCTCCGCAACGCCGCCGGCGACGATCAGCTGCGCGGATTCATGACCCAGCTGGCCGTGGAGCCGCTGCAGGCGCCCCGGGCCGACGGCGAGCCCGATGCCCGGTACGCGTCCGAGGTGCTGGCCCGGATCGAGGAGCTGGCCGTGAGCCGGCAGATCGCGCAGATCAAGTCGCGGCTGCAGCGCACCAACCCGGTCACTGAGCAGGCCGAGTACGCCCGGATGTTCGGCGACCTGATCGCGCTGGAGCAGCGCCACCGGGTCCTGATCGACCCCGCGTCTGACGCCCTGCAGTAACGGCATGCATGCGCTCGGCCGGCTTCGGCACTAGCTTTTTGGTGACAATAATCTAACCGCTCTAACTGCCATTCCGTGACGCAGACTGTCTCCATGAGCGTTACCGCAGCACCGCGCGTGGACCAGGTAGCCGGTCTCATCACCCAGGCGCGAGAACGCGGGACGATCACCATGGGCGAGCTCAGCGCCGCCTTCGAGCGGCACGACTTGCCCCAGTCAGCGGTGGACGAGGTCCTCAAGCTGCTGGCCGACGAGGGCGTCGAGGTGATCGAGACCGCGCCGGACGAATCCGAGCCCGAGGTCTCCGATCCCCGCCCGGCGGCCGCCGAGGCCGCCCGCCGGGCCGCCACCGGCGACCTGGTGCGGATCTACCTGCGGGAGATCGGCCGGGTCCCGCTGCTGACCGCCCAGGACGAGGTGGAGCTGGCCAAGGCCATCGAGGCCGGCCTGTTCGCCGAGGACAAGATCCAGGGCGAGTTCGCGGGCGGCGGCGCCAGCAGCACGCTGCTGGGCGAGCTGTCCATGGTCTCCGCCGAGGGCCTGCGGGCCAAGCAGCGCCTCATCGAGGCCAACCTGCGGCTGGTCGTGTCGATCGCCAAGCGCTACATCGGGCGCGGCCTGGTCTTCCTGGACCTGATCCAGGAGGGCAACCTGGGCCTGATCCGCGCCGTGGAGAAGTTCGACTACACCAAGGGCTACAAGTTCTCCACGTACGCCACCTGGTGGATCCGCCAGGCCATCACCCGGGCCATCGCCGACCAGGCCCGGACCATCCGGATCCCGGTGCACATGGTCGAGACCATCAACAAGATGGCCCGCATCCAGCGCCAGCTGCACCAGGACCTCGGCCGCGAAGCCAGCCCGGACGAGATCGCCGCGGAGATGGGCCTGCACCCCGACCGGGTGGCCGAGATCCAGCGCATCGCGCAGGAGCCGGTGTCGCTGCAGTCGCCGATCGGCGAGGAGGACTCCGACCTCGGGGACTTCATCGAGGACGCGGACGCCGTGGTCCCGATGGAGGCCGCGGCGTTCATCATGATGCAGGACCAGCTCGACCGCGTCCTGGACAACCTGAGCCTGCGGGAGCAGCGGATCATCCAGCTGAGGTTCGGGCTGACCGACGGCCACCCGCGGACGCTGGAGGAAGTCGGGCAGGAGTTCGGGGTGACGCGGGAGCGGATCCGCCAGATCGAGTCCAAGACGCTGGCCAAGCTCAGGCACCCGAGCCGGGCGCAGATGCTGCGCGAGTACCTGTCCTGATTCCGCGAGTCCGGCTGACCCCGCCTGTCACATCGGCCGCACCGGCGTGGCGGGCGCTGCGCCGGCGAGGCACTCACATGATCGCGCAGGCTTTTGGCTGTCGGGACGACCACGACCCTGCGGGATCATGATGAAGGCATCGGCGCTCAGCCCGCCCGCGGCGGCTCCCGGTCCCACCCGCCACGACCGCCCGCTCAGCCTCACGCATCCAGTTAGCCCCGAAGCACGCGGCGGCCGCCGCCCATGCCGCGGCGGTCGACGAGCTGAAGCCCTTCGGCCGCTGGGCTAGCGGCGCTCGTTCTCCGGGATGACGTAGAGGCCCTTGCCGATGCGGGTCTCGATCAGGCCCTCGCGCTTGAGGATCTCGACGGCGCTGTCAACGGTGCGACCCGAGATGCCGTGCTCGGAGATGAGGTCCCGCTTGGAGGGGATCGGCCGCCCGCCCGCCAGTTCGCCGGACATGATCTGATCACGCAGGATCGACGCAAGCTGATCGTAGAGGTTCTCACGATCGTCGGGGTCGACCGTACGGCGCGGCGGGACCATGAGCAGGACCATAGCTACTTCGTGATACCCCCGATTACTACGCGTTATCCCGTGGTACCACGTGATAGGACGTTGTACCTCAAGGTATATTCACCTCATGACCCAGACACCAGAGCAGGCCGCAGCTGCGGCCCACGTCGCCGCTGTCGATGAGATGGAGCCCATGCGCGATCTCGCTGGCCGCCTTCAGGCCCTGGACGCCACCATCAGCCGTAGCGCCCAGCTCGGCGATGACCGGCAGCTTGCCTTAGCCGCCGAGCACCTGCTGCGGCTGCACGTTGAGTTCGCCCGGACATACCGCACCTGGCTGGCCCGGCGGATTGCCGGGCGACCGCCGTTCATTCCGCTGGGCGGCCCCGACTCGATGTCGGTATGAGGGACCCGGTTCTTTACAGCCGGGGATGACCTTCTGGCCTCGTGGGGGAGAGTCCGGGGAGCGGCGCGTTCTGGCTAGTTGCGGGTGTTGCCGTCCTGGCCGAGGGTGGTGAAGCTGCTGCCGTCGCCGATGTCGCGGTGGCCGTTGCCGCCGGTGCCCTGATCATGGCTGCGCCGGCCGGGGGCGTGCTCGCCGACCTTGTCCTTGGCCGTCTTGGCCAGCTGGGGGACCCGGTTGCGGACCTCGTCACTGATCTTGGTCCCGGCGGTGGCGGCCAGGCCGGCGGCCTGGGCCTGGACCGTGCCGGCGGCCTGCTGCACGGCGGGGTGCTCCGCGACTGTCTTGGCCGCCTTCACCAGCTGGTCGTAGCGCTCCCGGCCCGCGCGCGCCCCGACGACGAACCCGGTGGCCAGGCCAGCGAGGAAGCTGATCCGGTACTTGCCCATCTCGACCACTCCTCGTGAAAGTCTGCGTGCGTCGCCAGGTGCCGGGTGGCGGTTGCCCTGGCCGGGCACGACGATGACCTACCTAATGCCCAGGGTGGTGGCTCTTATGCGCGGGGATCTTGGGGCTGGCTCGCGTGCCCCTCCGGGTGCGCTAACCTAGTGTCCGCGATAGCGGCGGTCCGGGAGGTTCTGGCCTGACCCCCGGCGGGCTGCTGTCGAGACGGTCCCGCGTAGCTCAATTGGCAGAGCAGCCGGCTGTTAACCGGCAGGTTATAGGTTCGAGTCCTATCGCGGGAGCCTCACTATCAGTCCTCTCACCTGCAGCGATGCGGGAAGAGAGTGATCGTCATGGCGCAGGCCGCGCCCGTACGGCCAAGATCCCCACAACTGGCTGCGGCCGGGTCGTCCTGGCCTGCGCAGGGAAGGGCCAGGCGCCCGGCCCGGAGCCCGGTTCTGGCGCTTGGAAGCGGGCGGGCGGCTACGCGAAGTGATGACGGTGTGGTGGTGGCGGCTGCCGGGACAGCGTTGCCGGGGATCTGCGTTTGGCCCGCCTGCAGGCGCGCACCGCCAGCGAGAACGTCGCCCTGGCCGCCGACCAGGAGCTGCGCCGTCGGCATCCAGAGTAGGCCGCCCGGCAGCATGCCTCGGCGGTGGTTCCGGAGCTAGCTGGCGATCGCGCGCAGGACTTCGCAGCCGAGACCCGATGGGACAGAGTTGCGACCCGAGTTGCCAGCTTCGTGATA
>Ga0193726_1002604_pt1 | contig 12080 bp, 17 predicted proteins | sample H2c1metaG_FD_144928 | JGI IMG/M metagenome (GOLD analysis project Ga0193726, IMG submission 144928) | Soil microbial communities from a riparian zone of the East river system, Colorado, United States - H2c1 | ecosystem: Environmental > Terrestrial > Soil > Riparian zone | place: USA: East River... | reverse complement strand
GAACAGGAAGGCGGTCACGCCGTTGACGGCGATCCCGACCGCCGCCACGACCATGATGATGAAACCGCCGGATGGCTCTGGATCGATCAGGCGGCGAATGCCCTCCCAGGCGATGCCGCCCGTCACGACCAGCAGCAGGATTGCGTTGCCGAGCGCCGCGAGGATCGAAGAACCGCGCAGACCATAGGTGTAGCGCCCGCCCGGCTTCCGCTTGCCAAGGATCGAGGCCAACCAGGCGCCGGCAAGGCCCAATACGTCACCGAGATTGTGTCCCGCATCGGCCAGCAGGGCGAGCGAATGCGCGACGACCCCATAGAACGCTTCCCCGACCACGTAGGCGAGGTTCAGGGCAATGCCGATTGCAAACGCCTTGCCGAAATTCGCCGGGGCATGATGATGCCCGCCTACGCCGTGAGCGTGGCCTTCGTGGTCATGTTCGTGTTGTTGGTGCCCGGACACGCCGCTACTCGGCTGCCAAGGCGCGGAGCGATGCGCCTTCGGCGCGCAGTTCACCGCGAGCCTGATTCACAATTTGGAAGCCACCCCAGAGACCAAGGCCGCCCATGATCGCGGCGACGATCACATCCGGCCAGTTGGTGCCGGTGCCGAACACACCCATGGCGGCCAGCATAACGGCGGCATTGCCGAGCGCATCATTGCGCGAGCAAATCCAGACCGAACGCATGTTCGCGTCGCCTGCTCGGAAACGATAGAGCATGAGCGCCACGGCACCATTGGCGACCAGCGCGGCGAGCCCCACCGCGCCCATGACTTCAGCGCGCGGAAGACCGCCATAAGCGATGTGCCATGCCGTACTTGTCAGGACCCACAGTGCAAACGCGATCATGGTGCCGCCCTTGGCGAGGGAGGCGCGGGCGCGCCAGGTAAGCGCAAGTGCCGCGACACCCAGGCTGATACCGTAGTTCGCCGCATCGCCGAAGAAATCGAGCGCGTCGGCCTGCAAGGCCGCCGAGCCCGCGGCGGCGCCGGCGACAATCTCGGCGACGAAAAAGCCGGCGTTGATGAACAGCGCGATCCAGAGCGCACGTCGCCAACGCGGCGAGTTCAACGGCTGGGAACTCGCGCAGTGGGCATCGTTGCAGCAGGCCATCGCTCACCTCGACAAAATTCGGGTGTCGATATAGATAAACCCTGTAGCAACTACAGGGTCAAGCAATGAAGAGCGGCACATTCAGCATCGGCGAGCTGGCCCAGGCGACCGGCACGAAGGTGGAAACCATCCGCTATTACGAACGGATTGGTCTGTTGCAGTCGCCTGCCCGCACCGGCGGCAATTATCGGGCGTATGCGCGCAGCCATCTTGAGCGATTGAGTTTTGTTCGGCGCGGCCGTGATCTTGGATTTTCGCTCGACGAGGTACGCGAATTGCTGCGTCTGTCCGACGATCGCGAGCAGTCATGCGCGGACGTGGACCGGATCGCGCGGCTTCACCTGACGGAAGTGGAGCGCAAGCTTTCCGACCTCAAAGCGCTTCGCGCCGAGTTGCGCCAGATGGTTGACCAGTGCCAGCACGGAACTATCGCGGAGTGCCGTATCATTGAAGCGCTGGCGCCGGTTGTGTAACTCAGATCACGCGTGTGAAACGATCAGACCAAGGAAGGGGACAATGAAATTCGCAATTATGGCGGCGATCGTGGTTGCATTCCTTCCGTGCTTGTCCAGTCAATCATTCCCACAGTCGAATGCCGAAGATGCGCGAAGAAGTGCGATCAAAATTCTTCTGGGAGATCCCTACGGCAAGACGCCGGCTGCTGTATCCAACGTCATCGTCAGCCAAAAACTCGTGCCCGACGCGCATTGCAACTCGCACAAGACCGTCTGGGAATTTCTTATTGTCGTGCCGAGCAGCAAGAACAACCCCGACGGCATCAGCGGTTACCTGCTGCTGGATCAAAGGGCCAGCAAACTGATCTGTGCCGGGTTGCCGTATCTTGGTTAGGCTTGCCGCGGCCTGGCCACCGCCGGGCGAGTACGCAAATGAACTGGCTTTAGCGCGACTCCACCATCCACAGTTCGCGCCGCCGCTGCTATGTAAACAAATATCACGACTAATTAACGTAACAAGCCCTCTGCGCCATCATCAGCGGCGTCGCACGTCATCACCCAACAAAGGGCCCTTAGTGGATGACAGAGCCCGCTCTCCTGTCGTTTATATCAAGACTTATGCAATGCCATCCAGCCGCCTTTGAAGGCGTAGGCAATCGGCAAGCCGACCACAAAAGCAGCGGCGGGGTTGAGAGCGACGCCGATAGCAGCCATTAAGAGGACAAGGAACAAATCCTCGTTCTTGTACTCCTGTAATTTTGAGGACAGCGCAAGCTCGATACCCGAGAACAACAGCAGGCCACCCAGCACCGCATCTGGTATTGTCTTAAGCAGCGCATAGCCGCTTTGCCCGAAGGCGAGCCCGAGCCCGAGGAACAAAAGGCCGATGAGAACCGGCGCGGTAGCGGTGCGCGCGCCGAAGCGCACGTGACCGGCGATGCCTCCCGCGCCGTGGCACATCAGATAACCGCCGAAGGGAGCAGCGAGAAGGTTGCCGAGGCCGGTAGTGATTGCGAGGTTGCGTTCGTTAACCGGATGCAGTTCTTTCGGGAAAAGTTGCCGCGATACGGCAGCTGTCACTATGATGGCATTGGTGAGCGTCAGCGGTATCTGCGGCAGAACGGCATATTCCGTGCCATGAAGCACCTGAGACCAGTCTGGTATTATTGTCGATGGCGGCCTGAACCCGCGTAAATCCGGCGATCTGGCGCACTGACGCCGCGGCGGAAGACGCTGGGGCAATGGCGGCGCTTCGGTGAGATGATGTGTCCAGGCGTGGCGATGGTGCTCGCCGTGACGCCGTAGTGGATGGCGCGGTAAGAGCTTGTCCTTCGCAAAGAACAGGCACGGCGCCGCGCTCAAACCTGGCAGTTTCGTTCGACGCCGTGCCCTACACCGTGCCGGGCACGTATGCAGGGCCAATATCGGGGCAACCGCGGCGTTCGTCCACGTGTCGTCAGCCGTTCCGGCCATGACGATGCACCGTCGGCACGCCTGTTCATCTGCGCGGGATGCCGCGTCCAGGCGTTGATCTGCAGTTGCTGCGACCACGGCCAGATCTACTGTGCCGGCGACTGCGCCTCACGTGCCCGACGCGGCACCCTGCGTGCCGCCGGCGCCCGTTACCAGACCAGCCGTCACGGGCGGCGCGCGCATGCCGAGCGGGCACGCCGATATCGCGCGCGAAGCGAAAAAGTGACGCATCACGGTTCACCTCCATCGCCACCTGATGATCTTGTGCCGCCCGGCTCGCTGATGATTGCGAGCGGCGCGACAAACCCGGGTGAGCAGCTTCGGCGGCCGGCCTCGCACTGCCACTGGTGCGGGCGGCGGTGTCCGGACCTCGTCCGCCAAGGCTTTTTGCGTCGCCGCGGTCACCGTCGAGGCTGGCGACGACAGGACCGGATGGGACGCGGCCATGGTGACACCGCCTGATATCGAAGCTCAGATCCTGCGTTATTACCACGTCGAGAAGTGGACGATGGGCACTATCGCCCGTCAGCTGCACGTGCATTACAGCGTGGTCGGCCGCGTGCTGGCGCAGGCTGGTCTGCCACTGATCGGCCCGCCGCCACGCCGATCGCTGATCGACGCGTACCTGCCCTTCATCCGCCAGACGCTCGAGGCGTTCCCGACGCTGACGGCGAGCCGTCTGTATGGAATGGTGTGCGAACGCGGCTATTCCGGACGCCCCGATCACTTCCGCCATCTCGTCGCCCGCCATCGGCCGCGTCCGAAAGCCGAAGCCTATCTGCGCCTGCGCACCCTGCCGGGCGAACAGGCACAGGTGGACTGGGGTCACTTCGGCCATATTGAGATCGGCCGCGCGCGGCGTCCGCTGATGGCCTTCGTCATGGTGCTCAGTCATTCGCGGCGGATTTTTCTCCGCTTCTTTCCCGATGCCCGGATGGAGAGCTTTCTGCGCGGCCATGCCGCCGCCTTCGACGCGTGGGGCGGGGTGCCACGTGTTCTGCTGTACGACAATCTCAAGAGTGTGGTGCTGGAACGGCGCGGTGACGCGATCCGCTTCCATCCCACTTTGCTGAACTTCGCCGGACAGTATCGTTACGAACCCCGGCCGGTGGCGGTTGCCCGCGGCAACGAGAAGGGCCGCGTCGAGCGTGCCATCCGTTACGTGCGTGACAGCTTCTTCGCCGCCCGGACATTCAAGGATCTCGATGATCTCAATGCCCAGGCCGAGGTTTGGTGTCTTGGAGCCGCCGCTGACCGGCGCTGTCCTGGCGATCCGGACCGCACCGTTCGCGAGGTCTTCGCCGAGGAACGAGCCCGTCTGCTCGCGCTGCCCGACAATCCCGCGCCGTTGCTTGAGCAAATCGCGGTGTCGGTGGGCAAGACGCCTTATGTCCGCTTCGACCTGAACGATTATTCGGTGCCGCACACTTATGTCCGACGCGTGCTGACGGTGCTCGCCGATCCGCGCGAGGTACGCATCGTCGATGGCGGAACGGTGCTCGCGTGTCACCAACGCAGCTACGACAAGGGCGCGCAGGTCGAAGACCCCGCGCACGTCCAGGTGCTGGCCGACGAAAAACACGCGGCGCGCCAGCATCGCGGCAATGATCGCCTGGCGCGGGCGGCGCCCGCCAGTCAGACGCTGCTCGCGCGCGCCGCCGAACGCGGCGCCAATCTTGGCGCCATCACCGCCGGTCTGCTGCGTCTGCTCGAACGTTACGATGCGGCCGCTTTGCAGGCCGCCATCCTCGAGGCGGTGGAACGCGACGTGCCGCACCCGAACGCGGTACGCTTCGCACTCGAGCGGCATCGCCAACAGCACGGCGGCGACCCGCCCGTCGCCATGGTGCTGCCCGCGCATGTCCAGGCTCGCGACAGGCCGGTGCGGCCGCACGCGCTTGAAACCTATGACCAGCTCAAGGATCCATCCGATGACTGAACCCGACACACAGCGCGCCCGTGCCGCGGCGCTCAATTTGCACGGGCTACTCGCGCACTGGAACGAGGTCGCCGCCGAACCCTGGGTCACGCCGTTGCTCGGCTGGGAGGAGCAGGAACGTGCCCGCCGCGGTCTGGAACGCCGGCTCCGCTCCGCTCATATCGGCCGCTTCAAACCGCTCTGTGACTTCGACTGGTCATGGCCCAAACGATGCGATCGGGCCGCTGTCGACGCACTGATGACGCTGGAGTTTCTCAAGGACGCCACCAACGTCGTGCTGGTTGGCCCCAATGGCGTGGGTAAATCGACGATCGCCCAGAACATCGCCCATCAGGCGCTGATCGAGGGACACAATGTTCTGTTCACCAGCGCGGGTCAGTTGCTCGGCGATCTCTGTGCGCTGGACAGCGATTCCGCTTTGCGTCGCCGCCTGCGCCATTACGCTCGTCCGGCGCTGCTCGTGATCGACGAGGTCGGGTACCTTTCCTACTCGAACCGGCATGCCGATCTGATGTTCGAACTGATCTCGCGCCGCTATCAGAACAAAAGCACGCTGGTCACCACCAACCGCCCGTTCGCCGAATGGCGCGAGGTGTTCCCCAACGCCGCCTGTGTCGTCTCGCTGGTCGACCGGCTTTTGCACAACGCGGAGATCGTCTCGATCGAGGGCGATTCCTACCGGCTCAAGGAAGCCCGCGAGCGCACCGAACAGCGGGCCCGCCAGCGCCGGGGTGGTAAATCGTGAGGGAACCGGAGCACCGCCCCGCGCACCTGCGTCCGGCTACCGTCGAGATCTCTCGCTTTTGGCCGCCCGAGGTGGCGCTGGCGGTGTTCGAATTGATCGACGATCTCCGCGACAAGATCCTGGCACTCCACGGCGATCAATTGCGCGAAGCGCTCCAGGCCAACCGAGCACAGCGTGACCCCAACGAAAGCGGCGATGCGGCGGATGACGGCCGGCCGTTCTGAACCGAGCGGCCCGGACAGACCACGCAGCCCGCCTGGCGGCGGCCTGCTCCAAACAACCATCCTGTTGTTCGATCGAGACGGCCATCCCGCCGTCCCGACCTGAGCGTTCCAAAGCCGCCGGGCGCAGCGGCGGTCAAGGATGCCCGAAGGGCACCGCGTCTTCGCGGCGCGAAGCGTCCTTGACGGACGCGAGCACGACGGCAGCCTCGGCAGGAAGGGGCGAAATCGATCTCACTCCCAACATCGACGTACATTCAACCGCCAGCCTCGGAGACGCCGTCCGAAAGGCACGCGTCACAAGTGGAACGAAGTTCCGCCATTTGAGTGCGGGTTTTCACCGCCGCTAACAATTATCAAATGCGGTAGATGCAGCCCGAAATCGAGCGTCGGAAACGGTGGCGCGATGCCAAGAATTTGTCCGACGCCAACTCCCACGAACACGGCAATGAGCGCGACCGGTGATCGCTTGTAGCGCATCATCGCGAGCATCAATGCCGAGATGGCGACTCCGAGCCAAAATTTGCGTTTCGATGAGACGAAGGCCGAGCCCGGCCAGGGAAAGGCCGAGGCCGAGCTGGAGGCCGGACGCTATACTCCCTGGCAACACGCGTGCGAGGCGGCTCACCACCCCGGTCATTCCAAGAACAAGGAAGAAAGCACCAATGACGAGTCCAGCCCCTGCAATCGCCGATGGGTCCATCGGTTCAATGAGCACAGCCGCCGATGCCGCCTTCATCGGCTGCACCGCCATGGGGACACCGTAGAAGGCTCCAGACAAGGCATAGAACAGGCCAAACGTCATCAGTATGCCGGTCGGATCCATCCCGACGATTGTGATGGCGCCCACGATGTGCGGCAGAAACGTGCCAAGATCACCGAGTGAGCCGGAAACCTCGCCCATGTTCCAGGCGAAGCGCGACCGCGCGAACATGGGCGGCTCATCGGCTGCCTGCCGTCGGCATCTGACTTTGATATCGGGAATGTGCAGCACGCCGCGTTGCGTATCCTCAACACGCCGCACACCGGGCGGCGTGCGGGCCTTGCCACCGTGGTCAATATCGGCACTCATTGCCGTATCTTCGCAGCGATGCCCAAAAAGGTAAAAACCATGCAGCCTCCATCCGCCATCGCGGTTCTTGCACTCTGCGCTCTTGCCATTCCGGCGCTTGCGGCTGACATGCCAGCGACCCCCTATGCCGGACAGCAGGCTCGGCAGATTAAGGCTCTCTCTGATGAAGATATCACCGCGCTGCGCAGAGGCGAAGGTCTGGGTATGGCGAAGGCGGCCGAGCTTAACGGTTATCCCGGCCCCGCCCATGTGCTTGGGCTCGCCAGACAACTTTCACTGACCGCGGATCAAACGCGGCAGGTTCAGCTTGTTTTTGACCGCATGAGCACGGCGGCCAAACCACTCGGCGACGAAGTGATTACCCATGAACGGACGCTTGATCAATTGTTTGCAAAGGGTGATGCCAGCAGGGATAGTATCGTGGCCGAGACAAGGTTGATCGGTGAACTGGGGGGACACCTGCGCTCAGTTCATTTGGCCGCGCATCTTGAAACGCGGGCACTCCTGACCTCCGATCAGATTGTAAATTATCAGCGGCTTCGGGGTTACGACGTCCACGCGGTGCAGCCGCAACACCATCATCCCGGTTAGGTGGGGCGAATAGTGAACTTTGAGGACCTGACAACAAACATACGCGTCATGGCTCCCTTAGGGGATCAGATGCACAGGGGCATCATCGTCGAACGGCCGGCGGATCATCCCCGACCCGAAGGCACGATCTGCGTCAAATTTACCCCGCCGATAAGAGCCGCCGAGCCATACACCGAGGTTACCCACATAACCTGCGAGGCCGATTGCGTGGAGTTGGGATGGTCTGAAGAATAGGTGCTCGGCACACGATACACGCAACCAGCACGATGATCGATCGATTCACGGTATTTCCTTTTAGCATGAGTGGAGGAGTGTCGCCGTCTCGCGGCGATCGAGGTTACGAAGATATCCGTGGTGGCACGAAGCATAATATCTCGATGATGTCCTGTCGCTGATCAGTTGGATGGCCCGGGGGGAGCGGCAGTCCGAATTCGCCGATGTCGTAGCAAGCCACGGCCTTGTCCGTCGGGTTGGCAATTCCCTGTATGATAACCCCGTTCGGCACCACATAACGCCGGCCATTGATTTCTACTTCGTAATGGCCGTCACGAATAGCATAGACAACAAAACGGCAGTCACTGACTGAGCAGCAGAGGTGTCCGGTCTTTGGCTGCCGTAGAGCTTCGAACCACTTTTGTAGTTCCGGATCGGGCGAAGCGTTTTCTGGCGGCGCCGCGATGCATTCAGAGGTAACGGCCAGCGCGACGAGTGAGGCCAGAAAGCCTGTCCGCACCGTACGAAGACCCAACTTCATCAAGTCATGAGATGTGCGTAAGGAGGATGCCGCCGAGTGCACTGATGATGACGACGACCAGTGGCGGGGCGCGCCACGCGGCGAGAAGGACAAAGCCGACAAGCGCGATTCCGAAATCGCCCGGCGTCCTGACCGAACTGACCCAGACCGGATTGTAGAGCGCCGCGCCAAGTAGGCCGACCACGGCCGCATTAACGCCACGCATCACCGCTTGCGCTCCGGTGCGTTTCCGGAATGTGTCCCAGAACGGCAGCACGCCTATGAGGATCAGCACGCCAGGGAGAAAGATGCCGATGAGGCCCAGTGCGGCGCCCGGCAGCCCGTGTGGCGAGGGACCGACGACGGTTCCGAGATACGCCGCGAACGTGAAGAGCGGGCCGGGAACCGCTTGCGCCGCGCCGTAGCCGGCGAGGAAGACGTCATCGCCCACCCAGCCAGGCGTCACGAACGCTTCGCGCAGCAACGGGAAGACCGACGAGCAGGAGAAAGAACGCGGTCAGCGCCACCATCCCGGCCTTGCGCGAGACCCGGGCACTCACATGTCCCGTCGACGCTGACGCCTCGGCCCGGCAGAGTCGATCGATCATCACGGCTTACTCTTCCCCTTGATAGTGAGAACTGAAACGCGTGACACCTCGAATACTGGAGCGGGATGACCGGTTGCTTCGTCCGTTTGTGTGGTGGCACTCATCAATTCCCCCTGTCTCCCGGTTCCAGCGGACTGGCCGGGGTGAGTGCATTGTGTGTCTCCGGCTCGATGGTTCCCGGCCGGCTCCAACGTTCACTGAAACCGCGGCCTGACCTCTTTCGCGAACAGTTCCAGCGTTCTGACGACATCCTGTTGCGGCAGATTCCCGAGGAAGCCCGTGACCAGCATGAAGTTGCCGAAGCCGAGCTCCTCATGAAGCTCGGCTATCCGCTCGGCGACCGTGTCCGGGCTGCCTACGATCGCCACCTCACGGAGCCAGCGCTCGGTTTCAAGCTCGTCTTCCGTCGAGATCCGCCGCCGTACCTGCTCGCCACCGCGACGATAGCCGGAGGTCAGTTTCTCGGCCGCCGGCAGGGCAACACGGTGGGCGGCCTCATCGGTCTCGCCGACAACGACGAAGCGGCCGATTGGCACGTGCGCCATACTGCCGCCGGCATCCTTGAACGCGCCGACGCAGCGGCGGATGCCGTCAACCGACTGCTGGCTACCCTGGAACAGCGTGAGCCCGCACTCGGCGACCCAGGCGGCGGACTCTTCGCGATAGGTTGCCACGTACACCGGCGGATGGGGCTGCTGGACGCATTTCGGCTCGATCGACTCGGTGCGGGAGCCGACCTGGACCTTCGGCTCGGTCCAGTAGCGGATCAGCTTCTCGAAGACGGAATCGAAGGCGGTCGCGCGATCCTCGTAGTCGAGCCCCCAGGCCTCGAAATACCGGCTCGTATTGCCGCGGGAAACACCGAAGTCGACGCGCCCTTCAGAGAGCACATCAAGGGTCGCGATCTCTTCGGCCAGGCTTATCGGTTCGAACAGCGGTAGCACCAAAACCGAAAATCCGATCCGGATCTTGCGCGTCCGCATCGCCAGGGCGGTCGCCAGCAAAATCGGAGAGAGACAGGCGCGGCTGCCCTGTCCGAAGTGTTCCTCATTGATCCACAGTCCGTCGTAGCCGAGGGACTCCGCGAGCGGGCCCAATTCGAGCAGGCTCGTCGCTGACTCATCCAGGCCGGCACCGCATCCGGACAGGTCGAAGCGCAGGTTCCCGGCCATCACGCCCTCGGCGCCGCGGCGATGAATTGCGCCGGCTCGGCGTGGTCGAGCGCCCGCTCGATTTCCGTGAACAGGACGGCGGTCTTTTCAAACCCGTTTAGGCCGTGTTCGCCGTTCATCGGTCGCCTCGTTCCCCGGCAGTTGTCGAAGTGCTTCGCCGGTGAATTCCCGCACTCGCATCTTTGCCAGCGCGAGACCCTGCAATCCGAACTCGGTCGCCCGATAGAACTTGCGAGTGGAGCGTCCCGCGCGCTCGACGCGCGAAGTCAGATAGCCGCGCTGTTCCATGGCATGGAGCATCGGATAGAGAGTGCCGGGACTGAGGCGGTAGCCGTGCCCGGCAAGTTCGTCGATCATCCACTGGCCATAGATTTCGTGCTCGGCGGCGTGGTGCAGCACGTGTAGCCTTATGAATCCAGCGAGAAGGTCGTGATGCTCCATGGTCCGGCTTCATTCTGGACACTCACTATCGAATTACGTTTTCGAAATCCGATAGTGACATTGTGGGACGGCAAGGTCAACCGCAGGCCTATAACATAGCACCTCTCAAGGAACCTTTTGGCCTTCGGGTCTGTGTCCCGCCGGGAACGTACACCCTTCCCCGATAGTGGCGCCGAACTACGCTAAAATTCGGTCCGGGCCAGCCAAAGAGGCCGGCCTCGGTAAGATTGGCCGGCTCGGAAAATGATCCGGTTCAAAGGCAACCCGCAGCCGAGGCCGACGATATCTAACTGATATTATGTCCAAATATCATGACATATTAATATAACAAACCCTCTGCGGTATCATTCCAGATGCTATGTCGAAACAGAATTGCAACGTAAGAAAGCCCTACCTGTGCGGTTGATTGCATCCCGCCAGTGCCTCTCCCTGAGCAGTGAGCAGTCATGCCGTGACAGGCCGCGCGGTGGCGGTTGACGGCAGCAGGAAGGTGACCGCGAGGCAGAGCGCGAGCATCACCGCCGAGCCCCATAAGCACGCTGCCAAACCACCCGCCTGGGTCAGCGCGCCCGACAGCAGAATGCCGACCAGCCGGCCGCCGGCATTGGCGGCGTAGTAAAAGCCGACATCCTCGGCCGCCTTCGCCGAGCCGGCATAGGCGAGGATCAGATAGGAATGCAGCGACGAGATCACGGCGAAGGCAAACCCGAACACGCAGAGACCGATTGTGACGACGAGATCGAGCCGGTCGAGATGCGCGGTGCCGAGTGTGACCGCGAGCGCGATCGGAATGGCCGTGAGCAACGCACCCCACAGCCGCGCCTCCGGCACTTCACGCGAGAGGCCGTCGGCGCTCCGGCGGATCACCGACGGCGCAATCGCCTGGACGAGGCCATAGCCGATCGTCCAGCTCGCGATGAACCCGGCCACCTCCATGTAGTGCCAACCCTTGCTGTAAAGAAACACCGGCAGGCCGACGACGAACCACACGTCGCGCGAGCCGAACAGGAATATCCGGGCCGCCGCCATGAGATTGATGGCGCGGGTTTTAGCGAACAACTCACGGAACGATTTGGATGCCTTCGCTTTGCCAAGCGTGCGCGGCAGGCTCACGGCGATGCCGAGAAGTACGACGGCAAGAAGGCCCGCCATCAGCCACAAGGCGCCCTTGAAGCCGATGGTCTCCAACAGAAGACCGCCGACAAAAAAACCGGCACCTTTCATCGCGTTCTTGGAGCCTGTGAACCACGCGACCCATTTGAAGAGTTGGCCCGAGCCGCCTTCCGACGTGGCCTTGATCGCGGATTTTGAGGCGGTCTTGGTGATGTCCTTGGCAACGCCGGAGACGCCCTGGGCGGCGACAACCCAGGCGACCGAGAGGGCGGCGCTCCAATGCGGATCGAGCGCCGACAGCAGCGTGAGGCCCGCGATTTGCAGCGCAAGTCCCGTCATGAGCATGCGCGGAATGCCGAAGCGCGCAGCAAGCCATCCGCCGCCGAGATTGGCGAAGATGCCGGCC
>Ga0193726_1002603_pt1:10000-12080 | contig 12080 bp, 8 predicted proteins | sample H2c1metaG_FD_144928 | JGI IMG/M metagenome (GOLD analysis project Ga0193726, IMG submission 144928) | Soil microbial communities from a riparian zone of the East river system, Colorado, United States - H2c1 | ecosystem: Environmental > Terrestrial > Soil > Riparian zone | place: USA... | reverse complement strand
ATAGATGATTTGAGGATCGATGATCGATGATTCGATAATCGAAATTCGATGATTCTATCGAATCGAGCGAGCTAAAATAATCTCTCTTTTTCTCTATTTTCAGCATATACATTATTTGCCGATCGGTGGATCACTCGGCTGGTGGATCGATGAAGAACGCAGCAAACTGCGTTAACTTGTGTGAATTGCAGGTTTAAGAACACTAAACTTTCGAACGCACATGGCGGCCGCGGATTTTTTTCGTGGCCGCGCCCGGTCGAGGGGGTTAATCATGTTGACTTTCCGTCGAGGCCCGTCATCTTTTGACGCCTTCGGAAAACAAACAACCAGGGGAGACCATTCTTTTCAAATATTTGGCGCCCAGCGGCGCCAGATGAAAAAAAAGGACACCCCACTGTAAACATTTCTCCTCGACTCGGACGCGATCACCCGCTGAACTTAAGCATATCAGTAGGCGGAGGAAAAGAAACTAACTAGGATTCCCCTAGTAACTGCGAGTGAACCGGGAACAGCCCGACGCTGAAGCCTCGACCGTCTACAAGGCGGGGCAATGTGGCGTTAACAGTGCGTTCGTCGGTCCACAAAGTGCGTCCGTCCCCCGGCTTGCACAAGTCTGCGTGACCGTGGCTCTTCCTACCCCGAGAGGGTGAAAGGCCCGTTCTGGTACCTTCGGGTTACCGAGCCGGTAATTGGGGGCGGCGTACGGGTCGATGCAAGCGTACGAAGCGAGTCGGATTGCTTGAGAGTGCAATCTTAAGACTGGGTGGTAAACTCCATCCAAGGCTAAATACGATTCCACCAGACCGATAGCGAACAAGTACCGTGAGGGAAAGTTGCAAAGAACTCTGAAGAGAGGGTTCAAGAGAACGTGAAACCGATCGGTAGTAACCGGGAGGCACGCCTCGAAACAGAGCTGGGTACAGAGGATGGTTTACCCGAGAGATTCAGCCCGCTTCGCCGTAGCGGTCTCGCGAGATTGCCCTCGAGGCGAGCGAACACACGGTTTTATACGCGGGGCGACTGGTTGCGGTTCTGCCGTATCCGGACGTCACGTACGACCGTTGTCGTTCTCGCGAGTTGCCGGTTCTATGCGGCGCGGGTGCATTTTCTTGTCTCGACCATCCCTCGGACCGGGAGCCTTCTCGGATCCGATTTTTACCCACGCCGTCGCCGGGTTTCTCCAAGGCGTATGGCCGGAGTCACGGGCGGGAGGTTGGTTAGGGTTGGCTTCCTTCTGGTTGCCTTCTTTTTTTCCTAGGCTTCCCCGTCACATTCTCCTCGTCCTCACGGACGGCTTGCGCTCGATTAAGGAGCCCGGTTAACTTTTGTGGCGTCTCCGACGCGTGCGGAGACGTTTGGATTTTGTTCAGGGGGAGATCGAGTAGGGTCGGGGTCGTTTGTTTGGGGCACCGTCTCCGTTCACCGGAGGACGCGTCTCCGCGGCCTCTCCGTTTCGTCTCTTATCCTCTGCTGTCCTACGCCTTCTCCGCCACACGCTCGGATTTTTCGTCACTCTAACGACGGCCGAGTAGAAAGGCTCGCTTCCCGACCCGTCTTGAAACACGGACCAAGGAGTCTAACTCTTACGCGAGTCGCAGAGTTTTTCGGGGGCGGGGACATCTCGTGTGTTCTCGTTCTCGAGCAAATACGAAACTCGATCGCGGCGAAATGAAAGTAAACAGGCCGGATCTCTCTTGTATTTTTCTTACACGGAGAGCGCACGTGCCCACCCGTCTGGCGTCGTAAAAGGGGCGTCGAGGACGGAGTGCGAGCGTAAAAGTTGGTACCCGAAAGATGGTGATCTATGCCGGGGCAGGATGAAGCCAGAGGAAACTCTGGTGAAAGTCCGCCGCGATTCTGACGTGCAAATCGATCGTCTGATCTTGGCATAGGGGCGAAAGACTAATCGAACCATCTAGTAGCTGGTTCCTTTCGAAGTTTCCCTCAGGATAGCTGGCACGTTTCACGGGAATCTCATCCAGTCGAGCGAATGATTAGAGGCCTTGGGGCCGAAACGATCTCAACCTATTCTCAAACTCACAATGGGTGAATTTCTGGCTGGCTCGTTTTAATTACGAGC
>Ga0193726_1002603_pt1:0-5000 | contig 12080 bp, 8 predicted proteins | sample H2c1metaG_FD_144928 | JGI IMG/M metagenome (GOLD analysis project Ga0193726, IMG submission 144928) | Soil microbial communities from a riparian zone of the East river system, Colorado, United States - H2c1 | ecosystem: Environmental > Terrestrial > Soil > Riparian zone | place: USA: East... | reverse complement strand
TCCGAAATAGTTAGCACCGATAAGGCGGCGCCGTCGCCGAAAAAGGGAAAGGCGACCAAGGCGAAGAAGCCCCGGACTGTGCCTTCGCATCCTAAAACATCGGATATGGTAAATGCGGCCATCACGAACCTGAAGGAGCGCGGCGGATCTTCGCTGCAAGCGATCAAGAAATACGTGGCGGCGACGTACAAGGTGGACGTTGAGAAGCTGTCGCCGTTTATTAAGAAGTACCTCAAGTCGGCCGTGACTTCGGGGGCTTTGGTGCAGACCAAGGGAAAGGGAGCGAGCGGTTCTTTCAAGCTGAGCGGCGGTAAGAGCGAGAAGAGGGCGGAAGGCAAGAAGACAAAGAAAGCTTCCCCGAAAAAGGCGGCAAAGGCGTCCCCGGCCAAGAAGAGCAAGCCGTCGGCGGCGGTGAAAACAGCCAAGCCGAAGAAGAAGTCTGCGGTCAAACCGGCGGCGGCGGCGACGAAGAAAGCGTCGGCGGGAAAGAAGAAGGTGACGCCATCGGCGGCGAAGCCTAAGAAGGCGGCCAAGAGTCCTAAGGCGGAGAAGAAGGCCAAGGTTCAGAAGAAGCCCAAGAGCCCCAAGCCCAAGAAGGCTGTGAAGAAGGCGTCCGGGAAGAAATAAATCTGTATTAGTACAGTAAAAACGGTCCTTTTAAGGACCACCAAATATATATAATTTCCTATAATCGTATTGGTATTTTGGTTAAAAAAAACATATTGTCTAAACTATTTCTTATATACCTCCGAATAAATAATTATATTACGCGCGCGCGCCCGCCCGCTTAATGTAAATGTAAATTACGCGCGCGCGCCCGCTTAATATAAATTGATATTACGCGCGCCCGCCCGCCCGCCGGCGTAATATAAATTAATATGCATTATATATGGCGACATAATCAATGTATTATGCCGGCGCGCGTCTAAATAAATAATGTAAATATGCATATAATTAGATTAAAAGTCTACGCCGGTGGTGATAAATAATAATAATATAAACTGGCGACATTATAGTGTGTAATTCTTTCTGTATTTAATTGGTGGTCCTTAAAAGGACCGTTTTTTTGGGGGGAAAATTAGGCACGCTCTCCTCGGATTCTTCTTGCGAGCTGTATATCCTTGGGCATGATGGTGACACGCTTAGCGTGGATGGCGCAGAGGTTGGTGTCCTCGAAGAGGCCGACGAGGTAGGCCTCGGAGGCCTCCTGAAGGGCCATGACGGCGGAGCTCTGGAACCGGAGGTCGGTCTTGAAGTCCTGTGCGATTTCCCTTACCAGGCGCTGGAAGGGTAGTTTCCGGATGAGGAGTTCGGTACTCTTCTGGTAGCGCCTAATTTCCCGGAGGGCGACGGTACCCGGCCTGTAACGATGGGGCTTCTTGACGCCGCCGGTGGCGGGCGCCGATTTGCGGGCGGCCTTGGTAGCCAACTGCTTCCTGGGCGCCTTTCCTCCAGTTGACTTACGCGCGGTCTGCTTAGTACGAGCCATTTTTCTGTATACGTGTTATACGGACAACGTAAGGAGCGAAAATGATAGCGTGTACTCTCCGCCATGTAGTTTTATCATTCTCATTTCGCGCCACGATGCGCAGTAGCGCACTGCGCATGACACCAGGTGGCGTGATGAAAAAACGACTAGCGTCTAACAAAAGTGAATGCACGGAGGGAAAATGATCATTCGCTGTCTGTTCTTTACGCAGTCAACACGTAATCTAAATTTGTAAGAATGTCCGGACGTGGTAAGGGTGGCAAGGGACTCGGAAAGGGAGGCGCCAAGCGACACAGGAAGGTTCTTCGGGACAACATCCAGGGTATTACAAAGCCGGCTATCCGTCGTCTGGCGCGCCGAGGTGGCGTGAAGCGTATCTCTGGCCTGATCTACGAAGAAACTCGTGGCGTGCTGAAGGTTTTCCTTGAGAACGTGATCCGAGACGCGGTAACGTACACGGAACACGCCAAGAGGAAGACGGTGACGGCAATGGACGTTGTGTATGCGCTTAAACGTCAAGGACGTACCCTGTACGGTTTCGGAGGTTAATAAACTCTGAGCGCGACTTGCAAAAAACGGCCCTTCTAAGGGCCAAACTTTTATACAGAAAGAATGATGGTAAACTAATGTTATTGTTTGTTAATTATCAAATTACGGCCACGGGATATATATATTAATTAATTGGCAACCCTGATAAATTTAATTTACCGGAGCGTACACCGTAATGGTAATTTGAAGTATCAACTCGTATATTAGTTTGGCCCTTAAAAGGGCCGTTTATTATTATACAGTAGCTGATGGAAGATCTTGTGCGCACACGATATTAATTGGCGTAAACCTTATAATTAAGCGCTGTATAAAAGAAAATAAAATGTGGGAGATGAATATTTATTATTATAAATATTAATCGCGATGTTATTGTTTGTTAATTTTTAAGAGCATAAATTGGCAACCCCGATAAATATTTACCGGAGCGAATATTGATCAACTCGTATATTAGTTTGGCCCTTAAAAGGGCCGTTTTATTATTAATGATGGAAGATGTTGTCCGCACAAGAGACTAAATTATTAATTGGCGTAAACTATAATTAAGCGCTGTATAAATCTCCCACAAGTATTGAATAACTATATTGCATAGCGATGAGACGTGCTCTCAACTCGTATATTAGTTTGGCCCTTAAAAGGGCCGTTTTAATGGAAGATCTACTTGGAGCTTGTGTATTTGGTGACTGCCTTGGTGCCCTCACTGACGGCGTGCTTGGCCAACTCTCCAGGGAGAAGGAGGCGGACTGCGGTCTGTATTTCGCGGCTGGTGATGGTGCTTCGCTTGTTGTAGTGGGCGAGGCGGGAAGCTTCGGCGGCGATTCTTTCGAAAATGTCATTTACGAAGGAGTTCATGATGCTCATGGCCTTGGAGCTGATTCCGGTGTCGGGGTGTACCTGTTTGAGGACCTTGTAGATGTAGATGGAATAGGATTCCTTCCTCCTCTTCTTCTTCTTTTTCTTGTCGGTCTTGGTGATGTTTTTCTGGGCCTTTCCGGCCTTCTTGGCGGCTTTACCTGACGTTGCGGGAGGCATATTCGTTATAACTGCTGCTACTACGATAATGATGAGAGCAGTTGGTGAAAAAAGCTTTTATATTACGCGCGCGTATGTTGCAGGTGTTATCATCTCTCATTGGCTGGCGCGTGGAGCCAATGAGAGATGATGCGCCAGCCAATGAGAGATGATGCGAGGAGATACACACGTGCGCATCATATAAAAGCTTTTTTTCCTCCGTACGAGCACAGTCGCATTCTATCATTTGAACAGTGTACACGTATAAATTATAATCTAATCTATAAACATGAGCGGACGTGGAAAGGGAGGAAAGGTCAAGGGGAAGTCAAAGTCCCGATCTGCAAGGGCTGGTCTGCAGTTCCCCGTGGGTCGTATCCACCGTCTTCTACGAAAAGGAAACTACGCCGAGCGCGTGGGTGCCGGAGCGCCGGTTTACTTGGCCGCCGTGATGGAATACCTTGCCGCCGAAGTCTTGGAGTTGGCCGGCAACGCTGCCCGTGACAACAAGAAGACCAGAATTATCCCCCGTCACCTACAGCTAGCCATCAGGAACGACGAGGAATTGAACAAGCTCCTGTCCGGTGTTACCATCGCCCAGGGTGGTGTCCTGCCCAACATCCAGGCGGTACTCCTTCCCAAGAAGACAGAGAAGAAGTAAACAAAGATCAAGGAACAGCAGAAGAAGAAAAAAACAGCCCTTCTAAGGGCTAAAACAAAATAAGAGTTGAGAGCCTGTCTCAGTCTATGCAATATATAGTATATAGAGTATTATTAGGTGAATATCTTTCTATGCAATATATACAGTATTATAAGATTTTTCAGTAAAGTCGCTTCCAACACTGGTATAATCTCCTCAATTGGAGAATGGTTGGAAGCTAAAACAAAATAAGAGTAATAGTATATACAGTATTATCTCCAATTGAGGAGATTATACCAGTAATTGGTGGCGACTTTACAAGTTGACATCCGCATATGTGCGAAAAATATTACTTATAATAATGTATATACTATATATTGCATAGTCCAGTAAAGTCGCTTCCAACACTGGTATAATCTCCTCAATTGGAGGCTAAAACAAAATAAGAATAGAGAGCGTGTCTCAGTTAAGTCGCTTCCACTGGTATAATCTCCTCAATTGGAGATAATAGTGTATATACTATATATGAAACGCAGGATGTCTATGCATGCATTATGACGCTTCGTTACAAGTATTACGAGAATATTTGTATTATAAATTTAAACTTGTAATTAATAATTATGTGCATTTTGTGGCCCGCACATATGCGGATGTCTATGCTGACTAACTAGTCGAGTTTGTTTTATCTAAATAAAATACCTTTCCGTAATTAAAGGTCAATTAGTAAAATTGGCATTCCTGTTGGCTTACACTTATTATTATTACCGGCGAACCAAATTTTTTTCATTTTTTCCTTTATCGCTTCTCGGCCTTTTGGCTAAGATCAAAGTGTAGTATCTGTTCTTATCAGCTTAATATCTGATACGGTCTTCATAGAAGACCTCAGTATATTAAACTGATTTTTGGAACATGGCGGAGTAATTCGGGCTTGCCCGATCTCTGTCACGGGTTGGCCTGGTATTGCAGTACTTCCAGGATCGGCCCATCTCCCGCAAGGGAGATTAATACAAATATTATAGACTATATACCTTTAAATACCATCGGGTAAACGGCGGTAGTAGAATTGATCATCTTAAGTTTGATAAATGCCTCGATCGAATCTTGGAAGAATAATAATTAATGGACTCGCAACTCGTATTGTTGCGGTATGGGTGTTTTTAGCTGTATACCGCATATTTTTATATGCGCGATTTATATGCGCAATTTATATGCGCATGCGCGGTTCTGCATATAGTCTGCACTGGTGGTATAGGGTTGCCATCGCATGCGCTTTTCTGCGCACACGTGGTGAAAAGTAGGGTTGCCATGGCACAC
>Ga0193726_1002602_pt1 | contig 12081 bp, 9 predicted proteins | sample H2c1metaG_FD_144928 | JGI IMG/M metagenome (GOLD analysis project Ga0193726, IMG submission 144928) | Soil microbial communities from a riparian zone of the East river system, Colorado, United States - H2c1 | ecosystem: Environmental > Terrestrial > Soil > Riparian zone | place: USA: East River... | reverse complement strand
ACCCCGATAAGCGACCAGGATCACCGGGCGGTCTTGCGCCAAGCGGTTGGTGTGGATCGGATCGAAATTGTTCATCGTGCCGGTGAAATGCTGAAAGCACACCACCGGCCGGGTGCCTTCCTTGCCGAAATGCCGGTAGGCGAGGCTCACACCGCCGATATCCTGGAATTTTGTCGGCGCGGTTTCGCTGAGATTGACGTTCGACATGGCTCTTCTCCTGTGATGTTGATTGCGTCTCCAAGTCACGCTCAGATCCGCTCTAGGGTCAGCCACTCGGGGTGAGCGGCAACATCTGGGTGTTGATTGCGTCGACGAAGCCCTGCTCGTTAGAGCCGACATTCGCACGACGGATTTTCGCGACAGTATAGAGAGAGGCGATGAAGAGGTGCCCTCGTCGCCTGAACTGCAATCCACGCCGCCGCGCGCCCTACCCACTGAGAAACGGCCTCGCATTTTCCAGGAAGTTCTCGGCATACTGCGAATATGCGGCGTGGCTCGCATCCGGGTACATGATGAGCTGAGCGTTTGGCAGATGCTCCTCCAGAATGAAAGCGTTGATCGGCATCACTACGATGTCTTTGTTGCCGTGAACGATGAGCGTCGGATGTGTGATGCTTTTCAAGGTGGCGTAACGTCCGGTGGCTGGTATCGTTCCCCACTCCCTGAGCGCGGCAACCTGGGCGACGGCCGCGTCCCTAGACACAGGAGAATCACGATCATTTTTGCGAGACTCGAGTCGCTTCATGTATTCGCGTCCAGCAGCCTGACTGGCTGCAGAGGGAGAGAAGAACGCAGCCAACAAGAACGCCACGGGATCCGCTTGCTCTTCGGGCGATAGCTCGGTGAAGGTCATGCCCTCTCCGCCACGCGGACCGGTCCCCAAAAGAATCAGCCGCCCGACGAGTTGAGGATGCTCAAGCGCTAACTGCTGCGCAATCATGCCGCCCAGCGAGAAGCCCACGACGTGAACTTGCTTCAAGCCAAGGGCTCGGCAGAGAGCAACGCAATGGTTCGTCATCTCCGCGACCAGGTACGGAATTTTTCCTCCGGAAGCGCCAACGCCCGCATTGTCAAAGAGAATCACCTCATGATCCGCAGCAAGGCTGTTGGTTACGTCCGGATCCCAGCCGTCCATGTTGGAGTTGAAGTACTCGAGAAAGAGCAGCGAAATCGTGCCCGGTCTGCCGAATCGGCGGTAGGCGAAGCGGATTCCGTTAGCCTCTACGAACTGTGTGGGGACAGTTTCGTGTGTGTAGTGGCTCATACTTGTCTCTCCAACCCGGTTTCGCTGTTTCCGGTTAACTCCCTACCATCGCGATGATGTACCGACAAGATTTTGCGAACAACCCTCGTTCGGGTCCTTGTTCGGCTACCCCATGAAGGTGGGTGCGAACACTACCATTGAGGGGGGACGCAACCCTAGTGATCCCCGATGTCAATACGCTTTCGTCCGAAAAGCTGCGCGTCAAAGGACCAGATGCCGGGTCCAAGCATTGCCAGAGCTGCACCTACGACCCCTAGAGCTATGCAAGTTCGCAGATCGTCAGCTCTCGAAAGGGCCGTCCATAGTTCAACGATTACGGCTAACAGTCCCGCCATCGGTGTAAAAAAACCGATAAGAAGAAGGACGCCGCCTATTGTCGCGAGGGATGGCCATATGATTCCATGCCACCCGGCTGCCATCTGCATTTCGGCGACTCCATCATGGGTCAGGACAATTCCTGCCCCTAGCCGCAGGAGTAGAAGACCTCTGCCCGGCCAACCGTTGGGAAACATGGAGAAGAGTCGCTGCAGAGAACGCCTCAACGACAAGGTTATGGCAAGCGCAGCTCACTCGAATCCCCAAAAACCGGGGATGGGATACACCCCTTTCGAGGGGGCTACAGTTCGATGATTCCGCGTTTCAGCCCGATAGTGACCGCGTGGGTTCGATCGTTGGCCCCAAGTTTCGAGAGGATGCTCTTGACGTGTCCCTTAACGGTCTCCTCGGTGATGGACAATTTATCGGCGATCAGTTTGTTGGCGTTTCCAGCAGCAATCGCTCTAAGGACTTCCATTTCTCGAAGAGTTAAAGTGTCATCCGCAACGTGATCAGCAACTTGCGTGGCAAGGTCTGCCGGAATCCTCTTGTGGCCGGCATGGACAGCGCGAATTGTGTCCAACAGCTCTTTGCGCAAGATGCTCTTGAGCAGATAACCGCGAGCGCCGGCTTTCAGTGCCCGTGAAATCCGAACATCCCCCGCGTACGTCGTAAGAATGATGATGCGCGCATCGGGAAATTCGCTTCGAATCGCAATCATCGCATCGATGCCGTTTATGTCCCGCATCTCCAGATCCATCAGCGTGATGTCGGGCCGATGTTTTCGGAACTGGTCGATCGCTTCCCGGCCGCTAGATGCTTCCGCGACGAACTGCATATCACGTTCATCTGCTGCAAGAGCTTGTATGCCTTGCCGCAACACGGGGTGGTCGTCGGCTAACAAAATGCGAATGGGACTAGGCATGGTGTTCATGATCGTTCTTCGTCTTTTTTCCACAATGACCAGACGCTGTTACGAGCACCAGATGCTTCGTAGACAATCGATGCGGGGATGCGCAACTCAACTTCGGTGCCCGCTCCAGGTTCACTCCACACTTCCAATTCTCCGCCAAGTCTTTCCGCGCGCTCGCGCATACCGGCCAAGCCCCAATGCCCGACACGCTCCGCGCGATTTCGAACTTCGGGATCAATTCCTTTTCCGTCATCTCGGATTCTCAATCGAAAGAGATTGTTGCTGTAAGCAACCTCAGTTTCGATTCGGCGGGCCTGGGAATGACTAAAAGCGTTCCGCAACCCCTCACGCGCAATCCGCATAATTTCCATATGGGCGTCCGGAAGCAACGTCTGCGCCGATCCTTCAATCACTACCCGGAACTGCACGGGACGCTTATTTTCGTTCTTGGCAACAAGTTCTTCTTCTAGCGACGTGATTTCCTCCGCCAGGCTCACGGCAGCAGGTGCAGAGGAACGCAGGTCGTGGATCGCATCTCGCCCTTCCACAATCGCCCGTTCCGCACCGTCCAAGGCTCTGTCCAGAGTTTGGATCGCTTCCGCTGCGCGCCCAGGAAGTAGGTTGCGAGCTCTTTGAAAGTGGAGCGTTAATCCCTGAAAACTCTGCAACAGGGTGTCATGCAGTTCCCGGGCGATACGTTCGCGCTCCACCAGCCGTTCTTCATGCCGGATATGAGTTTGCCGGACGATATGCCGGACTCGGATGAGATAGGCCGCGAACAAAAGAAAGGCAATGGCACTGACGGAGACAAGTCGAAACCATGTCGTTTGATAAAAATAGGGTCGCTGAGTGATGTTGTAGAGAATGCCGATGCGATCCCACATCCCGTCACTACCGCTTACCCGGACATGGAAGGAATGAGTCCCGGACGGGATGTTCGTGTATATCGCCGTTCGAGTGGCGTCGGCATCAAGCCAAGCGGCGTCAACGCTGTCCATCCGATACTGTAGGCGGACCTTTTCCGGCGAGGCGAGATCCACGGCTTCCAAGTGAAGCTCGACATGATGGGTTCCAGGAGGCAATACTAGCTCGCGGCCTGCGAGTCCCTTGCTTTTTCCAATTGTGACCGCTCCCACAAAGACCTTCGGCTTGGCGTTCGCCTGCAGTAGTCGAGCGAGGTCAACCAGGGCCAGGCCCTTCACTGTTGCGACCCAAAGCTTGTCATCCGGCGTGATCGCCATGTTCGGAACACCGACGCTACACTGTATCGAATTCATGCCGTCTGCCCGATCAAACCGGGCGTAATCAAGCGGAGCATCGCGATCTGTCACTGATTTTTTCAGGTCGTTGAGTGCAATGCGGATGATTCCGTCGATGCCACTGAACCAGAGGTCATGCCGGGAAGATTCGACCATGTCCCGCACTTTCAGATTCTCGTTGACCGCGATCAGCCGGTTGTTCTCGATCAGGCTTATTCCTTTTGGAGAATTCATCGCATACAGGTCGCCTAACGAGTCCTCTGCAAGTCTGATTGATAACGAACCGTCCCTTGTTTGTGCCGCCGGAAGCGCAACAAAGCGGTCGCCTACCAGACGATCGATACCCCCTTGCGTCTGGGCCCAGACGCCGCCAGAGCGGTCCTGGTAGACGCTGAAGACTTGGTTACTCGAAAGTCCTTCAGCAACAGTGTAGTTCTGGAAATGCCCGTTCTGCATATGGCTGACGCCATCAGGGGTGGCGATCCAGAGAGAACCGTCGTGGGCCACGGCAATTTGGAGTACGACTTTGCTCACTAGCCCCTGTTCCATGGAATACTGACCAAAATGACCATCCCGGAATCGAAAGAGTCCGCCGCCGTACGTTCCTATCCACAGGTCGCGATTCTGATCCTCTGCCAAAGCCCAGACGCAGGAGTTCGAGAGACCGTCTTTTTCTCTATAAGCCTTGAAACGCTTTCCTTCAAGAACAGACAATCCGCAATTGCCGCCAACCCAAATCTTGCCATCGTGGCTCGATAGAACGGCCATGGCGATGTCGTTGGGCAGTCCGTCGGCCCCTGTGTACATGCGTACAACACGATGCTTGAGCCGAATGAGGCCGCTTCCGTTTGTGCCCACCCACAGCTCGCCGTCCTTGGCGGGGTAGAAGCTGCGCGCACGGATATCGCTCGCCGGAGTCTCAAGGCGGTCGGCGATAGCGCGATACAAACCTATGCCCGAAACAACCCAGACACCACCTTGCGGGTCTTCATAGGTTCGAAATGCCTTCGTTCTGGAAACCTGGTAGGGCTGAAACCGGGCGAAAGGGCGGCGGCCGCGGCGCACGATGCCGGTTTCCGTGCAATACCACATTGTTCCAGTGCGGTCCTGGAATACGTTGATAATTTGATCGTCATGCACGCCCAAGCTGGCCGCTAGACCCGGATGTTCGACGATCCTTTGACCGTCCCATTCGACAAATCCTCGTCCGGTGATTAGGAGCAGGTGACCATCCAGTGATTCCTCGATTCGGTTGACTGAAGTTGCGGATATCACGGACACGAATTTGCCAGATTCTTTCCGGTAAAGACCATGGTTGGTCCCGACCCAAATCGCACCGTCGCGGGTCTGGTAGAGGGATTCGACCTCGTCACTCGCGCCTGGGCTGAGCTGGTAATAAATCAACTGTTTCGGGTCAAACTGATCAAGAGCGTCCCTGGGTATTAGCACTACGCCAGCATGCGTCCCCACCCAAAGGTCACCGTTCGAGGCCTCCACCAATGACTCCACGGCGCCCTGGTGGGGCGCGCCCGCGATGTGAAGGTCGATCGGGACAAACTCTCTTCCGTCGAAGCTGGCGAGGCCGGACTCCGTGCCAACCCAGAGGAGACCGTTCCCAGTTTGAATTATGGCGTTCACGACGTTGTCTGGGAGACCGTCTTCAACCGTGAAGTTCGTGCGAATGTAGTCATCTGTAGTCCGACTAGAGCCCAGAGCGACTACAGAGCTTGCGAGAATCAGGACGCAGACGAGGCAGCTCCGAATTGAGATGCTGCACCCCGGCTTATCCAAACCCATCAAGCCGTGCTCGAATAGCGGCCATAGGGCGACCGGCTTGATTGCTCGTTGATGCGCCGCCAAAGCCGCTCCCTGTTGTGTCGGTGAAGAAGCTAGATTACTCATTTGAATCTAACGATGACCACTCGATATAGCCATCTTCTCCTCCGAGCCCAAAAAAGCCATCGGCATTCTGAGCGATGGAGGTAATGCGGCTCGGCGCATCTTCTAGAACTGTCCAACTCCGCTGATACAGCTGGTGAAGCCTTTGGCCTCTGGTGGCTAACGGGGGTTGAAGCAAGGAACACGGCCGTGGCGAGACATAACCTTGACGGAAGGGCAAGGCTTGACCGCTTGCATCTTGTTTGGCGAAAACTCAAGTTCGTCTCTTTCTTTGTAAAACGACGCCAAAGAAGAATGATAGTACTCTGACTCGGGCAAATCCCCCCTCATGTCAGACATCCGGAACCACTAGAGTTGTTGTTATCCTCCTCTAAAGTTGTAGCGCGCCCAACTGCCGTCGGGTAATCAAAAGAGGACTCCATCTGGATGGTACATGTGAAGCGGTTACCCGTGCCCTAGATGAGAAGGACACTGGGCGTCGAGACCATGAGGACGGCCAGTCACTTTGGGCCCGGCGTGGTTTGCTTCACATGCGGGTTCAGTTCCTCCATCCGGATTCTGACGGCTAACAAATCACCCTTGGCAACAGAAAACAACCCCCTTTTTGGGGGCGACACACGAATTCCGGAAAAGTAGGCTGCAACATGACCAGCGCACAAGCAAGCGCAGTGCTTCGACCCTTCCTCGGAGCGGCCATTGGATCTGCGGTAGTGACGGCACCACATTCTTTCTGTCTCTTCCCGTGATCGGGGGGCACTGTGCATCCGTTGCGAGGTAAAGTTCTGCTCGTTGATGATGATGCTTCGATCCGTCGAGCCCTCCACACGACCCTGGGTGCTCTCGGCTTTGAGATCGAGGAAACCTCCTCCGGAGAACAGGCGGTATCGTTCGTTCGCACTGAGCGCTACGATGCAGTGTTGCTCGACATCAACCTGCCTGGCGTGGGAGGCATCGAAGCCTGCCGCACCCTGCGCCAGCTGGCCGAGGGCCTCCCCATCCTAATGTTGACTGTACGGGATAGCGCGGATGACAAGATCGACGCTTTGGATGCTGGCGCGGATGACTTTATCACCAAGCCCTTTCACGTCGGCGAGTTAGCCGCACGAGTCCGGTCCGCGGTTCGGCGCTCCCGGGTAGCTCAGGACGACAGCGAAACAGTGATTACCATTGGCGAGATCAAACTGGACCGCGAGCGCCGCCTGGTGCGGAAGTCGGGCGCCATTGTCCATCTCACCTCCAAGGAGTTTGATCTTCTCTATTACCTCATGTCGCATGCGGGCAAACCACTGACTCACGGGCGCCTGCTCACAAGCGTTTGGGGAACTGAATATGGAAGCGAATTGGAGTATCTCCGGACATATGTGCGCCAGCTGCGCAAAAAGCTCGAGGATGATCCGGCACGACCAAAGTATTTGCTCACCGAATCACACGTCGGCTATCGCTTCAGCGATGGCCCTGATGGCCAGACGTTCCAGACGGACTAACGCGATCCCGTCGATTGCAGCAGGTTCCCGAGATCTGAGATGTCTGCGCTCGACGCTGTCTTGAAGCGAACGAAAGACGCACTGCGTTTCTCTCTCGCAGCACTCTCATCAAGTAGCTCGTTCTCATGCGGTCGCAGAGCCCCTTTACGAAGACTTTACAAACTCCTCATGCCTCCCTCAGCAGAAGTCGACTACAGTCTTTTACATCGCGCAAGATTGTCGGATGTAAGCGAGGATCGACCGTGCAGTGGCCGTCGACTGCTGCATGGTCACATCGCAGACCACGGCCCTGGCGAATGAGAGAAATGACAGCGACGTTCTGAGACGACGCCGCGAAGCGAACGCGCTCTTGATCAAGGCCATGGGTGACAGATGGGGACGTCTCGAGCTTGCCTCCGTCATATGAGGCCTATCGGCAAGGTGGTTTCTGAATGACGACAGCAAATGATCTCCGGAGTCCTCATATCGCTCTGCAGTGCTCCTTGCCAAGCGAAGTGACCGCGATTTCTCCCTTCGTGGACACGCTCATGCTCTTGCTCAGGAACTGCGGCTGTGTTGCTGAAGGCGTGAGCGACGTTGAAATTGCGTTGCGGGAAGCCCTGGCAAACGCCATCATTCACGGAAATCATGAGGATCGTCGAAAATACGTCCATGTTACTTGCCGCTGTGAGCCTGACGAAGTGTCAATCGCTGTAAAGGACGAAGGAAAAGGGTTTGACGTCAATAGTGTCCCGGACTCTACAGCTCCAGAAAACATCGGGTTGGTTCACGGCCGTGGCATCCACCTGATGAAAGCGCTAATGGATGAAGTTCGCTTTGAGGAAGGTGGAGTCGTCGTTCATATGCGAAAGAGCGCCAGCGAAGCCTCAAAGCTGCTGGACGATGTACCAAAGGAGAACTCGGCGCCTTCGCGCACGGGACACCAAGCCGGCTGATTGTTCACTTTCGGACAGCCTCTTCCGCGAATGAACACCGTATTTGTATCGACGCTGCTGGTTAGCTTCCATTCTCCTTTGTAGTCAGTGATTTACACTCGCTGGACTGGCGCTCGGTGTGCTCTACTTGCTTAGTTTTGCAGGTAAGGTTTTCTCAGGGCTTTACTAGGAGCCGCAATGGGTTCGCTGTTCCAGGATATCCGCTACGGATTGCGCCTGTTGAGGAAGTCTCCTGCATTCACGATTGTGGCGGTACTCACCCTGGCGCTGGGCATCGGCGCCAACACGGCCATTTACACACTGCTCGACCAAGCGCTGCTGCGCAGCCTGCCAGTGAACGAACCGCATCGGCTTGCGCTTCTGAGATATTCCGGCGTTGATTCCGGCGACTCCAGTACCCGAACTGACAACCATTTGTATTTTTCTTATCCCCTGTATCGCGATCTGCGGGATCACAATGCGGTGTTTAGCGGGTTAATTGCAACGGATTGGGCAAGCGTCGGTGTGAGCTGGCACAACCAGCCTGAACTCGCGGACGCGGAGTTAGTTTCCGGCAACTATTTCGACGTTCTGGGCGTGCAGGCTGCAGTTGGCCGTTTGTTCGTCCCGTCGGATGATCTGGCGCAGGAAGCCAATCCAGTTGTCGTCCTAAACTTCGGCTATTGGCAGCGCCGGTTTGACTCTGATCCGCAGGTGGTTAACCAGAGTATTTCGATCAATGGGCATCCCTTCACGATCATCGGGGTGACTCAGCCCGGCTTTAAAAGCGTGGCCGGCGGAGATAATCCTTCAGTCTTTGCGCCCATGATGATGAGGCCAGAGATCACGCCGGGATCGGACGATCTGGAGAAGCGGCGATCCAGGTGGTTGAACATTGTCGGCAGACTCAAGCCGGGACTCAGCCGCGAGCAGGCCCAGGCAGGCATTGATCCGCTTTGGCATTCGATTCGCGCCGAGGAGTTCGGTCAACTGGGGCATAGTTCTCAGCATTTCAAGGATGCGTTTCTCACCAACTCACACTTGTTTTTGGATGACGGGTCGAAAGGTGTGCCGGTGCACGGCAAATTCCCCACCACGTTGATGGTTGTCATGGCGATGGCGGGGTTGATGTTGCTGATGGCCTGCACCAACGTGGGGAGCTTGTTGTTGGTGCGAGTCGCGTCACGGACCCGCGAGATTTCCGTGCGTTATGCGCTGGGCGCAAAACGCGGACGGATCGTTCAGCAGTTGTTGGCAGAAGGCATGTGGTTAGGATTGGCAGGAGGGATTGCCGGGATTGCCCTGGCGCCGGTCGTTTCCCCTGTGTTGATGCGTATGTTATGGGCGAGGTCCGCTGTGCCCCTTGCATTCTCTTCGCGACCCGACTTGAGCATGCTCTGTTTTAACTTTACGCTCGCTCTGGTGGTGAGCTTGCTTTTCAGCGCAGCGCCGGTGCTGCAATTTTGGCGCCCCGACGTTACCGTGGCGCTCAAACAACAAGCGGCGGTAATCGCGGGAGGGCCGCGCCGGCTGCGGCGGGCCTCGGTCATAGCGCAGATCGGGCTGAGCACGCTGCTACTCGCGGGAGCGGGCCTGTTTGCACGCACCTTGCGTAATCTCACGATGCTCGACGTGGGCATTGCGACCGATCACTTAGTCACTTTCACGGTCGATCCGCGACTGGCTGGATATCCACTCAGCCAGAGTACGGAACTCCGCAACCGGATACTGGGAAAGCTCTCCGAGTTGCCGGGAGTACGCTCAGCGGCAGCCACAAACGATCCTGAGCTGGCCAATACCAACCGGAGTTCCAATATTACCGTGGCCGGCTACCGCACCGCCGAAGGCGAAGACATGAATGTGGAATGGGAGAATGTCAGCACCCGCTATTTCTCTACTTTGAAAATGCCTCTCCTTGCTGGGCGCGAACTCACTGATCAGGATCAAACAAGCGCGCAGAAAGCAGCGGTGGTGAATGAGAGCTTTGCGCGTCGCTACTTTGCACGGCCACAGGATGCGATTGGTCACTACTTCGGCCAAGGCGCCGGCGACATAAACATCGATACCCAGATCGTGGGAGTAGCCAGAGACACCAAGCATACCAACGTACGCGGCGAAGTTGGCCGCACTGTGTTCACGCCTTTTCTGCCAGGTCAACACCCGGCTCCACTTGTCTTGTATGTCCGAACCTGGCAGGCACCCGAAAGCATCGAGGCGACCATCCGGCAAGCGATGCAGGGCCTCGACTCAAATCTGGTGCTTAACAACCTCCACACCATGCGGGAACAGATTAATGAAAACCTGACGGACGAGCGCGTCATCGCCTATTTGGCCTCAAGCTTCGGCGTCTTGGCGGCGATCATGACCGCAATCGGAGTTTACGGAGTCCTGGCCTATTCCACGGCGCAGCGCACTCGGGAAATCGGCGTCCGGATTGCAATGGGCGCTACGCGGACCGCTGTTGTCCGGATGGTCTTGGCTGAAGTGCTCTGGCTGGCTGGCATCGGCATCGCGGCCGGGTTACCTCTATCCTTGCTGTTCGCCTACGCAGTTCGAAGTCAATTGTTTGGAGTCTCAAACCGCGACCCGCTCACGCTCGGCGTCGTAATCGTCTTGGTGGCGGCAGTCGCATTTGTATCCGCTGCACTGCCGGCGCGAAGCGCGGCCAAGGTCGATCCCATGGTGGCGCTGAGATACGAATAGTTGTCAAAGCGATCAAGCGGGAGTTTCGGCACAGCGTTCGAAAGCCCTGCGAGCAAGCCTTGATCCAGTTCTGTGGTCGGTCAACCTAGCCTTAATCCGCCAGGGCGCTGAGGTCAACGGCTCCGCCATCTTTTGTGACCTTGTAACCGTGACGATGAAGAAAGTACATAACTGCTCGCCATGCATCTCTGGCGTATTCGCCCCTCTCCTGCACCAATGAGTATTCTTTGGCAACATCCTCATTCCGAAAAAATAGTGGGTCTTCGGAGGAATAGATTCTCTCAATTTCCTCTGCAGTTGGGCTGCTGAACAGAGCAAACAGTTCGCGGAGGTCGTCATCGGACAATTTAAATGCATCGGTCATATGTGAGTCCCCGTGGTTCAAAGCGACGTTCAATCACGAAAAGGCCGAGCCCGTTCCACTCGACGAGGGCTGGCCGATTTCGACGGCGTGACCGTGTCAGCCGGGAACACGTCATGCAACGGTACCTTCCAGACATGAAACTGGTGGAATTCGTTCACGTTGGACCCATCATTTCTGACTGGCGTCTTAGTCCGCAGCCTTGGCCGCCAGGAAAAATACAAGGTCTTGCCTGAGTCGCAGAGAGAGGGTGTCATATATGGTCCCTTCAGGAGCCGGGTCACCTTGCCCGTATCAAGCGAGACGCTGTATATGCCCACTGGTAGCCACTTGTCAGCGTCGATTACGCCCGAAAACAGGATCGTATTCCCGTCCAGCCAAAGGGAGCTGAGTGGACTCAACCCCGTCGTCGGAACCCGTCGCTGATCACCTGTGCGAAGGTCGCCAATCCATAGGGCATTGCATTCGATAATCTGGCTGGCACCACCCTTGTCCATCGCGAAAGCTATCTTTTGCTCATCCGGCGAAACGGCCAGCGTGTTTGTGCCGCCGCTGCACTTGTCCGTGTGCACGTCGATAACCTTCCGCACCTTCCACGCCGTAAATGTTCTCGTCAGCCTCGGAAAACACAATCAAGCCCGACCGCCGCCAAGCTGTCGTAGCCCCCAGGGGGTGTCGGGAGGGAAGCTGGTGAGCCGAGCCACCTCGTGCGTATGTATGTTCAGCTTCACGATAGCCAGGCAATATCTCAAAAACATCCCTCTTTGTAAGGATAGATAAAGGAACCCTGCTGATACCGGAATCCACTCGTCAGGGAGCCAGCCCCCAGGCCACGACTCGAACGGGCCTAAAACGCATCCCGGTAGAGCAACAAACAGCATTCTGTAGCGGGATCAATGCAAACATTCGGGCGACGGCGGAGCGGAACCTAAGCTCTTCGCAGCGAATCTACCTCTGCGGCAAGTTCAG
>Ga0193726_1002601_pt1 | contig 12081 bp, 8 predicted proteins | sample H2c1metaG_FD_144928 | JGI IMG/M metagenome (GOLD analysis project Ga0193726, IMG submission 144928) | Soil microbial communities from a riparian zone of the East river system, Colorado, United States - H2c1 | ecosystem: Environmental > Terrestrial > Soil > Riparian zone | place: USA: East River... | reverse complement strand
ATGAAGTGCTCGCCGCGATATTCCGGGGGCATGCTGGCCCGATTGGCCGACCGGCGATAGTAGGCTGCTTGCCCGGCCGCACTCGTTCCCAGGGGGCCGAGGATGCCTCCGCCGCGAACCACGCGGGAGTCCCCGTCGGCTGGCCCGACCGGGTCGACCTGGGCATCGGGCAAATAGGGACCGTACCAGTCCGCCACCCACTCCAAGGCGTCGGTGTTCATGTTCATCACGCCCCAAGGATTGGGCTCTCCGCTCCCGGCAGGCAAAGCGCCGGTGGGAAACAAACCGGTGGTGCCGGCGCGCGCTGCATCCTCCCATTCGGCTTCGGTGGGAAGCCGGTAGGTTCGTTTTTCCTTTTTACTCAACCATCCGCAGAATGCCACCGCATCGTGCCAGCTCATTCCGCTCGCGTAGGGAGTAAAGCGGCCGGCGTCCATGTAGTCCACGCGGAACTCTCGCCACTGTTGGGCCGTGATTTCGGTTTCCGAGATGTAGAACGCACGGGAAATGGTGACATCGTGCACCGGCCTCTCGTCGTAATCGCCGTTGGTCAGGGCGGCAAATTGACCCAACCCCTTCGCATCGGTGGAAGCGTCATTTCCCATGCGAAACTTGCCCGGGGGAATTCGAATCATCTTGATGCCGATGGAGTTGACATACTGGGGGCGGTCGGTTTCGCGAGACTCCTCCTCGGCCCCTCCGTGCAGAGCCGGAAACGCGCCCAGACTGGCGGCGATCCCCAATGAAATCAGCCCGCCCACGAGTGTCTTCCTTTTACGGCGCCAGAATCGGGCTCCTGCTTGGATGATCGCCATGGGTTGAAATCCCCTGTCGGAGCAAAAGCAAGCGCCCCCGCTGTCCCACAACCGGCAACGAATCGCCTTCAGTCGACAGTCGACAATGTTTATAGGAAATCGCGGGGCCGGTGTCAACAGGTTTATGGAGTTTTGTTCCTGCCCGGGCAGGGTCTTCGAGGTTTCGGGAACCAGGTGGCTGGCAAAATCCGAAAGCCGCTTCCGACAACGAGAACACGCATACCGAGAACAGGCAGAGCGAAAACTTGGACGATCGGCCGGCCGACCCGCGCTCTACACTGAGGTCGCCGCCCAGACTGAAAACCACGGCCCAGGCTGCCATCAGGCGCAAGCGCCCGTCGATTGGCCAACTCTGGCTGCATGATCGATTTCCCTGTCGCGGTTCTCAGGAGTTAGACAGCGATTGGCTCAGACCAGACTCCAGACCGAACTCTGGAGGTCAAAGAAATTCTGCTATGGAATGGCAAGCCAATGGCCGCGGATCTTAATCGTTAGAGTCGTCCCCCAGAGGGGTCGTCCCCAATCTGGAAACGGCGTGTCAATCAGTGTCTCGGCCGGATTTGTTTTGAATTTTTGGATCGCGATGGTCGAAACAGGTTCGCCCGAGGCGGTGGAGAGGAGCGCGTCCCTCTCTGAGGGCACCTATGTTTTGACCGGTTTAGAATCGAGACGCAGGTTCGTCGACAAGCCATCGTGTATCGAACGCTAGGCAGGCTGGCTCGACCCGGCCCGGATCAGCCCGCGACCTGACCCAATGCATCTCAAATGCAGAACCAAGCGCGACACGACTAGGCGCCTGCACCCGTTGCCCGCTGTTCGTTCAGGTCAACCAGGGTTTTAATGGCATCCGAAGGCACCGGCTTCGAGAAAAAATACCCTTGGGCGGCATCGCACCCGAACGATCTCAGGGTTTTCAGTTGACCCAGAGTCTCAACCCCTTCGGCTACCACCTGCAGCCTCAGATTTTGGCCGAGAGTCACGATCGTACTCACAATGGCACCATTCTCCGGCTTGTCCTGCATGGCGGATACGAACGATTGATCAATCTTCAAGGTGTCGACGGGAAATCGCCGCAGATAGCTGAGGGAGGAATAGCCGGTCCCGAAATCGTCAATGCTAAGTTTTACACCGAGGGCACGCAGCTGTGACATCGTTTGTACGGTGCCCGGAGCGTCATTCATCGCCACGCTTTCGGTCAATTCGATCCTCACACATTCTGGCGGGATGCCGCTATTCTCAAGCGCCTCGCTCACCTGCCCGATGAAAGCGGGATGCGAAAACTGCTTTGCGCTAACGTTGAGACTCACATAGAAAGGTTGTTCTCCAGGATACCGCCGATGCCAAGATGCGGCCTCCAGGCAACCAGTGGTTAAGACCCAACTGCCGATTGGCACAATTAAGCCAGATCGTTCCGCGACTGGGATGAAGACGCCTGGCGACACCGGGCCCGAGTCGACCGGTTTCCACCTGAGCAGGGCCTCGAATCCCTCGATCCGTCCGGTTCGAATCGTAATGATGGGCTGATAGTAAAGCTCGAGTTCGCGATTCTGCAGCGCCCGCCCCAGTCGCAGCTCTAGTTGAAGCTGGCCCATTACGTGTTCGTGCATGGCGGCGTCAAATAGTTCGGTGCGGCCCTTTCCCTTGGACTTCGCACGATACATCGCCATGTCGGCCTTCTGCACCATATTCTCCGCGGAAGCCTCTTGGGAAGCCAGAGCAATTCCGATGGACACGCCTTTGCATACTTCTTGACCAACTAACAGGAAAGGGTTGGATAGCTCGGAGTGGATGCGATGGGCGACCCGGATTGCGTCGCTTGGGTCCGTGACGTCTTCGAGCAGAACGGTAAATTCATCGCCTCCCATTCTGGCAACGCTTCCGTCCCTCCGCATGCAGGCTTTCAACCGGTTGCCAACCTCAACGATCAAGTCGTCGCCGGCAGCGTGACCCATGCAATCATTCACCATCTTAAGATCATCGACATCCACAAAAAGTACGGCAGCCATCGGTTGCTTGCCTCGCTGTATCCGATCAACCACGGTTTGCAGCCGGTTCAAAAAGAAAACTCGATTGGGCAACCCGGTCAGTTGGTCGTGGCTGGCGTTGAATAACAGTTGTTCTTCAGCCTTCTTCCGCTCGGTGATCTCGCGGGCGTTCAAGACTAGCCCCTTGATGTTCTCCATCTTCAAGAGGTTCCGAACTACGCACTCGAAGTACAACCATCGTCCGTCTGCGTGTTGGAATCGGAGTTCAACCGTTTCGTTTTCGCCTTCGTCAACGCCCAAAGCACATCTGAACTTTGGAATATCTCCCGACGGCACAAAATCAGCCAGGCTCCTGCCGCTGAAGACTTCACCACCGATGGCAAGCGCCGTCTGGATCGACGGACTCACGTAATTGACCACGCCCGTCGAGTCCGTGATAAAGACAAGGTCAGCCGATTTCTCCGTCAGCGCTCGGAAGCGTTCTTCACTCCGCTGGAGACTGACCTGCCCGGCGAGCAGCACCTGCTTCTGGCGGTAGAATCGAAGAAAAAGAATGAAAACGGAAACGGTGGCCAGCAGAACCGCGACCGCCAGTTCACTCCGGGAGCTTGCGGCGGCCAATTCCTCCGCACGTGCTTCTGCGTCACTCGCCTTGTGAAGCTGATGCTGCAGCATGTCAAACCGCTGACTGATCTCCTCGAAGTCCAGGCGCCGTGCGGCCTCGAAGTTCCCGCTCTGAATCAGTAGCAGCTGACGATCCGCGGCATGGATAAAGCCGCTGACGGCGGGGCCGATCGGGTCGCCAGTCACTTCCTGAGTTTGCTGCCGTAAGCTTGCGGTCGTAATGAGCAGTTTTCGCCTCGACGACCGCAGTTCCGCCTCGCCTTCCGGGGTTATCTCCTGGGAGGCGATTGCCAGCCATTCAAGGCTGTGCATTTCCTGAACTTGGACTTCAATTCGGCTTAAGACACTCTGGGCTTCCCGCGCCCTCTGGGCCGCGTCCCGGCTTCGGATCGACAGTGTCAAGGCGATCAACCAGGCGATCAACATGGCGATCGCAATGAACGCAAGTGTCCACGCAAGTCTTCCTGATACTGTCGGTTGGTGCCGTGGCTTATTTGACATCGATGGCCGGCTTCAGAATCGCCTCGCAGTTTGCGGCTGCACGTGAGTCGGTAACTCCCCGCGCGCCCGGATGAAAGCTTCGCGTCTATTTTGTGGCTTGTACGCCCGCGCTCCCGCCATGGATCCCGCAGGAGTTCTCAGTTGAACGGGTATCCCGTCTCGGCAGGCATATGACCGTCGATCTTGAGCACTTTCATGCCGAGCTTGACGTCCTGGAGATTTACTAGAGCCACAGCACCGGGATAGAGCACCACAGCTTCCCTTTGCATGCCATTGGAGAACAGTCCCACGGGTTCCATCTGGGCATCCCCGCGAAACACTTGCGCAGTCCAATAACGCTTGTATTCACTTTCTGACATTCCCAAAAACTTCAATAGAACGTCTCGCTCGTTCGCGCCAGGCGCCCGCACGAATAGCCTGATAGGCAGGCCGCCGGTCCAGAAATGCTTCTCTCCGGCAAGAACTCTGCGAAGCTCCGTGGCACTCAGATTGGTGATCGGGTTCTTCTCATTGACGACGACCGCGACGCAGCCGGTTTGCGCGACCGCGGAAGAGAACCCGGTCAAGCTCGCGAACCAGATCGCTACCGATCCGACGATGAGTGTAGTTTGCATAGGCCGCTTCAAAAGGTGAATGCCAACTGGAAATGCAATCCGTTAAGGTCCGCCTGGCCCCCTCTCAGGGTGTGATCCATTTGGGCCTTGAAAGCGAAGGAGTCATTGAAATCGTATCGCGCACCAAATGAGGGGCCCTCGCGAAGTCCGACGTCCTCGAAGATACTGCCTGAATTTGTATTGATGTACTGGTAGCGGAAGAATGGCCGAACGCGCCCAAACTGCTTCGATATCTGCGAGTAGAAGGCGGGCATGTTGAACACCGTCGAACTCTGTTCGTAAACATGCCGGATGAGGAAACCTTCGTTCAGGAACTCGATCCCGTGCCGCACGAACACCACGTGCCCGTTGACAATGGTCTGGCCGAGGCGGACGCTTGGGCCACGCGCAAAGTCACTAATCTGGTCGTGATAAAAGGATGCGCCAATCTGCAAACCCGGGAGCGATCCGGGCAGTGCAAACAGGCCGACATTGACATGATTGCCGTTGCTCTCGTCATCGAGCACATTGTTGTCGAGGTCGGGACGAACGGTATCGCTCGACCCGTATTCGGCAATATAGTGCAAACCCATTCGCCTGGAGGGGATTGAGCCGGTCACGGACCATCCCACGGCCTGGGTGGGCAGGACGCCTCCGTTATCCGCAAACTCCATGATCAGAGGGCGATCCGCTGTCGTTTGCAGCCAGCTGCCGCTGTGGAAGGCGGTGTTGTAGTAGCCGATCGCGGTTTGATAGCGACCGAACGACATTCTTAAGTGGTCGTTATAGTCGTACTTAAACAACACGCGCTCCAAGTCGGCAGCAAATTTCTGGGCATCCTCTTCTCCAAACACGATTTCCGACAACACGCTGGCCTTGTCGCTGATTCGGGCGGTGAGCAAAAGATCGAAGTCCCCGGTATAAAAGTTCCCATGTGAGCCCGGTACAAAACCATACGTTCCCAATTCAGGCTTTCTCTGATTCAGGACCTTATAGTCGACTTCCCCGAACCCTCTCCACTGAATGCCGTGGAGTTCGTGAAGTTCCGGTGCGAGGGAGCCAGGTTGCGTGTTCCCGTCCGCCGCTTGCGGCACGGTTGTACTCACGGCGGGTTTAGAAGTGGCGTTGGCGTCAGACGGGGGATCAGTCCGTTGCTGAGACTCAAGCGCCTTGACTTTGTTCTGGAGCGCTTCGACCTGCTGGACGAGCCGTTGAATCATCTCCCGGTCAGACGGGGCGGCGTCTTGAGCATGGCTGAGGCTTGCGGCAAGCAACAGTGTGAGCACCGATCGGGTGTAACGCATCCTTACAGTGCCTTTCAGGCCAACAGCAAACAAAGGTCTGATTTTCGACGGATGTCCTGCTGGCGAGGTGGCGGCGTTCTTAGCGAAACGCACTCCGACAGGTTCCATTGTTGTTGGATTTCCGCCAGAATGTGAGCTAAATCGCGGTCCCGCGCTTACCTCGGTAACCCGGGGAGCGCATTTTATGATTTCGAGGCGGCCGAGAAAATGGGTTCGCCTGGCATTGATTCAGGGAAGCAACGGGGAAAGCGGACGGGAGTCAAACAGAAGGAAGGCGCGGGGACGCAGCGGTGGTTCAGCGTCGCCGCACCCTCTTTCACGAGAGGGATCGACTCCCCCTGGTGGTTGCATTTTTTCTGAGCCTTTTCCGGTTGGCCATCCAACTATACTAATTATACCATAAACGACTATCTGGTATAATCGACTGGCCAAGCAGACGGGCGGCTGGTTGCTTCCGGCTAGCGCCACGCCGAGTTGTCCTTGCCGGAAAGGGCCCTATCCAGATAGGTTGCGGTGCTGATCAGCGCCAGATGGGTGAATGCCTGGGGGAAGTTGCCGAGGTGTTGCCCGCTTGGACCAATTTGCTCCGAGTAGAGGCCAAGATGGCTGGCGTATCCCAAAAGTTTCTCAAACAACAATTGAGCCTTTTCCAACTCTCCCCCGCGCGCCAGGCATTCGATGTACCAAAACGAGCATGCAGTAAAGCTCCCCTCGCCGCCCGGAATCCCGTCCACGTGCGTGCGTTCCGCCTCGTAGCGGCGGACCAGGGTGTCTTCGACCAATCGTTCTTCAATGGCTTTCATGGTCGAGCGCCACATGGGGTCGACCGGGCTGATAAACCGCATGAGCGGCATGAGCAGAACCGAAGCATCCAGATCCTTGGTGCCCTTGGCCTGCACAAACGACTGCAGTTCGCCATCCCAGAAGTTCGTAAAGATGTCCTGTCGTATGGCGTCGCGGGTGTGCTGCCAAGCGTCGAGAGGCCCGGAAAGCGAACGCTTTTGGGCGAGCCGCAGGGCCCGGTCGAAAGCCACCCAGCACATCAAGCGCGAGTGCAGGAATTCCCGCGCCCCGCCACGAACCTCCCATATGCCTTCATCGGGCCGTTGCCAGTTCTTGCCCAGCCACTCCAGTATCCGCTGCGCTTCCTGCCAGCCGGCATGGGAAATTGAGTCCCCGTACTTGTTTGCGAGATAGATGGAATCCATCATCTCGCCATAAATATCCAGCTGCAACTGCTGATAGGCTGCGTTTCCGATGCGCACGGGCTTCGAATGTTCATACCCCCGCAGATGATCCAGCGTCAGCTCATCGAGCTTCTGCCTGCCGTCAATGCCGTACATTACCTGCAACGGTCCCCGCTCCGCATCGTCCCCCAGCCGCCCCTTCAGCCAGTCGATGAACGCCTCAGCCTCGTCGACAAAACCCAGTCGAATTAGCGCATAGAGGGTGAACGACGCATCTCGCATCCAGGTGAAGCGATAATCCCAGTTGCGCGGTCCGCCAATTTGCTCTGGCAGGGAAAATGTCGGCGCTGCAATCAGCGTTCCATGCTCGCGGCTGATCAGCAGCTTCAGCATCAGGGCTGAACGGTTGACCATTTCGCGCCACCGGCCTTTGTAGGTTGATTTCGCGATCCATCCCTTCCAGAAACGTGCGGTCTCGTGAAAGCGCTGCTCCACGAACTCCATCTCGGGTTGCTGTCCTGGCGCGCGAACCCCACCAAAGACAAACGTCACCTTCTCGCCGGCTCGAAGTCTGAAATTGGAGATTGCATCTTGGGACTCCTGCTGCAGGGCAATGGTGGAGTAAAGCGCCAGCGGCGAACAAATATCGCCCGTTGGGGAAAAAATCGCGCACCGGTCTTCGAGGTTCACCGTGTGTCCGCACATCGCATAGTTAAATCGGGGCTGGCACCGCATCTTGAAATCGACCTCGCCCCTGATCACAGCCAGGGTGCGGATAATCTCATTCGGTTGCTCCCCGTCGGTCCCAATGGGCATATAGTCGGTCAGTTCGGCCACACCCTCCTCGGCAAGAAATCGCGTGAGCAGAACGTTGGTGTCCGGCAAATACAGCTGCCGTACCCGGCTGTTTCTGAGTTGCGGCTGAATCTGAAAACAGCCACCTTTCTCATCATCGAGCAGGGCCGCAAACACCGAGGGAGAATCGAAATTTGGGTAGCAGAGAAAGTCGATTGAACCGTTCATACTCACCAGCGCAATCGAGCGCATATTGCCAATTACTCCGTAGTTCTCAATCGGTTCAAAGGTCATGGTTGTAGGTCGGGCGCGAAACTGAATTCTAGCCGATCCGAGAGGGACCGCTCAAACCGTGACGGCAGGCCTTTTTCTGTGGGAGGGTCGCCACGGTTCCCGGTCTGAAGGTTTACCCCTCAATGCTTGTCTCAAGATGCGGGTCGTCGGGCGCTTCCGCTTGGACTGCCAGCCGCATTCCAAGGGCACCGCTGCCGCCTAAATAACTCTGCGCCGGAAAGGCGGTGCGCCCGGTTGGAGGCATCTCAGTTCCGCCGTTCCGCTGCAGACGTTCCGGCGATGAGAAGGGAGCGGTGATTCGGCTTGGCCTGCCGTGGCGGTCCGGTTGACCTGCACTTTTCATTGGTTTACGCATCGCGGGTTTACACATCGCGCAGGCATTGGCGCGCAACTGCTTACAAAAGAAGGGCGATATTTGCTCGATCAGACCTGGGCCGCGGCGGGGGACTTCGACCGACAGAAAAATCTGCATTCTCGAAACATTCTCGATATAACATTAATCACTGCCCCGTCACGGTGCTCCCGGCATTTTCCAAGCTGGCTTTGCAGGGTTCCCAAAGCGAGGGTAAAGTTATGGCGATCACCGACCAAATCTCCAAGACGACGGCAAGGCGTTACGCCGTCGCTCTGTTGGCGACCGCAATGGCCTTGCTGATCCGCCTGGGATTAAATCCCCTTCTGGGCGACCACGTACCGTACATCACGCTGTTTCCGGCGGTAGCCTTCTGTGCCTGGTACTGCGGGACCGGCCCGTCCATTCTGAGTGTGGTTGTTGCCCTCGTCGGGGCGCAGTACTGGTTCATTCCACCGGCGGACTCGCTTCGCATCGTCGGCACGGCAGAGGTCATTGGTATTCTGGCCTTCGTGTCAGCTTCCGGTGTCCTGCTGGCGATGGGAGAGACCCGCCGCCGCCGTGAGGTCGTGCTGCTCGCAGGACAGAGAGAACTAGAAGAAGCGGTAAGGGAACGCACGGTAGAACTCGACCGGACCAATCAAAATCTGCGCGAACTCTCCGCGCGTCTGATGCAATTGCAGGATGATGAGAGGCGGCGGATTGCTCGTGAGTTGCACGACAGCGTGGGGCAGACGCTGGCGGCGCTGGGAATGAACCTGGCGGCGGTGGGACTCGACATCGAACGTCTCACGAAGACCGCCATGACTGTGAGCGACAGTGCGGCTCTGGTGCAGGAACTCAGCCAGGAGGTCCGCACGATTTCCCACCTGCTTCATCCTCCTCTGCTGGATGAAACGGGCCTGGCTTCGGCTCTTCGCTGGTATATAACGGGATTTGCCCAACGCAGCAAGATTGAAGTGGATTTGGATGTCCCTGCGGATTTTGAGCGGCTCACGCGCGAATCGGAAACGGCGATTTTCCGGACGGTGCAGGAGTGTCTCACGAATATTCATCGCCATTCGGAGAGCCCGACAGCCAGGATTCGCATCGCCGCCTCCGGCGGTCAGGTTTGCGTGGAAGTCGAGGATCGAGGCAAGGGCATACCGCCAGAAAAGCAATTTGAGATGGCCTCGACGGGCGCGATCGGTGTGGGAATACGGGGCATGCGAGAAAGGCTCCTGCAATTGGGCGGCAGCCTGGACATCCATTCGAACGGCAAAGGAACTCTCATCGTGGCGCGGCTACCGGTGGCGGTTGCTTCTGAGAGTCCGGCCGTGGCGTGAAAAGATTTGGCAACATCCGGAAAGCGCAGTATGGCCCGTGAGGAGCGTTTCTGGCCGCTTGAAAAGCGGTGAGTGAATTTGAGTTGCTGTAGATCTTTTGCGCTATTGCTTGTCGTACACGCCCTTGCCTTTAAAAGGTTTTGGCTGAGTGTAGTCGGTAAAATCGACAGTTGTGACCTTGCCGTCTTTAGAAACGGTTACAACAGACTTTCCGGTGACTTTTTCACCCTTCTTCGCTGTGCCTTTTAGAGTGCGTTCATTCACCCGCTCGAATGATATCGAGTCGGAACTCGGATCCCCAGTGACGGGGTAAAACTTACCATCGTACTTCACGTCGTAACTGATATTCATCGGATCGCCTTCTTTAGGTACCACTTGTTCGACCAACTTAAAGCCATTATCGTCGGCGTCTACTGTGGCACTGTCACTTTGAAGGGCTGGCGGTGGAAGTTTGGACTTCGAGGAATTCAGTTTCCACGTGCCGCTAAAAGGACTCTCGGCGGCTAGGAGTGTCGTCGAAAGAGTGAGAACGATGAGGAACAGTCTGAGATAACGCATGGGAGTGCCTCCTTCATTCGGCACGCATTCTAGCTTTTCGACTATAGGACAGTCAATGTGGTCCGGAGTTTGTTGTCTTTGCCACGCGCCGCACGTTGACTGCGCCATACGCTACCCCTAACCTATCAGCCCAATGATCGGCCAAACCATCTCGCACTGTCCCGATCAGATGGTTGTGGGCAGGGTTGCGTTCCGGCACAAAATCTAATCGTCCAAAGCCAGCATCGGCGTAATTCTCGGCGCCCACGTGCTTGGCCTGCGCGGCCAATTTCCGCGAAGCCATCATGCAACTGAAAAAATGCGGCAAAAGCAGGACGTTGTACTTGCCTCTCCTGCGCGGTCGCGATCGCGGCGAGCACGATCGGGCCGAATAATCCAAAGCAGGTCCGTGCAGTCGAAGAAATCATATGTTCCCAAATCGAACGCCAGCGATGGAATTGTAAGGATACTGGCCCAACCTGAAGAACAGATGAATTCTCGCCCCAGATCTTGAAAACGGCCGGCGACCGAAATGTTGAAAGAATCTTCGGTGTGCATCGGTTCTCGGCCCTCTAAGATGCATCTCAGCAGGAGGCAGGTCTTGGCCACGTTCTCCGATGAACGGGACGGGACTGCGGGGCGTTGGCAGACTATGCGAGTTCGTGCCGTAGCAGGCCGAGTGTGGGTCCAATCTCTGGTGATCGCAGTCTCAGCGATCGTTCCCTGCGCCAAGAGCGCGCGAGCGCAAATCTCTCCGCCGGTTGCGGCAGACCTTATCAAGGCAGTCGTCGCCAATGAACTTAACGACCGGGTTGAAAGACGGAAATGGATGTACACGATCGAAAAGCATGAGGGGAAGCAGAATCTCATGGAAGTACAGGTCGAGACCAGTAGCGGGCCGTTGCAACGGCTGCTTGCCATCGACGGCCACCCGATTGATTCGGCCCACCGCAAACAGGAAGACGCGCGCATTAACCGATTCCTGCATGATCCTGGCGAGCAGTTGAGGGTGAAGCGGGCGCACGACGAAGATGAGGAGAAGCTGGAGACCCTGATGCGCTTGATGCCTGGAGCTTTTCTCTATGAATATGACGGCATCGAACAAAATCTTGTCAGGATCAAATTTCGTCCGAATCCAAATTATCATCCTGCAAACTACGAGGGCCGCATCGTACACAATTTGGCTGGAAGTCTGCTGGTTGATTCCCAAAAGCAGCGTCTGGCCGAACTGTCGGGCCAGCTTACCGGTCCCGTGGAATTCGGGTACGGCCTTCTGGGACATATCGACGGCGGGGGCAAAGTCAAGATCGGGCGCGTCCAGGTCGGACCCGCCCAATGGAAAACCGGATCTATCGATATTCAATTGTCTGGCCGGCTGGTTCTGTTCAAAACCATCGACAAGCAGGAATACGAGATGCGGTCCGACTTCCAAGCCGTCCCCAGCGATCTCAACCTCTCCCAAGCCAACGATCTCATTATTTCCCGAATGGGCCGAACTCCTGCTGCGCGAACCTCGAGCACCGGCCCGTAAGCGAGGGTATCGGCACCAAAATTGAGACTTCTGCCGCGGGGCCGGAGGTGAGCCCAGCCAAGCGTTCGCAATGGTCGGGAACTTTGCGGGTGCGACCGACGCTTCGAAGCAAGGCCATGACTTTCCCCAGGTTTCAGGGTCTTATGGGATCCGAAGGGCTGCGCAATGGCCCGCTGCAAATAAAGGATGAGTTCTGCAGTGATGATGGAGAGTGATGGACCGCGAAAGGTCAATATCA
>Ga0193726_1002600_pt1 | contig 12081 bp, 6 predicted proteins | sample H2c1metaG_FD_144928 | JGI IMG/M metagenome (GOLD analysis project Ga0193726, IMG submission 144928) | Soil microbial communities from a riparian zone of the East river system, Colorado, United States - H2c1 | ecosystem: Environmental > Terrestrial > Soil > Riparian zone | place: USA: East River... | reverse complement strand
CAGCACCGTCTCGCGATAGGATGCAACCGAGGAGTCATAGCTGGCCTTCGCCTGGTCGTTTCCCGCGCGACGCCTGCCTACGTCAAACAGGGTCACCAGCGCAGAAGACCCAACCGCCCAGAAAGCGCTGGGTCCCTGGAGCAGAGTCGTGATGCTCCCACTCTCCAATCCGCCCGAGCCCGCAATATTCACCAAGGGATAGTAAGCAGTCTTTGCCAGGCCAACCTGCGCGTTCGCCGCGGCCACGCGGCGTTCGGCAGCAGCAATGTCGGGGCGCCTTTCCAGCAAGGTCGAGGGGACGCCGACCGGGATTGGTGGTGGCGGGGTGGTGAGCGGCAATGGCGGCAGGGCGAAATCCGCCGGCGCCTTGCCGACCAAAACCGCCGCCGCGTGCTCGTATTGCGCGCGAGCTACGCCGACGTCGACCATCTCGGCTCGCGTGGTCTCCAAGATCGTCCGGGCTTGCTCGACTTCTACTTCAGACGCAAGTCCGCCCTGATACCGGTCCTCATTTAGCCGGAACGCCTGCTCATACTGCGCAACCGTGTCCTGCAGCAATCTCTCCTCGGCGTCCAGACTTCGTGCCGCAAAGTAATCGATCGCCAGAGCCGCATGCATGCTCAGGTTCACCACTGCCAGATCAGCGGCACTGGCTTGCGCTTGTTCTCGATAAGACTCCACATTGCGGCTTACTCTTCCCCACGCATTGGCCTGGTAAGAAAAGCTAACTGGTAACACGAAATCATCGAAGGTTATGCCGTCCAGATTGGCGCTCTGCGGTGGGCGGTGATTGGAATACCTCTGGCGAGTAGCTCCGGGCGCCGCGGTCACGGTCGGATAGAAATCCGCGCGAACGTAGCGCAGAGCGGCTCGCGATTGCTGGTACTGCGCCACCGCGGCTTTCAAATTCTGGTTCGAAACGCTGATCTGCTGCTCCAAAGCATTCAGCGGCGCATCCTGAAAGATCTCCCACCAGTTCCCGCCAAGGTTCTGGTCGTTCGGCTGGGCGGTTTTCCAGTTTCCTGTCTCCTTGTACGCGGGAGGATCTGGAACTGCGGGTTTCTTGTAGTTCGGCCCGACGGCACAGCCGGTGAACGGCAGCGCCCCGGCAAGAATCAGACCGGCACAAATCCCGTGCCGCACGCGCGTGGTCAAGTGAATCCAGCGATTCATTGGGGATCCCCCGGCAGGGCTGCTTGAACGATCGTCACTTCCTGCCCGGACAGCAGAGAATCGGGCGGGTTCAAAACCACCTGGTCATCCGCTTTCAGACCGGCAACGATCTCGATCTGGTCCCCGAAATCGTGGCCAGGGGTAACGTCCGTGACCGCAACTTTTCCGTTTCTCACCACACCCACCTGCAACTTATCGGATCGAAAGATCAGAGCGCTGACCGGGAGCAGATAGGTCGAGGTCTGCGCGGGAATCTCCAAGTGCACTTCCGCGTACGACCCAGAGAGTAGATTGCCGCCGGGATTTTCAAGATCGACTTCGACCAGCAGCGTGCGCGTAGTTGCGTTGATAGCCTCCGAGGTGCGCACCAGTTTTCCCGGGAACCTCTTACCCGGAAACTCGGCCAAAGCAACCTCGGCCACAGTCTGACCCGGTTTGATGCCTTGCGAATATTCCTCAGGAACATTCACGTACACGCGAAAGGTGCGAGTCTGGGCAATGTCAAACAGGTCGGTCCGTGGAGCGGTGTTGCTGCCGGAATTGATAAGATCGCCAATATCGGTGTTACGCGCCGTGATCACGCCGTCGAATGGCGCGTACACCTTCTCGAAGGACACCAGGGCTTCGTAATGACGAACATTTGCCATGTCCGCGTCCACAATCGCCTTGTTCGCCGTGTAAGTGCCGACCGCGTTGTCGACGTCCTGCTGGGCGACCGCATGCTTTTTCAATAGCGACTGGTACCGATCCCTGGTGATCTGCGCGAGTTCGAGATTGGCCTGCGCTGTATTCAGGGTGCTACGCGCCTGCGCCAACTGCTCATCGACCTCTGGCGTCTGAATGACGGCGAGCAACTCTCCCGCTTTCACATGCGCCCCGATATCGAAGTACCATTTCTTCAGGTAACCGTCGGTGCGCGCATAAATAGGGGACGATATGAACGGCTGCATGTTGCCGGGCAGGATGATCTCCGTGGCCGGGGCAGTGTGCTTGGGTGCCACTACTGAAACTGAAGGTACGGCCATCTGATCCGTCACGGCCCCAAGGGTGGTCTCAGCTTTCACTCGAGACCGGATTCCAAGAATCAGTACCAGCACGACAGTTAGCGCTGCCAGCGCGGGCACCAGCCAGCGTCGGAGCGATCGCTCCGGATTCGTGTTTCGGAGACCGCCCGTGGGCGTCACCGCCTGTTCATGAAGTTCGTTTTCGGTCATATGGATTCACCAGAGTTCTTATCCAGCGGCTGTTCTTCAAGCAAGGCGTGCTTTGGTCGGGAACCATGCAGCACGCTGAAAAAAGTGGGGACGAACAGCAACGTCGAAACCGTTGCAAACATGAGACCACCGATGACCGCTCGCCCTAATGGGGCGTTCTGCTCACCGCCATCTCCCAGCCCCAACGCCATCGGCACCATGCCGATAATCATCGCCAAGGCGGTCATCAGCACCGGACGAAAACGTGTAAAGCCCGCCTGCAGGGCAGCCGTGATCGCATCTTTTCCTTCCGCCATCTGCTCGGTGGCGAAACTCACGACCAGAATGCTGTTTGCAGTTGCGACGCCCATGCACATGATGGTCCCCATCAGCGCAGGTACGCTCAAAGTCGTGTGAGTGATGAACAGGAACCAGGCAATTCCGGCCAACGCCGCGGGCAAAGCCGAGATCATGATGAAGGGATCAAGCCACGACTGGAAATTCACCACGATCAGAAGGTAGTCCAGCAGAATGGCGAACGCCAGACCCAGGATCAGTCCGGCGTAGGACGACCTCATGGTCTGCACCTGGCCGCGAACCACGACTCGCGATCCGCGCGGCAATTGCCTGCGCGCCGAATCGATCATGTGGTTGAGGTCGCGCGAGATTCCGCCTAGATCGCGCCCTTGCACGGAGCCGAAGATGTCAATCACCGGTGCGACGTTGTAGTGCGACACGACCGCCATGCCGGCTCCCCGTTCGCTAGAGACCAGACTTGCCATAATCGATGAAGGCGCCGACGGATTGCTGCCTGTCACCGGCGTGTTCACCAGGTCTTGCAGCGTATCTGCGTGATACTGCGGGGTCTGCGTCGCAATGGAATAACTCACTCCGTTTCTCGGGTCCACCCAGAACGTTGGCGAAGTCTGGAAACTGCCGCTCAGCGAAACCAGGAGATTTTGAGCGATGTCGTGCGCCGAGAAGCCGAGTTCCTGGGCTTTTGTGCGCTCGATTCTGAGGTGCATGTACGGCTCATCGAACGGCTGCTGGATTCGAAGATCAGCCGCGCCCGGCACGTACTTGATTTTTTGCAGCAACTGGCTGGCCCATACCCGGTTGCCCTCCAGGTTGTTCCCGATCACTTGAATGTCGATTGGAGCAGGCAGACCGAAGTTCAAGATCTGCGTGACCATATCGGAGGGCAGGAAGGCAAACATCACCCCCGGAAATTGCTTGGCCAGGCTCAGGCGGAGCTGACCGACATAGTCGCCAGTGGGGTGGTGTTTCGGCGCAAGGGTAACCGGCATCAATCTGTCGGAAGTACCGATCGGGGCCGAGTTGCTATACGACAGATTGATGCCGCTGTAGGGCAGGCCGATATTGTCGATCAGGCTCGCCACCTCGGCCGGCGGGATCTGTTTCCGGATTGAATCCTCCACTCGATCGCACAGGAACGCCGTATCTTCAATGCGCATTCCGGTTGGCCCACGCAGATGAAGCTTGAAACTTCCGGCGTCTACGGTGGGGAAGAAATCCTGCCCCAACCAGGGCACCACTAACGCCAATGATGCCAGGCAAGCGGCGAAGAAAATGATCAAGAACGCCCGCTGGTGATGGAGGCAAGCCTCTAACAATCTACGATAGTTCTCGCGAAAGGCTTCGAAGCCGGCTTCGAACCGCTGCTGGAGCCGAACCAATACGTTGCCCGATCCGGCGGCGTGCCTTCCCACCTTCTGCCCCCGCAACAGGTACTTTGCCATGGTCGGTACGATCGTCCGGGACAGGAAATAAGAGGCCAGCATGGCAAACACAACCGCCTCGGCGAGAGGCAGGAACAGATACCGCGCCACCCCCGACAGCAGGAACATAGGGGCGAACACAATGCATATCGACAGGGTGGATACAAACGCGGGCGTCGCGATCTGCATAGCGCTATCCAGGACCACTTCGTCCAGGTTCTTGTCGGGCTCTGCTTCCCGGTTGCGGTTAATGTTCTCGACTTCCACGGTCGCATCGTCCACCAGGATCCCTACCGCAAGGGCGAGCCCTCCCAGAGTCATGATGTTAATCGTCTGTCCGATCAAGCTCAGCACGATGATCGAAGTGAGAATCGCCAGCGGAATGGAGGTCGCAATGATCAGGGTGCTGCGCCAGTTCCCCAGGAAAACGAGAATCATCACCGCGGTCAGGCACGCGGCAATCAACGCCTCGCGAACCACGCCCTTGATGGCTCCCAGCACAAAAATGGATTGGTCTGCGAGCGGCTCCATCTTCAACTGTGGCGGAACGGTGGCCGCAATCTGCGGGAGAAGAGACTTGATACCCGAGATCACCTTCAGGGTGGAGGCATCTCCGGCCTTCTGGATGGTGAGCAACACCGACCGCTGCCCATTCACGCGCACAATGTTGGTCTGCGGAGGGAAGCCGTCGCGCACCCAGGCTACGTCTTTCATGTAGATCGTCGTGCTGCCCACCGTTTTGATCGGAATGCGGTTCAGATCCGCGATCGACTGCGGCGCCGCATTGGGAATGTCAACGTCATACTCCCTGCTCCCGATCTTGGAGGTACCTGTCGGCAGGATCAGGTTCTGGAGAGTGATGGCATTGACCACGTCCAACCCAGAAAGACCTTTCGACTGAAGTGCAGCCGGATTCAGATCCACTTGCACCTGCCGTTGTTTACCGCCATAAGGATAAGGGACCGAGGTTCCCGGAATTGTGATCAGCTGGGTGCGAATGAAATTGAGCCCGTAATCATTGAGCCGTTGCTCGGAAAGCCCTTGTCCGGAAAGGGCCAACTGCATCACGGGTACGCTGGAGGCGCTATAAGCGATGATCAGCGGCGGCGTGGTTCCGGCCGGCAATTGGCGAAGCTGGGTTTGCGAACTGGCTGTGATCTGCGCCACAGCACGGTCGATGCTGGCATTGGGCTGCATGAACACTTTGACGACGGCGATGCCATAGAGCGACTGCGATTCGACATGTTCAATGTTGTCGACGATGGTGGTCATGTTTCGCTCGGTGACGCTGACAATGCGGTCTGCCATGTCTTTGGGCACCAGGCCGTTGTAGTTCCAGATAACACTCACCACCGGAATGTCGATGTTGGGAAAGATATCGGTCGGCGTGCGGAAGATCGCAATCCCACCCATCACCAGTATCAAAATGGCCATCACCACGAAGGTGTACGGCCGACGCAACGCCAATCGAACAATCCACATCTTTCAATCCCTCAGTAGTTCCTGCTTTCGGAACTACCCTTTGCTATTGCACCCGTCGTGCCAGAGCGGTTTGGCTCTGTACGAAACGAAAAGGCGATCAGAACAGGCCCCTTAGGGGCGCCCACCGACGCTGCATGAGGTTCCGATGGCGAAGTCTCGTCGCTTGCGTTGGTCGGGAGTCAATGGAATGACAGTGGCATCGGGAGAAAAACCGAGCAGCGGCAACCCCGGCGGGTGAGTGACCGTCGGATGCCGCGAACCGGAAAGCCTGTTGGGTGAGAGAACTCCGTTACTGGATTCTCGCCGCCGATTCCACCAGAGACGCGGCGCCGTCAACCACAGTGATGTCGGTTTGGCGCTCTGGACGCGCGATCCCAAGTTTCTTCATCTTGGCAATCAAAGTGGTGCGCTTTACATCCAGTTTGGCTGCCGCGCCGGTCGCGCCGCCGATGACCCAGCCGACGATTTCCAGAGTACGCAAAATCAACGCACGTTCAGAATCCCTCAGAGTTCTGAGCTCAGGTCTCGCAGCGATCGGCGCAGCGGTCTGTTTGGGCAGAGGGTTGTGGAACCGGCCGTCGTCGGAGAGGATCACTGCGCGCTCGATCAAGTTTTGAAGTTCCCGCACATTCCCCGGCCAGCGATAGGCCTCAAAGGCAGACAGCGTCTCCGCTGGAATTTGGTCGATGCGCTTTCCCATGCGCCGGGCAAAGACCTCTACGTAGTGCAGGACGAGCGGCCCAATATCCTCGCGTCGATCTCTGAGAGGCGGCAACTCGATCGGGAACACGTTAAGGCGATAGTAAAGATCACTCCGGAATTGATTGTGATCGACCATTTCCGGCAGATCTCTGTGCGTTGCCGCGACCAGCCGGACGTTTACTTTGTGAGTCCGACCGCTGCCCAGTCGCTCGAACTCCTGTTCCTGCAGGACTCGCAGGAGTTTCGGTTGCAATGCCAGGGGAATATCGCCGATCTCGTCCAGAAACAACGTCCCCTGGTCGGCCAGTTCAAAGCGCCCCATCTTCTGCGCGATGGCTCCGGTGAAAGCTCCCCGCTCATGGCCAAAGAGTTCGCTCTCCAGCAGATCAAATGGAATGGCCGCGCAATTCAGCTTTACGAACGGCCTTCCACAGCGCGCACTGACGTTGTGCACGGCGCGCGCGATGAGTTCCTTCCCGGTGCCCGTTTCTCCAAGAATCAGAACCGTAGAGTCCGTCGGGGCGACGCGTTCAACCTGTGCGAGCACACTCTCCAAGGCGGGGCTGCTGCCGATAATTTGCTCGAACCTGCGCTCTTTCACACCCCTGTCGAGGTGCCCGATTTGTTGTAAACCTTCCACAGAGCCTCCTGGCGCCTGCTTGAAACCGCGTCTCGCAGCGTTCAATTGTTCATTGCCGCTCCGACACTCTCGAGCAGTATTTCATCGTCGAATGGCTTCGATAGGAATTCCACCGCGCCCGCTCGCAAGGCCTGCAGCCGCATCTTTTCATCGCCATGCCCGGTGATAAAAATGATGGGAATGTTGCAATGCTCTGCCTTCAGTCTGGCTTGCAGCTCCAAACCTGACATTCCCGGCATGCGAATATCAGCAATGACACATCCCGTTTGCTGCGTGCGTCCGAAGGCTAGGAAATCTTCCCCTGAAGCGAAGGCTTCTGCCTCAAGGCCAACTTCCTTCATGAGGCCTTGAAGGGCGTTGCGAATCGACTCATCATCATCGACGATGACAACCAATTTCACCTTGTCCGCAGTCGCCATGCTTAAAAGTTATCGCGCCTACGATCAGGGCGCAATTATGCCTTGGTATAAGACAGTTCATACGGATGTATCGAACCGGAGTTGGAAGGTTTTCGCCCGCCGCCTGCCGCAAAACGAGCCACCGGGCGGTTTCCCTGGATGAGGACGGAACTCGCGGAGATCCGGGCTGGCCGGGGGGAAGCGCAAGCTTTTCTGCCATCCTTACCCCGTGGGGACGTCGGCCAGGGTCATTCATTCGCCTCTGCGGCAGGAAGGGTGAAGTGGAACGTGGCACCCCGCCCGGAGTTGGAGGTTGCCCACAAGCGGCCGCCGTGGGACTCGACGATCGACCGACTGATCGAGAGCCCCATGCCGGTGCCTTGAACCTTGGTGCTGAAGAAGGCATTAAAGATCTGGTCGGCCTGCTCGCGAGGAAGTCCCACGCCGGTGTCGCTAACCGAGATCAGCAGCTGACCACCTTCGGCCAGCAGGGATCTGATTGTAAGTTGGCTCCCGCTTTTTGTGTCCTGCATCGCTTCGATACCGTTGAGCATGAGATTCATGAGAACTTGCTGCAATTGCACTCGGTCAGCCATGACCCGCGGTAAATCCGCCGACAATTCGGTAAGAATCGAAACGGAATCCCTGGACGCTTCGCTGCGCAACAAGACAACCATCTCTTGGATGACCTCGCTCACGTCCAGCAAATTGGTTTGTGGTGCGCCCTTCTTGAATAGCTGTCGAAGCCGGGTGACGATATCAGACGCCCGGGTTATGGCTTTGACCATCCGCGCCGCGGATTCACGAGCCTCGCCTAAGTCTGGCTGCTCGCGCGCCAGCCACCGCAAACAAGTTCTGGCATCGGTCATGGCGGCCGCGATCGGCTGATTGATCTCGTGCGCCAGAGACGCAGTCAATTCCCCCATCGTCGTCGCCCGGTTTATGTGCGCCAGGTCGGCCTGTATCTGACGCAGTCTTTCGCGCTCTTTCTCTGCCTGTCTTCGCTCGGTGACGTCCATTCCGGTACCCACGAATTCGACCAACTCGCCGGAAGCGCTGAAAACAGGGTGACCGACCGAGTGGACGTATTTGGTCGAGCCATCCGGAAGCACGGTGCGGAAGTCAACTTCGAAATCTGATCCTTCACGAGTCGCTCGTTCGACCTCTTGGTTGAATGCAGCCCGGTCCTCGGGATGAATACGCTGAACCGCTGTTTCGAAGGACGAAGAATCGCTTTTGGGATCGAGCCCAAACAAGCGATAATGTTCTTGCGACCAGTGGACGTTCTCTCTGCGCGCTACGTTCCAAGCCCAACTGCCTGTGTGGGTCAGCCTTTGCGCTTCCTCCAGGTAGGCCTCGGTCTGCCGCAGGGCTGCTTCGGCGCGTTTACGTTCGGTAATGTCGGTGATCGCTCCGACCAAGTCGGCTTTGCCGCTTTGCCCGGTCTCCAGAAGATGACCCACAACGTGAACATGCTTGACGGACCCATCGGGCATAAGCAACCGGTGTTCTAAGTCAAAATCCTCCGCGTCCCGAGATGCGCGATCGACCAACTGTTGAACGCGGACTCTGTCCTCCGGATGGGTTCGTGCCACCACCAGATCGAGCCCCGGTTTCGTTTCACGGCCGTATTCAAAAATACGAAAGGTTTCTTCCGACCAGTAGATTTCACCGCTGGAAACGTTCCAGCCGAAACTGCCCATTTTGCTCAGTTTCTGCGCTTCCTCTAGATAAGCTTCGCTGCGACGCAATTCTTTGGTCCGTTCCATTACCTTGATCTCGAGAAGGTCACGAGCCTGGCGCAGTTCGAGTTCGTGGTCCCGCAGTGACTGCTCAGCCCGCTTCCGGTCGGTGATGTCAGTGCACGTACCGAACCATTTCACGATGCTGCCGTCGCCGTCCCGGATGGGCGCTCCCCGCGTTTTAAACCAGCCGAACACCCCGTCGCTCCGGCGAATCCGGTATTCCACGTCATAAGGCTGTCGTCCCGCTACCGCTTCCGTCCAGAACTGCCGGGTAGACTCGCGATCATCCGGATGGAGTGCCTCCATCCATCCCCAGCCGAACAAGGCGCTCTCCGGCATACCGGTGTAGGCGGTCCACTGCGTGCTGAAGTAGTCGCACCCCCCATCCGGTCCCGCAGCCCATACCAGCTGCGGCAGCGCTTCGGTGAGGCTTCGCCAGCGCTGCTCGCTCTCTCGCAGCGCCTCCTCCCCTCTTCGTCGCGAAGCACTGAGCCAGCACACGAGCAGCGCCAGGGATGCAAAGAATGTCAGGGAGAGGACACGATAGGGCACACGAATTCCCGCGAACTCGACGTAAGGAACCAGCGGCTGGAAAAAATAACCGAGGCTCAGAAGTGAAAGGAGTAAGGCAGCGAGGCCTGGGACCATCCCACCAAACCAGGCGGTGAGGGCAACGGCCGTAAGGAAGAGTGCACCGCGAACATCGAAACCTCTCCCAAAAAGCAGCGCCACCCCGAGCGCGGCTGCAACGGAAACAACCGCGAGCCCGTATCGCCAAACTACCTGTCGAAGGATCGGAGGCGGAATCTTCCAGCCCGTCATGGGTCTATCTGTCGGGATCTCAATCAGATGCAGGTCGCCCGTTTTCGGTTGCGAATCCCCTGATTGCGCAGTGATGCCAGCATTTCGCGCCGCGGCGTAGCGCTGCCACGGTACTCCAGGATATTGTATTTAAATTGAGCCGCTGTGGCACAATTTGTGAATTCCCAGAACGCAGCGCGCTTTTCATGCGGCGCCTTCATTCAAAGACAACCTTCGCCATCATGCGCTTGTCCTCATGGCTCAGCCGGTGGCAGTGAAAAACCGACATCCCCCGGATCACGAGGTTCCTGAAGTCCATCATGCCGATGTCGCCGGCAAGGGAGCGGCTTCCACGGCGACCTCACGCTTCCGCGAGTTCAATGCAGTCTTGAAGGGAGACGGGACATGACACCGGGGCTCTGCGTCGTCGGCCGCACACGCCTAGAGCTTGTCGTCGGCAGGGATCGGAAGTTTTTCCTCGAGTCTAAGGATCTTCTTCGGAGCATGCCTGCGGAAAAACCGTTTCATGTCGGGGGTAAACTCGCGCAGGAGATCCCCTATCGCATCGGAGCTCAAAGCACCGCTAAAGCGGAACATGGTATCCCCGAACGTCCGATCGTGTCTTGGGTAGTAACTATTTTGTAGCGCACTGGTGAACAATGCGCCCAGAAACTCGGATGTGTTGCAGGTGCGGTCCCCGCGGTCATTCTTCGTGATCAGCACCCTGGTTGCGGAATACCATGCCCGAGGGAAGAGCCCGCTCTTGCGCGAAGGAAAATATCTGGGATCCTGATGCAAGATGGACGACAAAGCAAACCCTTGGATGAATCTGCGCGACTCGGTGTTCGCCAGAGTCGCACCGAATCGCTTCCCCCAACCCTGCATGCCTCCGCCATAACGCGGCCACTGACCGCTGGCCTGAGCTTCCGTCGCCTGAAAACCCGCTGACGCGAAGGTGTAGGGCGAATACGTGGTCATCAGAAAGAGTCTGAATTTGCAGCGCACGGACAAGCGGGTGTCGGCCAGGGGCGTTTGGGTCGGCGTTGCTCCTTCATCTTCCGCCGAGGGTGGGGGAGCGGCGTCGGGCACGCCCAGGCTGCAGGGAGCGGTCACTGCCTGATCGAACGGTTCGTGCTGCGTCAGGGTCGATGGGCTGTCTCCGGATCCCTCCTGCACCGTTATCGAAGAAGGCAACGGCGTTTCTCGCCGGGCAGGTGGCGACTGCGCCGAGGCTATAGCTTGTGACCATGCCATCGCAATCGCGACCAGCAAAACTGGGGTGATGGACCTGGAGGCTATTGCTTGATGCGTCGCGCTCGGCATGAATTCACGATCCAGGTGACCGTTATTCCGCCGCGTGCCAACTCGCAGGAGGACGGCTGGCGGTCATTTTCTTTGCCAGTTTCGCGGTGTGGGGTCCGAGATCTTTCTGGTAGATAACGTTGTCCTGGATCACGACGAACGTCATCACGCCTGACGATCGGTACTCCGCAGGATAGGCTATGAAGGCGCCTCCCACAGTGGAGTCGGCGTTACCCTTCGGTTGTGCCTTCAGCCCTCGGAAGTAGTATCCATGGAACGGACCTGATGGTTGGTCGTTCCCAGCGGCACCATTGCTGCCTGCATTCATTTCGTGGGTATCGACAACAGTCCGGGCATACGGCAGGACGGGGTCGTCGTCGGTTGTCGTGGTCTGGTGTCGTTGTCGAGTTAGAACCAGCGCGTGGCAGGCTTCGATTGCGGTTGCTTCATTTTCTCCGATTCGACGAAACAGAACTTCCTGCTTGCCGGCCGCAGCATCGAAATACCACGCCCCGGCTTTCGAAATCAGGGGAACGGGGAACGGCCAGTTCTCGGCACCGACATACAGAACGGTGGTGCCGTCGGGTTCTTGCACGAGACGGTGCATTTCTTCATATTTCTTGCCGAATTGCTCGCGCTCGAGTTTGTCTGCGGCCCTATCATCCGTTGAAACCAGCTCCGTTCCGCCACCCAGAATCTGCATCAAGGCCTGATCGTTGTCACCTTGAACTGCGACGAAGAGCGCGTGAGTTGCGGCTTCCGCGGAGGTGAATCTTTTCGATGTTGCTTTCTGCGCCAACGACAAAGGAACCAAGCTTATGGCCAGTAGCACCGCGCTGATGGCAAGTGGTCTTTTGCGCCGGAGTCGCTGCGATATATCCAACCTCTGAACCGTGACGTGTTGCA
>Ga0193726_1002599_pt1 | contig 12083 bp, 7 predicted proteins | sample H2c1metaG_FD_144928 | JGI IMG/M metagenome (GOLD analysis project Ga0193726, IMG submission 144928) | Soil microbial communities from a riparian zone of the East river system, Colorado, United States - H2c1 | ecosystem: Environmental > Terrestrial > Soil > Riparian zone | place: USA: East River... | reverse complement strand
GTGGATTCCACGGTGGCGGTGGCTCTCATGGCGGCGGTGGCCACGGAGGCGGACACCGATAATTGACTCGGTCTGGCGCGAGGCAACTCGACGGCTGGCGGCAATGCTGCCAGCCGTTTTCCTTTGAACCCCATCCCGTCCTGAACTCTGCTCGCCCATCGGGCGCTGAAGTGGTTATGAAAGCAATGCTTTAAGTCAGGGCTCGCGGTGAGTGCAATAGAACGAACCTTGCACCCGATGAGTCAATTGCCATTTTCCCGACGGCTGGCGCCCGGGCTATATTGCTCGCCAATTTGCGGCTGAAAGCGCGGAACCTCTTTCGCTGCGTCCATCGAAGCCGGTCGAATTTCAATTCTCCCGCACACGCTGTGAGCGCTGCTCCAATCGAAACCAGAGTTCTATGAGCATTCTGCAGGCGTCATGAAACATGCCTGCTACAATCTCAGCCGTTGGAAATCCAGTCAGCAAGCGGAAGCTCGACCAAGCTGGGACCCAATTTTAGGATCGGAACCGAATGAGTACTACTTGGAAGGTTGTGATCGGTGTTGGGGCGGCGGTCGTCATGCTGTCCATCGTCGGATTCAGCGTACATCAGAGCAACAAGAGCGTGGTGACGGTGCAGACCGGCAAAGTGTTGCGTATCGATCTTGCCACCGTGGTGAGCGCATCCGGCGAGATCAAGCCGGAAACATATGTAAACATTGGCGCGAACGCCTTCGGAAAAATCATCAAGCTTTACGTGAAGGAAGGCGACAAAGTAAAAAAAGGACAGTTGCTGGCCCAACTGGAAAGCGTGCAATCGGGTGCCGACGTAAACGCAACCCAGGCATCGCTGGATGCGGCGCATAGCGATTCCACTGCGGCGCAGGCGGCCTTCAACACCGCGGTCGCTGACCTGAACCGGGCAAAGTCGGACGCCGAACACACCCAGCTCGACTGGGACCGGAGTCAGGAACTATGGAAAGCACGGCTGATCCCCAAATCGGAGAACGACAGCGTAAGAGCCGTCTGGCAGACGGCGCAGGCGGGATTGGTGCAGGCTGAGGCGCGAGTGGCGCAGGCCAAGGCACAGAAAGAGTCGGCCGACCGGCACATCACTCAGAACCAGGCCAACTTGACGCGGGTGGCGGACGTTTTGCAGAAGAGCAGATATGTCGCTCCCTTCGAAGGCATGGTCACGAGCCTGCCGGTGCGGGAAGGTGAGACCGTCGTCATCGGCATTCAGAATTCGCCGGGCAGCACGCTGATGAGCATCGCCGACATGTCGATTATTACCGCGGAAGTCGAAATGGACGAGACCGACATCGTCGATATCAAGTTGGGGCAGTCCGCTGAAGTGGCAATCGACGCGATCCCAAACCGGACTTTCAAGGCCATCGTGAGTGAAATTGGTGACAATGCGATTGTTCGCTCGACCGGGGTCGCGACATCACAGCAGACAACCGCCAGCGACGAAGCCAAGGAATTCAAAGTGGTCGTGACTTTAGAAGATCCGCCTGCGAATCTGCGTCCCGGCCTTTCGGCCACTGCCAAGGTGACCACGGCTACCAGAGGGAATGCGTTGGCGGTCCCGATCCAGGCGGTCACGGTTCGCAAGCCGGCCGATCTGCTGCCCGCGAACGACAAGGGATCGGTGCAGGCGGCGGCTTCGCCAAAGACCAGCGCCAAGGACGCAAAAACTGACATCCAGGGTGTGTTTGTGGTGCGCAACAAGAAGGCGGATTTCGTGCCGGTTCAAACCGGGATCACCGGCAGTAACGACATTGAAGTTTTGAGCGGATTAACCGAGGGAGACGAAATCGTCACCGGTTCCTACAAGGTGCTTCGCACGCTGCGTCCGCGAACCAGCGTGAAGGTGGACAACTCTGCACCCGCGCAAGACGCAAAAGACTAGTCACTCATAACGCAGGGACTCGATCGGATCAAGGTTAGCGGCCTTCCAGGCCGGGTAGATGCCGAAGAAGAGTCCCTCGACCGCCGCTGCCGCGAGTCCGAAAATCGCCCAGAATAGAGACATGCGAGCCGGCAGCGAACTCCAAATGGCGGGAATTGTCCAAGTGATGATCGCCCCAATCAGCACCCCGAGGATTCCGCCGGCCGCCGTCAGAGCGATCGCCTCCAGAGTGAATTGAAGGAGGATGTCGCGCTTGCGGGCGCCGATGGCTTTCCGCACGCCGATCTCCCGGGTCCGTTCGGTTACCGAAACCAGCATGATGTTCATCACACCCACGCCACCCACAATGAGCCCGACGCTGGAAACGGCAAACATGAAAATGAAAATCATGCCGGTAATCTGGTTCCAGACATCGGAGATTGAATCCTGCGTGAAGACGGCAAAATTATCTGCTCGATCGGGCGCGACCTTGCGACGCCGCCGCAACAGCTCGCGGATTTCATCGATGGCCTGAGGCATGGCGTCATGCGATGTGGCTTTGACGCTGATCCAGACCGTCTTGAGTTCTGGATGCAGTTCGTGGAAGGTGCTCAGCGGGAAAAATACGATATTGTCGTCGGGGTTCTTACCTCCTCCGAACACGGCCTTGCGGCGTCCCAGCACGCCAATGACGGTGAACAGCTGACCCTCAATGTTGATTTCCTTGTCCAGCGGATCGCCGGATGGGAACAGTTCCTCGGCAGTGTCGCTCCCGATGATGATGACCGGGGCGTGCCGCTCGTCTTCCATATCGCTAAACCAGCGCCCGGACGAAATATCCAGATCAAAGACGTTTCTCCACGCGGCGGTGTCCCCTTCGAGAATCGTGTTTTTAGCCTTTCGATCCCTGTACTTTACGGCATAGGTGCCAATTCCCAGCTCCGGACGGAAGTGGCGAATCGCCGCGCATACGGCCATCACATGAGGCAGTTCTTTCATGGCCTCGGCGTCGTCGCGAGTAAGTTCTTTTCGGGTGCGCATCTCGGCGGTGGGACGCGAAAAGATAAAAGGATCCAGGTGAGAGGCAAAGATGATGTTCGAACCCAGGCTGCTGATCACCTGCGAAACGTTGTCATTCAGGCCACGCACGATCGACGAGATCGCGATCACGACGGCAACGCCGATGACGATGCCCAGCACGGTGAGGGACGATCGCAGCTTGTTACCACGGATGGTGTCCATCGCCATGCGAAAAATCTCGCCGTAGTCGCGTCTTTGCATGATTAGGGTTGGATCGTGAAACCCAGTAACTGGTTTGTCCGTTTACCAGCAGATACCATCATATTTACCCTTCTCGCTCCTGCGGCTGCTGATACGCACGAAATCCACCATCAACTGGTCCTCGTGCAGTCGATCCGGCACGCTTCTGAAGTCCGGGTCGTTGTTGCCGATCACGACCGTTTGCGCGTGGTTCAGGACGGCATCGATGTCATTGACCATGAGCTTGGAGATGTGGGGAATGCGGTTGAGAATGAAGTCACGGTTGGCGCCCACCAGACTCGCGATATTCACGTTCTTGTCGTAGATGCGCAGGTCATATCCTTTGCCGAGCAAACGTTCGATGACTTCGATCACCGGGCTCTCGCGCAGGTCGTCGGTCCCCGCCTTGAAGCTGAAACCCAGGATGCCGACCTTCTTGTGTCCCTTTTCCATGATGAGCTGCAAGCCTCGATTCACTTGCATTTCATTGCTGGGAAGGATCGACGTCATGATTGGCAGCTCCAGATCATGGATCTTGGCCTGATAGGACAACGCCCGGAGGTCCTTCGGCAGGCAGGAGCCACCAAAGGCAAATCCCGGCAGCAGGTAGGCTCGCGAAATGTTGAGCTTCTTGTCCTCGCAGAAGATATTCATCACCGCGTGAGCGTCAATCGCGAACGCCTTGCAGAGATTTCCGATCTCATTGGCAAATCCGATCTTGAGAGCATGCCAACTGTTATCGACGTACTTGACCATCTCGGCGGTTTCTAAATCGGTTCGGATCAGCGGTGCATCGAGCTTCTTATAGAGTTCCGCCAGAATGTCGCCGCTGGCTTGGTCCAATTGGCCAATTACCGTCTTGGGGGGAGCGTTGAAATCCCTCACCGCAGAACCTTCCCGCAGAAATTCGGGATTGTGACAGACGCCAAAATCCCTTCCGGCTTTCTTCCCGGAGAATTGCTCAAGCGCGGGAATCACAATCTTCTGCATGGTTCCCGGCACGATGGTGCTTCGCATGATGACCGTGTGGCGTGTTGCTTTGATCTTGAGCGCTTGGCCGATTTGCTCGCAGACGCGCGTGATGTACTTCAGATCAAGGTTCCCGTTGGCCTGACTCGGGGTTCCCACGCAGACGAATGACAAATCTGTTTCCCGAATGGCCTGGGCTGTGTCCTCCGTGGCGCGTAGCCTGCCAGACGTGGCATTCGATGCGATGATCTCTCCGATGTCCGCTTCGATGATGGGAGATCGCCCTTCATTGATCAGGTCGACTTTGGTTGGAACCGGATCAACGCCCCAGACTTCATGCCCATCGTTGGCGAAACATCCCGCCGATACCGTACCTACGTAGCCCAGCCCGAAAACGCTAACTTTCAAGGTGCTTTCCTTTCCCTAATGGCCCAAGCGCTACTTCTCCAACTCAAAACTGCTGCCTTACATCTCAAATCGCAATGCCGCGATGGGGTCCAAACGCGCAGCCTTGCGCGCCGGGTACACGCCGAAAAAAATCCCGACGCTGGCGGAGACCAGCAACCCGGCCAGAACTGCCCACAGCTTGATCGCGGATGGCATGCCCACCGCCAGGGTAATTCCCTTGGCCAAAGTCACGCCCACCATGACGCCCAAGGCGCCACCCACGAGCGACATGGTCGCGGACTCGACGAGGAATTGCAGCAGCACGTCATTGCTGCGAGCACCGAGCGCCTTACGAATGCCGATCTCGCGGGTACGTTCCGTCACCGAAACCAGCATGATGTTCATAATGACGATGCCGCCGACGACCAGCGACACCGCTGCAATGCCGATCATCGCGAGAAAAAAGGTCTGGCTGAAGCCTGACCAGATGCTCAGCAGGGAGGCATTGGTTTCGATGTCGAAACTGTCGTCGGCACCAGCTCGATCATGGCGGTGGGAACGCAGGGCGACACGAGCTTCATCCAGAGCAACATTCAACGCGGGACCCGCATTGTTCGCCTTGCCTGAAATATGGATGCTGTTGTTATGCACGCCGTACTGCTTCAGATAGGCGGTGATGGGAATCATCACGTAGTTGTCGAGGCTCTGCCCCAGGGTCTTCCCCTTTTTCTTGCCGACACCGATGATTCGGTAGGTCCAGCCGTCGACGCGAATCTCGTGGCCCAGCGGGTCCGCCCCGGCCATCAAGTTGTCGACAATATCGACACCCACCACAGCGACTGGCGACTTGTTGTTCAAGTCGGTGGCATTCAGCATGCGACCCGCGGTCAACTCCGTATCAAAGATGGGCGCCATGGAAGGAGTAATTCCTTGCACCGCGGTATCGGTGATGGACTGCTCGGCATATTTGACCTTTCCGCTCTGGTTTCGCAGCGAAGCACCGACATAGAGGCAGTGAACACAAGAATCCGCCACTGCCTGGTAATCCTCCATGGTGAGATCTTTGCGCTTTTCGCCTTCGAGGAAGTGCTCCACGTTGGTGACCGCGGGCGAAACTTTGAAGGCGATGAAGACGTCCGCGCCCAGATTGAAAATCTTCTCGGCTACGTAGCCGTTGATGCCATTCACGAAGGTCACGACCGCGATCACGGCTGCGACCCCAATCATCATTCCGAGCAGGGTAAGCAACGAGCGCAGCTTATTTGCCCAGAGAGACTGCAGCGCGATGCGGATCGCTTCCAGGATTTTCATGAATTCGGCGGCAGGCTGCAGCTGGTTTCTAACGCCCGCAAGCTCTAGCATATTATCAGTTTCGACAGGGCCTCCAATCGAACGATTTGCCATCCAGGACTTGCCATTCCTGCCGAGGGCGCGGAGTCATAAGGGCGAGCTGAAACTCGCATCCAGGCATGCGGGCGGCCGCACCCGCTTGCTTCCCGGAGTCCAACTCATGGTGCGGCGGTGAGACTTTTCTTGTGTTTCGGCGGCGATCCGCTTAAAATCGCCGACGGTTTCCAGGAGATCCCATGAACGCCCTGCCCCTCCCTGCCATCGCTCCCGAACCTGCACCACAACCGCTCTCCCAGGGCAGCCGCATCGTCAACACGTTCATTGCGCCCAGCCGGACGTTCAGCGACCTTCGAAGGAGCGCCAGCTGGTGGGCGCCGTGGCTGCTGATGGCCATTGTTTCAGTCCTGTTTTCTTTCAGCATGGATCGGAATGTTGGATTTGACCAGATTAGCAAGAACGAGATCGCCAAATCGCCTCGGGCAGAGCAATTTGACAAACTTCCCGCAGGCCGGCAAGCCCAGGAGCTACAAATCTCCACCCTCTTCACTCGGTGCATTGCCTATGGGTACCCGGTTCTCATGCTCGTCGGCTTTGTGATCTTCGCCGCCGTGCTCATGGGTACGTTCAACCTTGGAGCCGGGGCGGCGGTTCCCTTCAAGGTTGCGCTGGCGATTGTGATTTATGGCAACCTGCCGGGAATTCTGCATGGGTTATTGGGGACCATTGCGTTGTTCGTTGGAACCATGGCCGGCTCACTGGACAAGGAAGCATTTAATATCACCAATCCCGTGGCCACCAACCTCGCATCTTTCATGGACCCCGCGGGCAATAAGTTTGCCTACGGCATGGCGACGGCCGTCGACGTTTTTGCCATTTGGACCATCGTGCTGCTGGGCATCGGGTTCGCCTGCAACAGCACGGTGAAGCGCGGAACAGCCATCGCGATCGTGGCCGGCTGGTTCCTGTTCGTCAAACTGCTGGGCGCCAGCGTAGCCGCATTCTTTGGCTGAGGTCCGTGGGCCTGCTTCGAGCCGGTCATCCTTCTCATTTCTCGCCTTTCTCAATTTTCGGCCATTCCTTCATCTGGCATCGGCGAATACGGCCGGATGGTCGGGCACACTCCCAGGCAATGCCCGTACAAAGTATCGCGCCGCAGTCGGTGAATTGGGAAAACCGAACGGTTTCAGCGCGGCAAGCAGATCGCGTGCTATCTGGGACTAGTGCCGATGGATGAGTCCAGCAGAGACCGGCGACGGGCGGGGACATATCAGCATCAAGGCAACTCGCTGTTGGGGCTTCTTGCTGGTGGAAGCGGCGCAAGTCACAGTTCGCAGCATTCCGGAATGGCGAAGTAAGTATTTCCATGTGGCGATGCGGCGGGGACGAAAGATTTCAAGATCGCGACGGCCCGCAGACTGGCGGTTCGTGTGTACTGGATGGGGCACACCGGCCGGGATTATGAGCCGGTGCAAAAGTTTCGGTTCGCACGCGGGAGATCCCCTAAATCGCCATGGGATGCGGTAGAACACCGAGTAATTGATTGTGAATCCCGCTCCCCTTCACCGGGGAGTTCGAAGTAGTAATCATGATCGAGGTTGTGTCGAAGAGATGCATGGGTCGGACCAAGTTTCCCATCCCGAAATGGATTACGACCGAGCCTGGGTTGGTTGCGCACAATTCATCAACGAGAGCGAAATGGCGCTCTTTCCGGAGTGCACGACGTCGTGCACCCAAAAAGTGGTTGCCACCGCTGACATTGTCAGAGATGCGATTTTTAGGCTTGCGCCTCGTCTGCGAGATTCCGTTACTATAACTGAATACTCTCGATGGCAAGAGGTGATTGCGCCACCTTGGTGTGCCTCTAGCTCGGCAAGTCGGCAGAAATGTTAGCCCCAACTCGAAAGAATCTGAAATTGCTCTGGAAAATCATGCTGCCGATGGTCGCGTTCGTCATCGGTGCCTTGATGATTCTGCATTTTCGCCCGCAATCGACTGAAACGCGTCCGCCCCGTTTTTACGTTCCGTCTTCAGACAAAGTGGCTATAAACGCGAAGGTTGATGGAAGTTGCTGCTCGAAGCACAAAAGCCAGTACATGACGCTCGATCCGACTCGGAAGTACCTGATCAACTCCTTCACAATGAAACCAGTCTTCGTCGTCGGAGACTCTCCATGGTCTCTGCAAGTGCAACTTTCCAACAATGACATCGAGTTATATCTGCACGATCGCGCTGCCAGAGGTTTCAACGCGATTTGGGTCGGTCTTGCGGACAATACCTATTCAAACAGTCCTCCCCACGATTTTTATGGGAACGTTCCTTTCAATGGTCCCGACTTTACTAACGAAAATCCGGCCTACTGGACACGTGTGGATCATACGATGTGGCTAGCGAGCGCTGACGGAATTACTGTCTTCGCCTCGCCTGCATTTGTCGGATACGGCTGCAAGGTGGGGTACTGTGAAAGTTATCGGCGCACTCCAACCGAAGTAGTCCATGCATATGGGCGATTCCTCGGTAACCGCTATAAAGAATTTCCGAATATTGTCTGGGTAATCGGCGGGGATGCCGACCCGGGAGACAGCAATGTGCAATCTAAGCTGTATGCACTCGCCCAGGGAATTCGGAGTGCGGACGCGTCGCACCTCATAACCACAGAGAACTATCGTGGATCCTCTTCGGAAGACATTTGGGCCGAAGCGCCCTGGCTGGATATCAATGGTGTGTACATGACGCCGAACGATATCCCGGCCAAGGCAAACAGCGATTATCTGGCAAGCAAACACCCGTTATTGATGTTTGAGGATTGGTACGAAGGCGAGCATTCTGTCACGGAACTGGAGGTGCGGAAGGAGGGATACTGGGCGGTTCTAAGTGGTTGCACCCTGGGCCGATTTTTCGGAAATGGCTCTATCTGGAATTTCAACTGGCCAGCGCAGGCGAGCCCGGCATGGAAAACTCAGCTCTCTTCGGCAGGGTCGGTAGGTCAGGCAAGGTTGGGGAGCCTTTTTCGCTCGCGACAGCATTGGAAACTGGTCCCAGACATTGATCATAGTCTGATGACTGCTGGGTACGATTCACGCTCATTGTATAGCTTGGCGAAGGAGACCATTCTTAACACGGTCTATCGCCAAGCATTCCGATCGGACAACATGCTGTCGGTGGCCGCCCGCACTTCGGATGGGCAGACGATCATCGCCTATGTCCCGAGCGGTAGCGCTTCGAAGATCGATATCGACATGACCAAGATTACCGATTCGAAACAAAAAACGAAGTGCTGGTGGTTTAATCCGCGGGACGGATCGACCTTGCTAATCGGTATTTTCCCGGCTGCGGGCACTCGCACTTTCACGGCCCCGGACTCAAATGATTGGGTGCTTGTTATTGACAGCCAGGATGCGAACCTCTCGCCGCCTGGCCGGGGTATTTTGTGAAGAAATGTCCTGCAGACCTGAGGATCGGTGCTGGTCCGACGAAAGTGCCTGACCGAATCTCGCACATGCGGCAATCTATCTGCGTGGTTTTCTGGCGAGATCAGCAACCGAGGTGAAGACACCATTGCTGATCCTTCGATCAGCGGCCCCTACAAATTCTGGCGTCACGAACATCTGTTTGTTTCCGAGGGAGCGCACTCGCATCTTCGACAGGGTGAATGACGGACTTCCCGGGATACCGGAAGGTCGCCTCCACATGTCCGATTTCCATGAGCAGACTCGATCCGTTGACGTCGTGCGCCCGATGGTCAGGCAACGCTCGAACTTCATGAATAAATTAAATTATGATGGAGGATTGCGCCCCAGTCCGTGAATGCGGGTGCAGACGCGAGGCCATGGAATGAGTCAAACACCGTCGGATGCCCTGGTATTTTTCGGGGCCACGGGCGATCTTGCCCACAAGAAAATTTTCCCTGCTCTGCAGCGGCTCGCCAAGCGCGGAAAGCTCAACATGCCGGTCATCGGCGTGGCCAAAGCTGGCTGGAACCTGGATCAGTTCAAACTGCGAGCCAAGCAGAGCGTGGAACAATACGGCGGGCTGGATGCCGGCGGCTTCGGAAAATTGCTGAGCGTCCTGAAGTACATTGACGGAGATTACGCTGATCCCGAGACTTTCCGCCAGCTTCGGCAAGAACTGGAGACTGCCAAGCACCCTCTGCATTATCTGGCGATTCCGCCCAGCTTGTTTGCCGAAGTGGTGAAGCAACTCGATGCGTCGGGAAGTTCGCAGGGGGCAAGAGTGGTTGTTGAAAAACCCTTTGGACACGATTTGGCTTCTGCCCAGGCGCTCAATCAGACGCTTCACGCCACGCTCAAAGAAGAAGACATTTTCAGAATTGACCACTACCTGGGAAAGAATGCAGTCCAGAATGTTTTGTTCTTTCGTTTTGCGAACTCGTTTATCGAGCCCATCTGGAATCGGCGTTATGTGGAAAGTGTGCAAATCACCATGGCGGAGGATTTTGGCGTAGCCGGTCGCGGCGCGTTTTACGATCAAGCGGGCACCATCCGCGACGTGGTGCAGAACCATCTGCTCCAGTTATTGAGCAACGTTGCCATGGAGCCTCCGCCGAGTAATGACGTCGAGAGAATGCGCGATGAAAAAGTAAAAGTATTGAGAAGCATTCCAGCGCTTCGCCCCGAGGATGTGGTGCGGGGACAGTTCATGGGTTACCGCAATGAGCCGGGAGTGAAGCCCGGCTCGCAGGTCGAGACTTTCGTTGCCTTGCGCCTTTACATCAATTCGTGGCGATGGAAAGGAGTTCCCTTCTATATTCGGGCCGGCAAATCACTCCCCGTCACCACCACCGAAGTCATGGCGAAGCTGAAACAGCCGCCGGCAATTTTTTCTGATGCAATTCCGCCGGCAAATTATTTCCGCTTTCGAGTGACGCCTGATCTGGCCATCGCAATTGGCGCGCTGGTGAAGATTCCGGGAGACGATTTACACGGCGAACACATTGAATTGCTGGCGGCGGAGCACAGCGACCCTGCGGAATTGCAGGCTTACGAGGAACTGCTGGAGGATGCCATGCACGGCAATTCCGTGCGTTTTGCGCGCCAGGATTATGTGGAAGAGGCGTGGCGGATTGTTGATCCGGTGCTTGGCAATCAGATACCCGTGGATGCTTACGCTCCCGGCACCTGGGGTCCGGCGGAAGCGGACGCGCTGGTGCATCAAGATGGTGGATGGCTCAATCCCCAGCCTTAGGTGCGCTGTTGCTAGAGCATTCGCCACCCAGAGCACCGGCCAGGAAGCCCCCAATGAATTGCCGGGGAATCCTTCGCGCCCTGGCGGTCTGGTGGGTTAGCCTTGCTGCTTTTTCCGTTTTTGAGACGATCAGTATTTGCTCGACATGGCTGCGATTCGGGCGGAGAATTCAAGGGTGAGAGCTAAACCGAACTTCGCATGGACACGGCGGGAGGGTTTCTGGCCTATGGTTTTCTGCGTAGCCTCACTCGCCCTTGCGGTGCAGGCACAGACCAGTGACGGTCCCTCCGGCAATGGCGACACGTCCTGGACCTCCAACACTCAGGAGCAATCTGCGTCGGGAAATGCCAATCCGACTCGGAGCCGCGAGTCGCATGTCGTACAAAGCGGCCGGGTGATCGACAAGCAATCGACCGAACGACTGGGGCCCGACGGCCGTTATGTGCCTTATCTCGACGTGGAGAAAGAATCCGTCAAGGTGGATGGAACTACCACCAGGACCATCCACCGTACCTTCGTCCGCGACTCCGATGGCCGAAGAACGCTCAGCCAGGTGACGGAAGAAGAGACTCGCACCTTGCCGGGCGGCCAGAAGTCCACCCTGACAACCTCAAACCCTGATGCCGATGGCCGGTTGCAGGTGGTGCAGAAGGAAATTCGGGATACCAGGCAGATCGGCGCGGATGCTAAACAGACCAAGACAACCATACTGACTCCGTCGTCGAATGGCGGTTTCGCTCCGTCCCTCCAACGGGACGAGCTCGAGACCCGGCGGAGCGATAGCCTGATTGAATTTAAAAAATCCACGTCACTGCCCGACGGCAACGGCAATTGGGTGGTGAATGAAGTGAAGGAAGGCGCGATTCGCGGCGACGGCAAAAATCAGACCCGGGAAGAAAACACTCTGCGTCCCGACAACGATGGCCGGCTGGCGGTGGCAGACCGTACCGTCACCCACGAATCGGAGACTGCGGGCAACAAGCGGCAGACGACCGAGAGTTATTCGACCACCGTGCCGGGGGGATTCGGGGAAGGACGCCTG
>Ga0193726_1002598_pt1 | contig 12084 bp, 8 predicted proteins | sample H2c1metaG_FD_144928 | JGI IMG/M metagenome (GOLD analysis project Ga0193726, IMG submission 144928) | Soil microbial communities from a riparian zone of the East river system, Colorado, United States - H2c1 | ecosystem: Environmental > Terrestrial > Soil > Riparian zone | place: USA: East River... | reverse complement strand
GCGCCAGGCCGGCCAGCACCACGGCGGCGCGCCTCGTCGCGGGTGCGGCCGCCGCCGTGGTGCTGGCCGGCCTGGCGCTGCCGTACCTCACCGACCAGGTGCTGAACCCGGGCGCGTTCAGCCGGGTGCCCCGGTACTGGTACCAGGCGGCCGGCTTCCTGGCCGCACACTCGCCGCGCGAGCCGGCCTTCGTCGTGCCCGGCGATGCGCACGGCGAGTACCTGTGGGGCAGCCCGCTGGATGACCCGCTGGAGCCGCTGGCCAGCTCGCCGTGGGTCGAGCGCGGCCTGGTGCCCTACGGCGGTGCCGGGTCGCAGGACTTCGTCAACACCGTGGAGTCAGCCGTCGAATCGGGCCAGCAGGTCCCCGGCCTGGCCGCGTACCTCGCCCGGGCGGGAGTCCGCTACCTGGTGGTCCGCAACGACCTCAGCCCGGCCCTGGCCGGGTACACGGCCCCGCAGGTCGTGCACGCGACCCTGGCCCAGTCCGGGTTCCGCCGGGTCGCCGCCTTCGGCCCGCGAATCCCGGTCACCCCGCCCGGCGCGGCAGCCGCGGTCAGCGCGGCGGTCCTGGCCCGGCTGCCCGGCGCCGCCGCGGCCTACCCGGCCGTGGAGGTCTACGCGGCGGCCGGCCGGCCCGCGCCCGGGCCGGCGCAGGTCCAGCCGGCCAGCCAGGCCGTCCTGGTGGACGGCGGCCCGGACGCGCTCCTGCAGCTCGCCGGCCAGGGCGTCCTGGGCGGCCGCCCGGCCGTGGTGGCCGGCACCGGCGGGCCCCCGCTCACCAGGCCCGCCCGGTGGGCCGTGACGGACGGCGCGCGCCGGGCCGACAACGAATTCGGGCTGATCAGCGGCAACGTCTCGGAGACCTACACCGCCACGCAGGCCAACCCGCCCGACGAGCAGCTCGGCGACCAGGGCGGCCCGCCCCGGCAGCTGCGCCCGGTGCCAGCACGCCTGCAGACGGTCGCGGTCCTGTCCGGCGCCGCCGCGGTCACGGCCTCCTCGGTCGGCTCGTGGGTGACTGAGGCGCCGCAGTACGACCCGGTCAACGCCTTCGACCAGAACCAGTCGACGGCCTGGACCGTCGGCGTGCCCCGCGCGGCGGGGCAGTGGCTCCAGGTCACCTTCGGCCGCCGGCGGGTGCTGGCGGCCAGCGCCGGGATCCGGCTCCTGACCGACCTCGCGGACCGCCCGGTGGCCACCCGGGTGACGGTCAGCACCGCCGCCGGGCACGCGTCGACCGTGCTGCGGCGCACCCGCGCGATCCAGCGGCTCCGGCTCCCGCCGGGGGCCACCCGGTGGCTGCGGGTCACCATCACGCGCACCACGAGGCCCACCTTCCGGGGAGTCAGCGCCGGCCTGGGCGCTGGGATCAGCGACGTGCTGATCCCTGGGGTCCGGGTGCAGCGCCTGCTGCGGCCGGCCCAGGACCCGGCCGGCCGGCGTGCCCCGGTTCAGGCGTTCTCCTTCACCCAGCAGCTGCCGTCCCCGGCCCTGCTGGGCAGCGCCGCGGCCTACCCGCCGCTGGCCCGGACCTTCACCACCACCACGCCCGCCCCGCTGCGGGTGACCGCGACGGCCATGGCCCTCCCCGGCCGCGCCCTGACCGCGCTCCTGCGCCGCCTGACTCCGGCCGCCCCCGGCCAGCTCCAGGTAACCGCCACCAGCACCCTCGGCTCCCTGCCCACCCTGGCCCCGGCCCACCTCCTGTCCACCCCGCCGTCTGCGAGCTCCGCAGCGCCGAGCGCCCCCCACGTGAGCGCCGCTTCTGGGAGCGCCGCGCAGGTGACAGTTGCACCCGGGCCGTGGATCGCGGCGTCCGCGCATCCCGTACTTCGGCTGAGCTGGACCGGTGACCGGCGGATCGCCGACCTGACCCTGGCCCCGGACGCGGGTGTCGGCGCCTTCCCGCAGCGCGTCCGGATCAGCAGCCCGGCCGGCGTCCGGGAAGCGGCCGTGGGCTTCGGCGGCCTGGTCACCTTGTCCCCGCCGTTGGTGACTGACCAGCTCACCATCAGCTTCCCGGCCAGCGAGCCCGCCAGCGCGGCGGCCGCCGCCCAGCGTGGCCGGCTCCCTATCGCGCTGGGCCGCCTGACCATCCCCGGCCTGGCCGGCCTGCGCCCGGCGGTCCCGGACCCGGCTGCCTCGTTCGGCCTCCCGTGCGGCCAGGGCCCGGCCCTGACCATCGGCGGTCGCTCCTACGCCACCGCCGTCACCGGCCAGATCGCCGCCCTCACCAACTTCCGCCCCGTCCAGGTCCAGCTCTGCCCGCCCCACCCCGCACCCGCCCACGCGTCCGACACCCGACCCGCAACCACGCCAGAGCCCGCAGCCGGGTCAGGGTCCGCGGCAGCGTCTGGGCCTGCGGTCGGGTCTGGGCCTGCGGCCGCCGGGCGGAGGTCCACGACCGCTCTGAGCCTGCCGCCCGGCCAGCACGAGCTCACCGCCGCTGAGCCGGCTCCCTTCGCCCTCACCAGCCTCGCCTTGACCAGTGGTCCCAGCGCTGGGTCCAGCAAGCCTCGCGACGAAGCATCCACGAGCCGAGGGCCGGCCCCTCGGCCTAGCAGCAACGACATGACCGTAAGAACGCTGTCGCTACAGCAGCAGCAACCTAACGGTCATGTCGTATTCGAGGGACCGATGGCCGCTGCTCCCACGCGATCATGCAAATACGGCCCAGGAACCGGCTGCCGGCCGGCTCAGGCTGGCGCCGCGGGCCGGGCTATGCGCGTCATCACGTGGCAAGCCGACCGCCGCTCCCTGCGGGTCGCGGCCGGCCCGGAGTCGTACCTGGAGATCCACCAGAACGCCAACCCTGGCTGGGTGGCGACGCTGAACGGCCGGCGCCTGGCACCCGCGACGCTCGACGGCTGGCAGCAGGGCTACGTGCTGCCGGCCGGACGCGGCGGCATCGTGACGCTGGCCTACGCGCCCGACGGCTTTTACCACCTGCTGCTGGCCATCGCCGCGCTCGGCGTCCTGCTCCTGCTGGCCGCCGCCCTGCCGCGCCGCTGGTGGCGCCGACCCGGCCCGCCGGCCGCGGTCCGCGCCGCCGGCGCCCCGCCTGCACCCGGCCCTGCCCCCGGCAGCCCGGCACTCCTGCCCGGCGCCGGTACCTGGGCCTGCGTCGCGGCGCTGGCCGCGCTGGTCTTCGTCGCGGGCGGGCCGGCGGCGGGCGTGGTCCCGGTCCTGGCCGCGGTGGCCTGGTGGCGGCCGCGCTGGCTGCCTGTCGTGGCCGCCGCCGCGATCGTGGCGGCCGGCGTCATCACCGCCACGGCCGCCAACCCGGCCGCGCTCGGCTCTGGTGCTTTTAGCGCGGCCGCTCAGGCGTGCGCGCTCATCGCGCTGGCCGCCGCGCTGATGCCGTCCCTTGCGCGTCGCCCGGACGTGCGACACCCGGCCGGGAACCCTCGCGACCGGCGCTGATCGGGCACGAAACAATCATGAATGCCCGGACCGCTCAGTCCTGTGCTAATCATCTGTTCTGCGGCCGTGTCCTGATAACGTACGGAACCGGACCGGCCCGGATACGCTGTCGGTCATCCGTCGGAATCCGGACTCGCCCGACGCTGAGCAATGTCGCCGTGGAGGATCCATGCGCCGTGTCGTCGGCCTTTCGGTCACCGGGCTTGGTGCATTCCTGCTGGTATTCGGGCTGCTCATGCGGTACTGGGTGCCGGGCCAGGTGATCAAGTACCCGCTGAACGAGTACGCCGTCACCACCTTGTCCGGGACCGACATCACTTACTTCAGCCCGTCCCTGCTGCGCGAGTTTCCTCATGTCCACGCCACCTCCGTGGAGACCATCGAGGGCGACGTGCCGTCCGGGTCGTCCTCCCTCGCGGTGTGGGGCGCATTTACCGCCATCGAGGACACCACGAATCACACCGCGATCCAGTACGCCAGCCAGCGCTCGGCCTTCGACCGCCGCACCGGGCTGCTGGTGAACTGCTGCGCCGCCTCGGTCGGCTCGAACAGCAAGGTCGCCCAGTCGGGCCAGGGCTTCATGTTCCCGTTCGGCACCCAGCACAAGACCTACCAGGTCTTCGACGCCACCCTGCTGGCCAAGGTGCCCTTCGAATTCGCCGGAACGGGGACGGTTGACGGACTGTCCGTCGACAAGTTCGTCGAGCACGTGGACCACCGCCGGTTCGGCCAGCAGACGCTGCCCGGCTCGCTGGTCGGAGAGCCGGGGCAGGCCACCGTCACGCTGCCCGAGTCCCTCACGGCGACCAACACGTTCTGGGTCGACCCGCTTACCGGCGCGACCGTCGACGTGACCATGAACCAGACGGTGGAACTGCAGGGCGCCACCCCCGCCGAGCGGCTCGTCCTGCTGGGCGGCACCATGTCGGAGACGGCCGCGAGCGTGCAGTCGGCGGTCGACAACTCCCAGCAGCAGCACTCGAAGATCACGCTGATCCAGATCACCATTCCCCTGATCGGCATCCTGCTCGGGATCATCGCCCTGGCCATCGGGATCACCCTGGTTCTGCGGTCGCCGGAGCCGTGGGTGCCGGCCTACGATGACGACGAAGTCGAGGACATGGCCCGGTAGTGAGTCCGGCCCGTGCGGGAGGTAACCAGTGAGCTTCTGGGTTCGCGCCGCGGCTGACCCGAACTGGATCGCCGTCGTGGAGCCGGACGGCACGCAGGTCACCGCCGGCGAGCTGCTCGGCCGGGTGAACCGGCTGACCAGCGGCCTGCAGGCCCGCGGGCTGCGGCCCGGCGACGGGATCGCCGCCCTGCTGCCCAACGGGGCCGCGGCTTTCGAGGTCATGCTGGCCGCCGCCCAGGGCGGCTGGTACCTCACGCCGCTGAACTGGCACTTCGCGGCCCCTGAGCTGGCCTACATCCTCGCCGACTCCGAGGCCCGGGCGTTCTTCGTGGCCGAGCGGTTCGCCGCGCTCGGCGCGGCCGCCGCGGACCTGGCGGGACTGCCGCCGGGCGCCCGGTTCGGCTACGGCGCCGTGCCCGGTGCCGCGCCGGTCGACGACCTGCTGGCCGGGCAGCCGGCGTCGGCCCCGGCCGAGCGGACCGCGGGCACCACGATGCACTACACCTCGGGCACCACCGGGCGCCCCAAGGGCGTCCGCCGCGCCCTGTCCGGCCTCACTCCCGAGGACGCGGCGGACCTCGGCGCGGCGCTGCCCCAGCTGTTCGGCGTCGGCGACGGCCCGCCGAACGTGCACCTGGTGACCTCGCCGGTCTACCACACGGCCGTCACGGTCTTCGGCGGCAGCGCGCTGCACCTCGGCCACACGCTGGTGTGCATGGACAACTGGGATGCGCAGGAGACGCTGGCCCTGGTCGACCGCTACCACGTGACGAACACGCACATGGTTCCGACCCAGTTCAAGCGAATGCTCTCGCTGCCGGAGGAAACGCGCGGTCAGTATGACGTGTCGTCCATGCGGTGGCTGCTGCACGCGGCCGCGCCCTGTCCGGCCGGGATCAAGCGGGCCATGCTGGAGTGGTGGGGGCCGTGCGTGTACGAGTACTACGCGGCCACGGAGGGCGGCGGCACGCTGGCCACGCCGCAGGACTGGCTGGCCCACCCCGGCACGGTGGGGACGGCGTGGCCGATCAGCGAGGTCATGATCGCCGACGACGACGGCCGTCCGTGCGCGACCGGCCTGCCGGGCACGATCTACATGAAGATGGGCCTGGCCGAGTTCGAGTACAAGGGCGCCCCGGAGAAGACGGCGGAGTCCCGGCGGGACGGGTTCTTCACCGTCGGCGACATCGGGTACCTGGACGAGGACGGCTTCCTGTTCCTGTGCGACCGGAAGGTCGACATGATCATCTCGGGCGGGGCGAACATCTACCCGGCGGAGATCGAGGCCGAGATCATCATGCACCCGAGGGTCGCGGACGTGGCGGTGTTCGGCATCCCCGACCCGGACTGGGGCGAGCAGGTCAAGGCCGTCGTCGAGCCGCTGCCGGGCGCGGCGGCGGGGGATGAGCTGGCCGCCGACATCCTGGCCGCGCTGGACGGCCGCCTGGCCCGGATGAAGTGGCCGAAGTCCATCGACTTCACCGACGAGCTGCCCCGCGACCCGAGCGGCAAGCTGCTCAAGCGCAAGCTGCGCGAGCCGTACTGGCAGGACCAGGGCAGCGCCATCTGACGCTGTGCCGCCGGGTCAGGCCGGGTCGGCCGCGGCCTCGCTCAGGACCTCGAGCAGCCGGGCCGTGGCGGGCGGGTCCGGCGGGTCCCCGTAGGTCACCGCGAACACGTGCCGGCGGGCGCCGGGAAGCTCGGTGACCGCGATCCCCGGGTGCCGGGCGGCGCGCAGGCACAGGCCCGGCAGCGTGGTCACGCCGAGGCCGGCGGCGACGAGCGCCTGGACGGCCACGTAGTCGTCGGTGGTGAAGGAGACCTTCGGCGTGAAGCCCGCCAGCGCGCACTGCCGGATCAGGTAACTCCGGCATCGCTCGCAGCCGGCGATCCAGCGGTGCCCGGCGTAGTCGGCGAGCTCCGGTTTCCGGGGGTCGCTGGCCGGGCCCGCGGCCGTGACCAGGTGCACCGGCTCGTCCAGCAGCAGCCGGCCGCGGGTCCCCTCGGGGGAGGCGCTGGGCGGCTCCGGGTCGGCGCCGGCCTGGTAGTGCTGGAAGACCAGGGCCACGTCCACGTAGCCGGCCCGGAGCATCCGCAGCGCCTCGGGCGGCTCGGCCTCGGTCAGCATGAGGTCCATGCCGGGCGTCTGCACCTCCAGCCGCGCCGCGGCGGCCGGGACGATGGTGCCGAGCGCGGACGGGAACGCGGCCAGCCGGACCCGGCCCTCGCGCAGCCCGACATGCGCCGCGAGCTCCGCCTCGGCCGCGTCGAGCCGGCCGATGATCTCCTCGGCCCGCTCGGCCAGCAGGCGGCCGGCGTCGGTCAGCCGCACCCCGCGGCCGGCCCGCTGGAGCAGCCGGGCGCCGGTCTCGGCCTCGAGCCGGGCGATGTGATGGCTGATCGAGGGCTGGGCGTAGTTCAGCGCGCGGGCCGCCGCCGTGACCGAACCGTGCCGGGCCACGGCGACCAGCACCCGGAGCCTGGTCACGTCCAGCATGGATCAACTATAGATCGACTCGATGCTTCAGGTCAGGCGTCCCGCGCCGGCCTATTCAAGGCCGCTGAGCTGCCCCGCGGCGCTAGCGCCCGTCCAGCAGCGGCGACTCGGGCCGCCGGGGCAGCGGGCCGGCCGCGCCGCCCTGCGCCCGCTGCGCCTTCCGCCGCCAGGCAATCCCCGACAGCGCCTCCAGCACCACCCGGTTGGCCAGGAAGGCGGTGACCTCGGCGTGGTCGTAGGGCGGCGCCACCTCGACGATGTCGATCCCGGCCACCGGCAGTTCCATCGCGATCCGCCGGACCGCGTCCAGCAGCTGGCGGCTGGTCAGGCCGCCCGGCTCCGGGGTCCCGGTGCCCGGCGCCATGCCCGGGTCGACGACGTCCACGTCGACGGACAGGAACACCCCGTCGCACTCGTCGGTCGCGATCGCGAAGGCCTCGGTCAGGCACTCGTCCAGCCCGCGGGTGACGACCTCGGTCATCTCGAAGCTGCGCATCCGCTGGGCTGCCATCCAGGCCAGCGTCTCGGGCTCGGGCCAGTAGCCGCGCAGCCCGACCTGGAGGAACCGGTCCCCACGCACCGCGCCCGACTCGATCAGCCGCCGCATCGGCGTGCCGTGCCCGTGCAGCGCCCCGAACTGGGTGTCGCCGGTATCGGCGTGCGCGTCGAAGTGGATCATCGACAGCCGGCCCCAGCCGACGTGCCGGGCCACCCCGGTCGCGTCCGGCAGCGCGATGGTGTGATCGCCGCCGAGGATGACCGGGATGGCGCCGGCCGCGCTCGCGGTCTGCACCGCCTCCTCCAGGCGGCGCAGCGACAGCTCGGTGTCGCCGCCCGGCATCTCCACGTCGCCGGCGTCGGCCACCCGCAGCTCGGCCAGCGGGTCCACGCCCAGCGCCAGGTGCGGCCGGGAGCCGTCATGCGGCAGGTAGTCGGTGAACCGGATGGCCTGCGGGCCGAACCGGGCCCCCGGCCGGTGCGAGGTCCCGCCGTCGAACGGGGCGCCGATGATCATGATGTCGGTGCCCGCCCAGGACGGCGGGTCGGCCAGGTCCGCCCGGTCCACGCCGAGGAAGGTGGCATCCGGGCCGTACATTCCGCCAAGGCGCGTCATCCGCTCAACTTACGCCGGCCGGGACGCGGCGGGCGTCGCCGGGCGGAGACGCCTCCGGCCCGGGTGCTCGGCTAGGCCTGATCCGCGTCGGCACGCGCCGCCAGGCTGGGCTGCGCGGGCGGGCCGGCCGGGCCGGGCTGCTCGCGCCGCGAGCCGGTGGCCAGCACGCAGCCGCCGAGGATCAACGCGAACGACGCGGCGATCGTCACCGTGAACGACTCGCCGAGCAGGGCGACCCCGGCGGCGACGGCGATGGCCGGGTTGACGTAGGTGAACGTCATGGCCCGCGAGGTGCCGACCTCCCGGATGAGGGCCAGGAAGATGATGAAGGCGAACGCCGTGCAGATCGCGCCGAGCGCCGCCAGCGCGGCCAGCACCTGTCCCGACGGCAGCCGCGCCGGCCAGGTCGCGATCGCCGCGGGGGCGTACACGACTGCGGCCAGGGTCAGGCAGGCGGCGGTCATGGGCAGCCCCGGGACATCGGCCAGCCGGCGCGCCGCGATCAGCGGGGCGGTCGCGTAACCGAGCGCGACCAGCAGTACCTCGGTGACCGGCCAGGCACTGCCGCCGCCCAGGTGCGGCCCGGCCAGGAACCCCACGCCGGCCAGCCCGAGGATGAGGCCGGCCCAGCGCCGCGGGCTGAGCCGCTCGGTGCCGCCGGTGAGCCGGGCGATGACCACGCCGATGATCGGCACGGCCGCGATCAGCAGGCCGGCCAGGGAGCTGGGCAGGTGCTCCTCGGCGCTGGACAGCAGACCCCACGGCACGATCATCTCCAGGACGGCGAAGGCCAGCAGCGGCCGCCAGTGCGCGCGCAGCGCGGCCAGCTGCCCGGACCGCAGCGCCGCCGGGAGCAGGATCGCGGCGCCCAGCGCGGTCCGGGCGAACACCACGACCGGGACGGAGACGCCACCGACCGCTACCTTGATGAGCAGGTAGGGAATGCCCCACAGCACGCACATGGCCGCGAACAGGACCCAGCCTCGGCGAGTCACCGCCACCCCGCATTCCGCTTGCCGGCCAGCCCGCGGCCGGAACGCCCTCAGGCCCGGGCCGGCAGTGCCGACAAACGCCGACAGGCCGGCCAGGCGATCCCTAGCATCACCCGGGCCGCGGGGTGCTGTCTTGAACGCTGTTGCGGTAGGCGCCGGGAGTGATCCCGACGACCCGCCGGAACCATCGTGTCAGGTGAGCCTGGTCCGCGAACCCGGTGAGCATGGCGGCCTGCGCGGGACTGTGCCCCCGCTCCAGCAGCACCCGCGCCCGCGCGACCCGGTGCTGGGCGAGCCACGCGTAGGGCGGCATGCCCACCTCGGCCCGGAACGAGCGCAGCAGCTGGTAGCGGGACAGCCCCGCGTCGGCCGCGATCTCGGTGAGGCCCGGCGGGCAGGCCAGCTGGTCAGCCAGCCGGCTCATCACCCGGAGCGTCATCATCCCGGTCCGGCGGACCTCGTCCGCCGGCGCGGCGGGCGTGGCGTGCCGCCGGACCAGCTCGCCGAGCAGCGCGGCCAGCCGGGACTCCGCCTCGAGCGGATCGGCGCGCTGGCTGAGCAGGATGTGCACGCGCCGCAGCTCGAGGGCGAGCTCGCGATCGTCGATGACCGGCCGGAGGAACCGGGGCGGCCGGTCCGCGCCGTCGGCCAGCAGCTCCGCCGGCGGGTACATCACCCGGTAGGCAAACCCGCCCGGCCCGGCCGGGCCGCCCGCATGTGGCTCGCCCGGCTCCAGGATCGCCACGCTGCCCGGGCCCGAGTGGTGCACCCCGCCGCGGTAGCCGATCGCCTCGGCGCCCTCGGTGACGGCGCCGAACGCGAACGGCTCGTGCACGTGCGGGGCGAAGTCAGCCGTCACCCGCGCGTGCAGCAGGTCCAGGGCCTGCCCGGACCCGAGGCGCACCCGGGTCCAGACCGCCCGCCCGCCGGCCGGGGTGCGGGCAAGCTGGCCCCCGCGGCCGTCGAGTCTGCTCACGCCGTCACCGTACGCGACCCGGCGGCCCGCGCGGAATGGCATTATCAGGGGCCATGCGCGCACTGCGGGGGACCGGCTGATGGCGCTCGACGAGCTGGACCGGAGGATCATCGCCGCGCTCGTCGAGGACGCCCGCGCGACCTACGCGGAGGTGGGGGCCCAGGTCGGCCTGTCCGCGCCGGCCGTCAAGCGGCGGGTCGACCGGCTGCGCTCGTCCGGGGCGATCACCGGGTTCTCGGCCCGCGTCGATCCCACCGCGCTCGGCTGGACGACCGAGGCCTACGTCGAGCTGTACTGCCGCGGGCGCACGTCGCCCGCCGACATCGCCGTGGCGGTGAGCAAGCACCCGGAAATCACCGATGCCTGCACGGTCACCGGCGAGGCCGACGCCCTGCTGCACATCCGGGCCGCGGACGTCCGGCACTTCGAGCGCGTGATGGAGCGCATCGGCGCCGAGCCGTTCGTCGTCCGGACACGCAGTGTCATTGTCCTGTCCAGGCTCGTGAACAGGCCGGACACGCTCCCGCCGGAGCCCGGCCAGTAGCCTGGACGATTTCGCCTGGATCTATGCTGACCGGGCGGTTCGGCCGGCCGTGATCCGCTACAGTCGTGCCATGTCAGAGCGTGACGAAGGCCCCCGGCGGCCCATGACCACCGGCGAGTTCCGCGCCGCCCCCGACTCATCCGCGAACACGGGCCAGTTCCGTGCGTTCGCCGGCGAGCAGTCTGCCGACTCCGAAGCGCCCTGGGACATGAAGGTCCCCGGCCGCAGCGTTGCCCGCCTGGCGGGCATCGTCGTACTGGTCGCCGTCGTGCTGGCGATCATAGCGATCATCGTAGTGAAGCTCTAACCGCCTTGGCCCGCGAGTCCGGGCTATAGGAGAGCCCGCGCGGCGGCCTTCCGGCTGACCGCGGCTGTGCTTGTATTGGTCGTCATGAGCGCAGTGGGCACTGGCGATCAGGCTGCGCAAAACCAGGCCGACGACGCGGCCGAGGAGAGCCACCGGCTGACCGCCCTCGAGGGCCTGGCCGCGCTGTCGCTGGACGCGCTCTCGTCCGTGGCCTACGGGCCCGAGGCCATCGTCATCGTGCTGGTCGCGGCCGGCGCGGCCGGACTGAACTACACCCTGCCCGTCACCCTCGCGATCGTCCTGCTGCTCGCCGTGCTGGTCATCTCCTACCGGCAGGTCATCGAGGCCTTCCCCGGCGGGGGCGGCGCCTACGCGGTCGCCAAGACCCATCTCGGCACGACCTCCAGCCTGGTCGCGGCCGGCTCCCTGGTCGTCGACTACGTGCTGAACGCGGCCGTGGGCGTGTCCGCCGGGGTGGAGGCGCTGGTCTCCGCGTTCCCGTCCCTGTACGGCGGCCGGGTCGTGATCTGCCTGGTCATCCTGGCCCTCATCACGGCGGCCAACCTGTGGGGCGCAGCCGACTCGGCGCGGCTGTTCATCGCGCCCACCGTCATCTTCATCGTCGCGATCTTCGCCGTCATCGTCGGCGGCCTGCTCCGGTCGCACCCGGCCGTGGCCCCGTCCCACCAGGTCCCGTCCGCGACCGAGACCATCGGCCTGCTCCTCCTGCTGCGCGCCTTCGCCTCCGGCTGCGCCGCGCTGACCGGCGTGGAGGCCATCGCCAACGCCGTGCCCTCGTTCCGCCGCCCGCGGGCGCGCCGCGCGCAGCACACCGAGATGTGGCTCGGGATCATTCTCGGCACCATGCTGATCGGCCTGTCCATCCTGATCCGCAAGTACCAGGTCACGCCGACGCCCACGGAGACCGTGCTCGCCGAGCTCACCGCCGCCGCGCTCGGCCACAACTTCGTGTTCTACGCGGTCCAGATGATCACCACCATCCTGCTGGCGCTCGCCGCCAACACCTCGTTCGGCGGGCTGCCGATCCTCGCGTCGCTGCTGGCCACCGATAACTTCCTCCCGCACCTGTTCTTCCT
>Ga0193726_1002597_pt1 | contig 12090 bp, 8 predicted proteins | sample H2c1metaG_FD_144928 | JGI IMG/M metagenome (GOLD analysis project Ga0193726, IMG submission 144928) | Soil microbial communities from a riparian zone of the East river system, Colorado, United States - H2c1 | ecosystem: Environmental > Terrestrial > Soil > Riparian zone | place: USA: East River... | reverse complement strand
ACGGCCGAGATCAAATGGGCGTGCTTCCCGAGGTTCGACGGCGATCCGGCGTTTTGCTCTCTCCTCAACGGGAGCGAGGATCGCGCGGACGAGTTCGGAATGTTCCGCATCGAACTTGTCGATTCGGTGAGGACGGAGCAGCAATACATGATGAACACGCCGATCCTCGTCACACGGTCCTTCGACTCCGAGGGCGGGGCGATAGAGATCACCGATTTTGCTCCGCGTTTTCGTCAGTACGGGCGATTGTTCTGCCCGATGATGATCGTGCGCCAGGTGCGCCGCATCGCGGGAAATCCCCGCATTCAGGTCAAGCTGCGTCCGGCACGCGACTATGGGTGCGAACGGCCGCGCACGACGACCGGAAGCAATCACATCCGCTATTACGGCGGCGACGTGGTGCTGCGACTCACGACAGATGCGTCTACCACCGCGGTTCTCGACGAGAATCCATTCTACCTCGAGGACGCCGTGACGCTGCTTCTCGGGCCGGACGAAACGGTGAGCGGCTCCGTAGCAGAGATTGCCCGCCATTTTCTGGACGAGACGACTTCTCATTGGCGCGAATGGGTGCGGATGCTGGCCATTCCCTTCGAGTGGCAGGACCAGGTGATCAGGGCCGCGATCACGCTCCAGCTCAATGTCTTCGAGGACACGGGTGCGATCGTCGCAGCTGTAACAACGTCGATTCCTGAGGCGCCGAAGAGCGGACGCAACTGGGACTACCGGTACTGCTGGATTCGCGACGCGTATTTTGTCGTCAATGCGCTGAACCGGCTTGGCGCTACCCGAACGATGGAGCGCTATCTGGCATTCATTCTCGACATCGTCGCGGGCGCTGAGGGCGGAATCCTCAAGCCCCTCTACGGAATCAACGGACGGTCAGTTCCCGACGAGCACGAAGCAAAATGTCTCTCCGGATACCGCGGGATGGGGCCGGTCCGAATCGGCAATCAGGCTCATCGGCAGGTGCAGCACGACGTCTACGGCGCGGCGATTCTCGCGGCACCTCACCTCTTCTTCGACCGTCGGTTGGTCCGCCGCGGTGACGATACTCTCTATCCCCGCCTGGAAGCTCTGGGAGAGCAAGCGGCCAAGCTGTTCGATCAGCCCGACGCCGGTATCTGGGAGCTTCGCGGGAAACTTCGGGTTCACACTTTTTCAAGCGTTATGTGCTGGGCCGGATGCGACCGCCTTGCACGGATCGCCGCGCACCTCGGGCTCGAGGATCGCGCGAGCTACTGGCGCGGCCACGCCGATCGGATGCATGCGGTCATCTGCAAGAGATCGTGGAACGCCAAGCTCGGCGCTTTTGTGGGAACGATGGACGGTGACACGCTCGATGCGAGCCTGTTGCGGCTTCACGAGGTGGGATTCCTCCCCGCGGACGACTCGCGCTTCGTGGGCACTTTGCACGCGATCGAGCGCGACCTGAAACGCGGCGAGTTCATCTACCGGTACACCGAGAGCGATGATTTCGGGACGCCGGAGAATGCCTTCGTCGTGTGCACTTTCTGGTATATCAACGCGCTGGCGGCGACGGGACGGCGGGATGAGGCCCGCGCCCTGTTCGAGAGAGTGCTCGCGCATTGCAATCCGCACGGCTTGCTCTCGGAGGACATCGATACAAAGACCGGCGAGCTGTGGGGCAATTTCGTCCAGACCTACAGCATGGTCGGGATCATCGATTCCGCGATCCGGTTGTCGGCGGAATGGGACCAGGCATACTAAAAGGCGTCGGCGAGCTCGGGCTGTATCGCGGCTGGAATTTTCGCTATGAGCGCGGAGACGATGGATGGACGCCCAGCGACTATTGGTAGAACTCTTCCGTCACCAATGGCGCGGAACTCTTCCGGCCGCGCGGCGTACCTTGATTTACAACCATGAGAACGCGTCGCAAGGAAAGTCTGAAGACGAATAGCCGGCGAGCCTGATGTTCACCATACCAGTTCGCGAAACGAACCCCGACGCAGAAGCCTCTACCGCGCGTGCGGAGTGGCGTATCTGGATTCCGCTCGCAACTTTGTTACTCGCTCTGCTCGCGCTCGTCGTGGTTCCAATGTTTCGCGCGAGACTTGTTGAGCCTCTGCACGCGGGTCTCCAATCGGCCGTCGAGCCCGGACGCGGCCTGGTGACTCGCATCCATGTCGCCCTCGCGATGGAGGGAGCCGTCCTCCACAGCATCATGGAGCATCGCGATACGCTGTTGATCGCCCGTTACCGCGGAAGCGTCGCCGATGAAATGGACGCGTACGATCAGCTCCGACCCTTGGTGGCGAAGCTAGGTCCAGACGCGCGGCGAGAGTTCAGGGAGCTGAACGCGCTGCAGAGCGAGTGGCACCTGGCGATCGAGCGGTACCTGGGAGGAGTGACCTCGGGCAGAATCGCGAAGGATCCCCTCGAGAGCGCCAAGTATGACGAGCTGCTTCTCGCTGCATCCCGGTTGGATCAAGCACTCAGCAACGAAGCGCAGAGTCGGTGGCGGGAGATCGCTGCCACTAACCGGGCCCAGTCATGGATAAGCGCCGTTATAGGCCTTCTTGCATTGGGCGCTGTCCTCATAGTTGGATGGCTCGGCCGCCGGCTTCGCGTATTTGCCGACGCCGCCGAGAGACGGCGCGCCGAGCTCGAGAAAGCGGTCGAGGGGCGCGCCAGGATCCTGAGAGGAATAAGCCACGACCTCAAGAATCCGCTGAACGTGATCCTTGGTCATACCGAGCTTCTCGAGCAAGGCATCAAAGGTCCGGTGAGCGCTGAACAGCAGGAAAGCCTCTCCCGGATTCGGAAATCCGTGGAATCACTGCTATTACTGATAAACGACATGCTGGATTTGTCCCGCGCGGAAAGTGGACATCTCAGCATAACCCCGAGGAAAACCCGGATTCCACAACTCATCCGCGAGGCTGTGGGCCAGCATCGGGCGAGCGCTGCCGCTGCGGGTCAGCGCCTCGAGGCGCAGCTGGCGGGTGACATCCCCGTGCTTACCACGGACCCCCGTCGCGTCCAACAAATCCTTGGAAACCTCCTCTCAAATGCGATCAAATACACTCCCGTCGGTGGAGAGATCACCGTGCGCGCCAGCCTCAAGGCACGTGATGGCGCAACGGACGACGCGCCCTGGGCAGCGATCGAGGTAGTCGACACCGGCCCAGGGATCCCCACCGATCAGCTGGAGACCATTTTTGATGAATTCTCCAGGTTGAAAGTCGACCAGGACAAGCCAGGTGCAGGGCTTGGATTGGCGATTGCCCGCCGCATCGCGCACCTGCTCGGAGGAAACCTTACGGCTGGACAGGGCGACGGGCGCGGCTCGGTGTTCACTCTCTGGCTGCCTACGGGGCGAATCGGCTGATACCCGACAGCTGATGCCCGAACGCGGCGACGAACGCGGCGCATGGCATGGCCTCCAGGCATCCTCTTCATCGGAACACTCAGGCACTCATTTGCGACGCCTCTGATCGAGAACGGTTACGATATCCGGACGATTCAGGAGCTGGGACATACGGACGTGCGAACGACGATGATTTACACGCACGTTGAGGGGCGGTGGTCGTGGAGTGATCAGCCCGATCGATGCGTTTCTGACACAAAAGAAGCCTGCGAATGCTATATAGCGATTCTTGCAGCCTATCGCCCAGCACTATTGTGACCGCATCTTTTCTAAGTGTTGCCAAGGCTGGGACTTTGCCTTCGGTATTTGATATCGTTAGAGTGAGGATAGGCTGCGAGCTACGCTGCCTTTGTTTTTCTTTTGCAGCCTAATAGGCGTTAGCAACTGTCTCGAAAGTCAAGTAGAAATAGGCACGGGAGCGCTTTGATCGATTGACCAGCGCTGGCCGGTGCGGATCATGGTGTTGAGGATGGTGAGCAGTTTCCTCATGCAGGCGACCAGTGCGAGTTTCTTCGGTTTACCGGCGGTGAGCAGGCGCTGATAGAACGCTCGAATGACAGCGTTGCGCTTGGTCGCCACGAGGGCGCCCATGTAGAGCACGGCGCGCACGCTGGCGCGACCGCCCTGGACGAATCGCCGCCCGCGAAAAGTGCCTGAGTCGCGACTCAAGGGCGCGACGCCGACCAACTTCGCGATCTCGCGACGCGAGAGGCGTCCGAGCTCGGGAAGATCCGCGAGCAGCGTGAAGGAGACCACACGCCCTACGCCCGGCACGCTTTGAAGTAAGTCGTCCTTCTCGCGCCAGGCACTCGATCTTCGCACCATATCGCCCAGATCAGTGTCGGCGATCCTGAGCTCGCGCTCGAGAAAGGCGATATGGCCCTTGAGACTCTTCCTCACTTTCTGCTTGCCGCGGCCGAAGACCTGGCCTAAACGATTCCGCTCGGCCCCCAGCATCTCGAGTAGCTGTCGCCGGCGGGAGAGGAGAGCTTCGAGCTCCTGCGCGTCGGCATCCGGGATCTCACGCACCACTGGCCGAACACGCTCGGCGAAAAGTGCCAGGATATCCGCATCAATGCGATCGGTCTTCGCGAGCTGTCCCGTCGCTTTAGCGAAGTCACGCACTTGGCGCGGATTCACTACAACGACCGGCAGCGCCGCGGCGACAAGAGCGGCGACTGAGAGAAGTTCATATCCACCGGTAGCTTCGAGAACGATGAGCTCCGGTGCTTCGACCCGGAGCCGCTCGACCAGCGCACGCACACCGTGCTCGTCGTTCGCTACCGTCCACCGTTCCCCGCTTGGCCTGGCTGCGACCACCAGCTCTGCCTTGGCGACATCAATTCCGATCAGCATCCGCCCTCCACCAAGAGAGAATGTCGCCCTCGGCCCGTCCTTGTAAGAATTCGGGCTCGACCCGACGGTCGGCCCCCGCAACTGTTCGGGCTCATGCGACGACGATCAGGAACGCCGCTCCGGCTAACGCACGGTGTTCACCACCCAGACGGCATCGAGCTGGCGCCCTGATCAGAATGTCTGCAAACTCTGGAAAGAGCTAGATACAAGACGGACAGAAAGGATAGTAAGCAAACTGGAGACACGCACAATGACACACCGTTGTAGTAGGAACGCGTTCGCTGCTTCTTGCCGCTCGCTGCGGACTCTTCCCTTGGTTCTCCTTCTCACGATCTCTTGTTCCGGATCCGTTGAACCTCGCTTCGGTGTGACACTGTTGGTCACTAACGCATCCTGCCAAGCAGGACACTGCGATTCGTTGCGGGTGCTTGGTTTCCCAAGCAACCAGCCCAACACACCGGGCGGGCTGTGGTCACTCGATCTCGGACTGGTAACTACGTCGGAGGCATGTTTAGTCGTGCCACCATCGGCAGCGTTCCATGTCATCGGAATGCGCACGGACGGTACTGCGGACACCACTACGTATACGTGGACGAGTGCGAAGTCTCTTTCGTTAGGCGCCTTGCCAGCATCGGCGTCGCGGATTCAAGCCGGTCCCAGCATATCTCCGTTCGTACCGGCAACTGAGGCTGGGTGGCGGATCACTGTTCCAACGGGATCGCAAGCCAGTCCGAGTTCAGCTTGCAAACCGCAGTAGTGCTTCAGCACGCCAATGCGCGCAGCCGTCTAACGATCGTTGCAGCAGACGGGCGCGTGATAGTCGTTAGGTTGATCGCCCTTCGAGTCTCTCGCTATGCGACTTGAAGTCGCTTCACTGCTAGATTCGCCCGCAGCTGAACCTGGGCGTTAGACAGATAACCAAAGTTTGACTCGCCATCACTTGTGCTTGAATTCCTACTACCACCGGGCTTGATCGATGGCGATCCTCTGGATTGGTATGCCGTCGTCCGTCCCAATGAATTCGATGCAGTGAGCTACGACGGTAAGCCATTCTCCGCACCAGACGGCGCCGAGGCTCGGATCCTAATCCTCGAATCGTTTGAGGAAGGATCCGTATTTGTCTCGCGGTACTCCGGAAACCTTGGCTACATCACTGATATTGGCTATCAGAGTCGCGAAGAGGCTGTCGCACATTGTGGCGAGGAGTTTGGCGATCAGCTCGGAACATGGACTCCGATTCCCGAGGACACAGAGCATGCCGAGACGTATGTCCTCAACCTCCTCGCAGCTAGGAGACATTGACGGTTGGTGTTCGCGCGTTACTGTCTAACGAACGTTGCAGCAGACAAGCACTTTTCGGATGCGGCTTCGCCGCAATGGTTATAGTGTGCTTGCAGCTGAACTTGGGCGTTAGGCATCGTCCAATGATCGGGTTTAACGAAGAGACTCTCGAGACTACAGTCGCACCCTGCGGACAGCGCGCGCTTGGTATAGGTCTGCTGCTCACGACGATTCTTGCCCTCTGGTACGCCGTCACTACGCTGCTCGAAGGACAAACACCGCAGTCATCTGATCCGCAGTGGTTAAGCGTAGTGCTGCTCGCGACTATTCCTTTCTTGCTCTTATTGAGTGGGCGACTCATTGCGGGAAAAATGGGCACGATCGAGTTATTTCCGCCCACCGCGCTAATTGCGATCGGCGTGCTTCTGCTCGTGGGAACTATCACGTATTTTCTCTGGGCTAGGAGCCATCGGCTGTCTACCGGTCGTGCATTGCCAGCAGGAGTGTTGCTCGGAGCATCGTCTGTGAAACTTGGTCTTCGGAAACGGGCAATCAGAAAGCATCCCGAGCACGATGCCTAACGAACGTTGCAGCAGACGGTCGCGACCAAGTCGTTGGGTTGGATTATTTAGAGTAGAATCGCCCGCAGCTGAACTAAGGCGTTAGACAGCCACGACCTTCGGTGTCACCTCTGGGATGACCCGCCTCATACATCGTCCCGCCCCTTCGGATCGGTCGCCGCCTCTGATCGCTCATGTCGAGGAGCACCTAGGCAGGATTTCGCGTGGTTCGGAGTTGTCGAACGACCGCGGAATCCAAGCAGTCATTGTCGAGGGTCATCCGACGCCAGAGGCGACTTCGTATCTCACCCTGGGACTGAGCCATCACGTACTCGCTGGCGCATCGGGAAGGCAATTCCGCCAGGAGCTGCTCGGTGTCTCCTATTCGCGGTTTGCCGAACTGAATCCCGAGGCAAATCTGCTCACCGTCGCGCATGACCTGCTTGAGGCCCATAGAGCTGCACTGCGCGGCGAAGTGATTGGTCCGGCCGGTCCAATCGTGCCCGGATCTACGCTCGAGGCGTACTATTGCTCACTGCCATCGTACTTCTCCGACGACTTGGCCACCTTTCGCGGAAGTGTGCCCGCAACAAGCTTTATCTGGCTGATCCCCATTTCGCATGCAGAAGCACACTACGTTTGGGAGCAGGGCTGGTCGAAGTTCGAAGACCTCTTGGTTGAGCACGATCCTGATCTGCTTGATCTATTGCGCCCGTCATTTGTTTGAGTTCGTCGCAACGGCTGTCTAACGAACGTTGCAGCAGACAAGCACTTTTCGGATGCGGCTTCGCCGCAATGGTTGTAACGTGCTTGCAGCTGAACTAAGGCGTTAGCTGACGACCTGCCGGGAGCTGTCAGCTAAGGCTTGGGCTCCGGGCAGGTCGTCTTTCTTTTCTTGTTTCAATCGATAAAGCGTTCCTACAGTCGCTATCTGAACACGATCCAAAGCACGCCAATTATGGCCGCGAGCAACACCGAGAAAGCGATTTGCATGCTCCGCTCGCGTGGACTTGTCTTTACTGCATCCGACGGTGCCACCGTCTGGAGCGTGAGGTCCGCAACGCGCTCCGGAGCTGGTGGAGGAGTCAATACGCTCACGACGATAAGGATCGCGCTGCACAGCGCGAAGAGCAGTGCGGCGAAGTGCAGAAAGTTGATGCTCGCGAGCCAGTACCAGAATGATCCGGCGGTCAACTTCGCTTTCCCAAGCTCGAGCAACAAACGCGAAAAACCGAACACGAAGCCTGACCATAACGCGGCGAGAGCGCCCCTTCCGTTCAGTCGTGGGCTCAGCACCCCGAGGAGGAAGACGGCTGCGATCGGCGGGGCGATGTACGCCTGAATGCTCTGTAAATAGATATAGAGCTGCGGCGAGACGTATTTCATGGCCGGAATCCAGGCGAGCCCTACAAATACCAGTATCACCGTGGTCACACGGCCTACGAATACCAGACGCGCCTCTGTGGCGCCTGGCCTCCACTTGCGGTAAACATCCCAGGTCAGCAAGGTCGAGACAGAGTTGAAGGCCGAGGCGAGCGAGCTCATAAGCGCCGCGAGCATGCCGGCGAGGACGAGGCCCTTGAACCCGATCGGTAGAAGGCGCGTCACGAGGATCGGATATGCGGAGTCGGCCTGGCCGCTCCGAACATCCTGGTACAAAGCCGCGGCGATAATGCCGGGGAGCACAAAGATGAAGACCGGAAGAATCTTCAGGTAGCCGGCGAAGATCGTTCCGCGCCGGGCTTCCTGAATGTTCTTGGCCGCGAGCACGCGCTGCACGATGTGCTGGTCAGTACACCAATACCAAATGCCGAGGATCGGCGCTCCGAAGACGACTCCCGTCCACGGGAAATCCTTGTGGTTCGATGGCTTCCACATCGAGAAGAAGTCGGGCGGCACACTGGCCCTGAGCCCGCTCCAGCCACCAACGGCGTGGAGGCCGATGAACATCAGCGTCACCGATCCCACGATCAGCACCACGGCCTGCATCACCTCGGTGTAGATCACCGCGCGCAGGCCACCGAAAATCGTGTAGAGCCCGGTAATCACGATGAGGATTGCCGCGCTCGTCCAGAAATCGAAACCCGTGACGGCCCGCATCACGACACCGCCGGCGAACAGCGTCACGCTGATCTTCGTGAGCACGTAGCCAACGATGGACACCCACGTGAAGTAGGATCGCGCGGCGGGATTGTACCGGCGCTCGAGGAACTCCGGCATGGTGTACACGCCGCTTCGCAAATAGAAGGGCACGAACAACCATCCCAGGAGCAATAGGATGAAGCTCGCCAGCCACTCGAAGTGCCCGACGGCCAGGCCGCTCGCGGCTCCGGTGCCGGCGAGGCCGACCAGATGCTCGCTCCCGATGTTGGAAGCGAAGAGGCTGGCTCCGACCGCCAGCCAACCCACATCCCGACTTGCGAGAAAGTAGTCCGAGCTGACGTTTTTCTCTTTGCGCGCCGCCCAGTAGGCGATCCCCGACAGAACGAGGAAGTACGCTGCGATTACGAGGATGTCGATGATGCTGAGGCTGCTCATGGCGTTTCTTCGGTGAGAGAGAAGTTGTCGGCCGAGCTCCTTTGGCGCTGCGCCCCGCGACTCTGAGGCGAAGCCCGCGAAGAATCTGAAGCATTTCGTCCTCGCGCGCTACGTATGCCGGGCCGATGCGGGAAGGGGGAAGGGGGAAGAGGGAAGCGGGACAGCGCAAACGGGCGAGTCGATCCTGCCTCCGGATGATTCGCTTGACTCTAGCCGTAATGATTCCCACATTCGCAAACAACGCCCCGGCGGAGGATGAATGGGCGACGAGATCACTCGGCGGACGTTTCTCGCTGGAGCAGGTGCGGGCACCGCGGGACTCATCGGGCTCCGGCCCGCGCGCGCCGATGCCACAGACTTGATCGCCGGCGAAGCTCGACGCGAAGTCGAGCTCGATGGTCGACAGCCGGCTTCAGCGTTCAAGCTGTCCGTCTCGCGGTGGCCGTTCAACAAATTCACTCTCGATCAGTTGTGCCAGATGGCGAAAGAGCTGGGGCTGGATTCGGTTGAGCTACTCGAGCCCGACCAGTGGGCGACTCCCAGACTCTACGGACTCACATGCGCGATGGGATACGCGACCGTCCCGAATCCGGAAACGCGACTGACGCAGGGCTTCAACCGCGTCGAGAACCACGCCTGGCTCATCCCGGCCTATGAGCGAGCGATCCCGCTCGCCGCCGCGGCGAAAGTGCCGAACGTGATCTGCTTTTCCGGAAACCGGGCCGGACAGAACGACGACGAAGGGCGCGCGATCTGTGCGCGCGGACTCGCTCCGCTGATCCCCGTCGCGGAACGCCACGGTGTGACGCTGTGCATGGAGCTGCTCAACTCCAAATGGGATCATCCCGACTATCAGTGCGATCACACCGCGTGGGGTGTCGCCCTCGCAAAGCAGATGAATTCGGAACGTTTCAAGCTCCTCTACGACATCTACCACATGCAGATCATGGAAGGCGATGTCATCCGCACCATCCGCGACAATCACCGGTATATTGGGCATTACCATACCGGCGGGGTACCGGGACGCCACGAGATCGATTCCTCCCAGGAGTTGAACTATCCGGCAGTCATGCGAGCGATCGCCGAATCAGGATTCACGGGGTACGTCGCGCAGGAGTTCGTACCTACCCGCGATCCGCGCGCTTCGCTCGCTGAAGCCGTCCGGCTCTGCCGTGTGTAGCGCGTGATGGCAAACCGCGCGTCAGAAAACCCAATCATCACACCGGCAATGGTCCTGCCCTCGAGGCCGGACTTCGAGGTGCTGGGCGTGTTCAATCCCGCCGTCACCCGGCACGACGGTCAGGTCGTGCTGCTTTTGCGAGTAGCAGAAGCGCCACGGAAGATGTCACTAGCGCTTGCCGCAGCCCCAATCTTCAATGCGGAAACCGGTCGCATCGAGATCAAGCGGTGGCAAGTCACCGAGGAGGGGCCTGACGTGAGCGATCCGCGCCTCGTCGTCGACAATGGACGCACCTGGCTCACGTCGATGTCGCACCTTCGCGTCGCACGCTCGAGCGACGGCATCCACTTCGATGTCGAGGGACTACCGGCTCTCGTTGCCTCGACCGCCTACGAGTCCTTCGGAATAGAAGACCCGCGCATCACGCTGCTCGACGGTGTGTACTGGATCACCTACACCGCGGTGTCGCGCTACGGAATCGGAACGGGCCTCGCATCCACCACGGACTTCAGAACGTACGAACGGCACGGAGTCATCTTCCCGCCTCCCAACCGCAACGTCACAATCTTCCCCGAAAAGATTGGTGGACTATATGCGGCGCTGCACAGGCCCATGCCGGAAGGTCTCGGCCAGCATTCGATCTGGTCGGCGACATCATCGGATCTCAAATCGTGGGGGAATCACCGCCTGGTGGCGACCCCGAGGGAAAGCGGTTGGGATGACACGAAGGTGGGAGGCGGTGCGGTGCCGTTCCGCGTGCACCACGGCAAGGAAGACGGCTGGCTGTCGATCTATCACGGCGTCACTGGCTCGCCGCCCACCTACTCGCTCGGCGCCCTGCTTCTCAACCGACACGATCCATCCAAGGTGAGAGGGCGCTCACGCGAGCCTATTCTCAAGCCTGAAGCACCGTACGAGCGCGAGGGATTCTTTGGCAGCGTCGTGTTCACTTGCGGTGCTCTGACAGACGGCGATCTCGTGCGCGTGTACTATGGCGCGGCCGACGGCGTCGTTGCTGTCGCTGACCTGTCGCTCGCGGAGATTCTGTCGGGCCTGGCGGAAGCGTGACGTTCGAGCTGGGGATCAACTACTGGCCGCGCCGCAGCGCGATGTACATGTGGGAGGAGTTCGACCTCGACGAAATCCGGGACGACATGACGCACATCGCCGGACTCGGCTTCGATGTCGTGCGGGTGTTCGCGCGCACCAAGGACTTCCTCCCCGCCCCGTCGACGGTGGATGCGGGGATGATCGCGCGGCTCGTAAAGGTAGTTCGAGCGGCAGCAGACGCCGGGTTGAAGGTCGTCCCGACCCTGATCGTCCTCAACATGAGCGGGACGATCTGGTGGCCCACGTGGATGTTGGATGCGCGGGGACGCCCGTCGGACCTTTTCTCGGATCCGGTCATTCTTCGCTCGCAGGCGCTGCTCGCGGAGACGTGCGCGCGTTCTCTCGCGGGTGATGCCGCGATTCGGAGCTTCGACCTCGCAAACGAGATCGACGACGCCCAGCTCCCGCGATCGCGCGAAGCGGGATGTGTGTGGGGCTCGACGCTCGCCGGCGCAATCCGTTCGGCCGCGCCTGGCACGCAAATCAGGATCGGTGCGCACCTTCCCTCGTTGACGACCGACAACAACATGCGGGTAGACGATCTCGCATCGATCGTGGACGAGGACGTGATGCATGCCTATCCTCTGTACTCCGATTTCGCGCGCTCATTTCTCGACCCTGAATTGGTGCCGTTCTCCTGCGCGTTGACGGCGGGGCTCTCGGGTAAAGGCCGT
>Ga0193726_1002596_pt1 | contig 12093 bp, 10 predicted proteins | sample H2c1metaG_FD_144928 | JGI IMG/M metagenome (GOLD analysis project Ga0193726, IMG submission 144928) | Soil microbial communities from a riparian zone of the East river system, Colorado, United States - H2c1 | ecosystem: Environmental > Terrestrial > Soil > Riparian zone | place: USA: East River... | reverse complement strand
TCCGGCGGTTCCCGGGCCGCCGGTTCCTGATGCTGCTGGTGCTCTCGGTGCTGATGATGCCGATCGTGGTCCTGATCATCCCCGACTACGTGCTGGCCACCGACGTGCACTGGGTCGACACCTACTGGATCCAGATCGTGCCGTGGGGCGCGAGCGTCTTCGGCATCTTCCTGGTCCGGCAGTTCTTCATCACCATGCCGCAGGAGATCCTCGACGCGGCCGCGGTCGACGGCGCGGGCCGGCTGCAGGTGCTGTGGCGGATCGGCGTGCCGGCCGTCCGCCCGGCGCTGGCCATCATCGCGATCCAGGTCTTCATGGCCTCGTGGAACGCCTTCCTGTGGCCGGAGATCATGACCCGGTCCGAGTCGGTGCAGCCGATCGAGGTGGGGCTGGCCAGCTTCAGCAGCGCCAACGGGACCGACTACTCGGCGCTGGCCGCGGCGGCGACGTTTACTACGCTGCCGCTAATGGTCTTCTTCCTGCTCCTGCAGCGGCAGTTCATCCGCGGCGCGCTGTCCGCGGCCGGATCCATCCGGTGAGCCCGCCGCTGCTCGTCGTCGACTTCGACGGCACCGTCTGCCGCGGCGACGCGCCCGTCCGCTACTACGCCGCCGTCATCGCCGAAACGATGCCCCGCCGCGACGCCCGCGACTTCCTGGACGCGATCGAGCGGTACCTGTCCGACGGCCCGGCCGCGGCCGCGGCCAGCACTGACACCGTCGCGGCGGCCGCGCTGCGGGAGTCCGTCGACTCCTGGGGCGCCGTGCTGTCCCTGGCCGCCCGGGCCTACGCCGTGCCCGCCGCGGTCATGGAGCAGGCGTTCGCGCGGTGCCGCCAGTGGATGATCGACCCGGCCTGCCCGGTCGAGGTCGTCACGCCGCTCCTGGATACCCTCGCCGACCTGCGCGGGGAGGCCCGGATCGTGCTGGTGACCAACAGTCCCCGCGACAGCATGCTGCCGCTGCTGCGGCGGCTGGGCATCCTGGATGCCTTCGACGAGATCGTCGCCGGGGCGGGCAAGCCCGACGGGCTGCGCCGGTTCCTGCAGCGCAGCCTCGGCCCCGACCTGCGCGCCCGGCCGTGGCGGCTGCTGTCGATCGGCGACCACTACCGCAACGACATCGAGCCGGCCGTCGAGGTCGGGGCGGGCGGCGCGTACATCGACCGCTACGGCCGCGCCGACGGGCCGGCCACCGCCCGCGCCCGGCGGGCCGAGGACCTGCTGCCCGTGCTCCGCGCGTGGGCCGCCGACCCGGAGAGCGGGACCCGGCGCGGCGCGCTGGCCGGGCAAGCCGGGACCGGCTGAGCCGGTGGCGCGCATCGAGTTCTGGGGCGGCGTCGGGGTGATCGGGTCCAGCAAGGTGCTGATCCACGACGGCGGGCACCGGGTCCTGCTCGACCTGGGCCTGGACATCCCGCGCGGGGGCGACCTGTTCCGCAGCCCGGCGGCCCTGCCGCGCGGCCGGGAGCTGGCGGCCCGGCTCCGGATCGCCGCCGCGCCGGCCATCCCCGGCCTCTACGATCCCGCCGCGCTGGAGCCCGCCGACCCGCTCGGCGAGCCGGCCGAGCCCGCCGCCGTCTTCATCAGCCACCCGCACATCGATCACGTCGGCCTGGCCGGGTTCCTGCGGGCCGATATCCCCGCCTACGCGTCCCCTGACGCGATCGCCCTGCTGCGCGCACTCGACCACAGCGGCGAAACGCTGCCCGGACCGCGGGACTTCAGCTCAGCCGCGACGTCCTGGCGGCCGGTCCCGGCCGGCGCGGCGGTGCAGGTCGGCCCCATCGTGGTGGAGCGGCTGGACGTGGACCACGACGTGCCCGGGGCCAGCGGCTACCGCGTCACCACCAGCGACGGGGTGCTCGTCTTCACCGGTGACATCCGCTTTCACGGGCATCACCCGGAGCGGTCGTGGGCCTTCGCCGACGCGGTCGCCGGCTGCGATGTCCTGGTGACCGAGGGCACCACGCTCAGCTTCGACGATCACTATCCGCTGCGGACCGAGGCGGACGTGGCCCGCGACTACGCGGCGGCCCTCGACAGCTCCCCGGACCTCATGCTCCAGGCCTGCTACGCGCGGGACCTGGACCGGGTGCGCGCCTTCGAGGCCGTCGCGGCCGCCGCCGGGCGGACCATCCTGTGGCCCGGCCGCGCCGCGGCCTTCCTGCGCGCGGCCGGGGCCAGCCCGGCGCTCTCCCTGGCCGACGCCGGCCTGGCCGCCGTGCGCGCCGCGCCGGGCCGCTTCGTCGTCCAGCTCGACCCCGCGGACCTGCCCGGCCTGCTCGACCTGCCGATCGGCCCGGCCAGCGCGATGCTGCACGCCAATGGCGAGCCGCTCGGGCCGTTCGATCCGCGCTGGCCGCTGTACACCGACTGGCTGGCCCAGTGCGGCCTGCCGCTGCGGACCATCGGCTCCTCCGGGCATGCCTCCGCGGACCACCTGCACGAGATGCTGTACCGGATCCGCCCGGCGGTAGTGGTCCCGATCCACACCCTCAGCCCGTACCGGCTGCACCCGGTCGGCGGCCCGGCCCGGCTCGTCGTCGAGTACGCCCGCGCCTACGATTTCGCGGGCCGCCCCGTCCCGGCCGCCTAAGGCTGGCCCGCCAGCACGGCCACCGCGTCCGCCACCTCGGCGCGGAACCCCGGATCGGTGATCGCGCCGCCCGGGCTGATCCAGTCCCGGGCGACCGGCAGCCGGCGGCAGGCCTGCTCGACGACCCGCGCCCCGACATAGCCCAGTACCGTCTCCAGCGTGGCCTGGGCGCCGCCGCCGCGACCCTGGTTCGCGACATTGAGCCAGGCCACGGGCTTGCCGTCGAGCTCGCCGCCGCCGACCGTCCAGTCGAGCAGGTTCTTGAAGCTGCCCGGCAGCGTGCCCGCGTACTCGGGCGTGCAGAACATCACGGCGTCGGCGGCCGCGATCTCCTGACGCAGCCCGGCCGCGGCGGGCGGCAGGTCCGCGCCGTCGTGGTCCGGGTTGAACGCCGGCAGGGCGGACAGCCCGCCGTACAGCTCCGCCGTGACCCCGTCCGGGGCCGTCTCCGCGACCGCGCGCAGCGCGGCCGTGTTCGTGGATCCGTCCCGCGTGCTGCCCGATATCAGCAGGATCCGCTTGCGATCTGGCACGGTCATTCCTTCCGTGAGGCGCTGGTCCCGGTGCAACAGCCGGGGTCCCGGCCGTCATCCCGCATCCCGCCGCTTCCGCACGTGCCCGCGAGGGCCGCCACCCCGCGCGCGGCGAGCGCCCCGGTCACGTCGCCGTCCAGGAACCCGGCGGCCTCCGGAAGCTGCCGCAGGGCCGCATCCAGGTGGCCGAGGGCGAGCCCCCGGGTGAACAGGTAGGCATGCTCCGGCGCGCACAGCTCGCCGACGGGCCGCATGCCCGCGGGCAGCCAGGCCGTCTCGGCGGAGAAGGACATGGCCCGCACGGCCTCGTGCTGGGTGGCCACGTCGTCGACGAAGTGCTGGTGATCCGCGTCGCGCAGGATGAACATCCGCTTGGGCGACGGCACCCGGCCGAAGAGCTCACGAAGGCCGTCCAGCGGGATCGGCGTGTCGTGCTCCGCGGCCAGGCACAGCACCGGCACCGCGCGGTCCCAGCCGAACGCCAGCGTGAGCGGCAGGACGCCGGGCCGCGGGTGCGGGATTCCGGCCGGCGCCAGCGCCACGACCGCGCGCACCCGCGCCTCGGTCTCGGGCGCGGCCAGGGCGGTCCAGCCGCCGAAGCTGAACCCGGCCAGCCCGACGCGCTCGGGGTCCAGTTCGATGCCACCGGGGACGGCCGCGCCCGGTGCCGGGCCGCCCAGCAGGTGATCCAGGAGGAAGCGGACGTCGGGCACCCGGGCGGCGATCATGGCGCCGATCCGCGCGGCCCGCTCCGCCGCGGTCTCGCCCTCCCGGCCGGCCAGTTCCGGCGCGACGACCTCGGAGTGGTCCATCGCGGCGACCACGTACCCGTGACTGGCCAGGTGGATGCCGACGAAGCTGGACGACTGGCGGTGCCCGCCGCTGTGGTGGGAGAAGACGACCAGCGGGTGCGGCCCGGGGCGGGCCGGCACGTCGCGCACCGGCCCGGGGCCGGGTCGCGGGCCGGACCGGGCCGGGTACCAGAGTTCCACCGGGAACAGCCGGCCGCGCGCGGTGTCGGCGGCCTGAATGGTGGACGCCCCGACCGCGAGCGGGCCGGGGGCGAACGGGTCATAGGCACGGCTCATCGGCTCAGGACAGCCTGCTGGCCGCCACCGCGCAACCTGATCTGCTCACCGCATAACCGCGGGCCGGGGCGGCCAGCGTTCTGGAGAAAATGACTGCTGCCATTGCCGGGCGGCGGTGGTAATTTGGTGGCAGTGGCAGCCGCGCCTGCCCGCTTCCGAGCTATCCGCCGGCCCGCGCCGAGGTGGCGACGAGGACAAGGGTCCACGACTCGCGTGCCGTTTCCGTCAGGTGATGCACCTAGGCGAGCAGACGCGGGCGGACTCGCCGGGAAGAAATCATCATGACCAGGGACAAGGCCAGGAAGACGGCCGTCCGTCAGCGCATGGCGCAGACCGGCGAGCCCTACAGCGTGGCCCGGCAGGCGACGGCCGCCGCGGGCGGGGATGCCCCGGATCCCGGCTTCACCCCGGCGGCCGGGCTGCTGAGCTCGCCTGACCTGAGCTGGGAAGATCTGAGTCCGGAGGAGCGGTACGCGCGCGACGCCGCAGCTGCGGGGCGTGCCCCCGATCAGGTCGAAGCGGAAATGAGCGCGTTTCGGGCGCAGGAGCAAGCCGACCGGGCGCAAGAAGCCGCCGGGCAGGCCCGGCAGCTGGCCAGGGCGGCCGAGGCGGCCATCGACGCCGCGGCCGAGCGCGCGGACCTGGCACAGGAAGCCGCTCACCAGGCCGAGGACAGGGCGGACGGCGCGGCGGTGAGCCTGGCGCGGGAGCGCGCCGAGCAGGCCGAGGAGGACGCTGAGCGAGCCCTGGAGCGTTTCGAGGCGGCCGAGGCGGCCGTCGATGCCGCCGACGAGCGCGCGGACCTGGCGCAGGAGGCCGCCGACCAGGCTGCGGAGCTGGCCGAGGAATGGCGGGACAGGGCCGGCTTCCGAGGGGGTCCGCACTTCCCGGGCGGCCCGGGCGGCCCGTTCGGCGGGCGCTGGACCAGGCCAGCCAGGCCGCCGGCGCCGCCGAGGCCGCCCCGGCCGCCGGCGCCGCCTCGCCCGTTCGGCTGACGGCCACGGCGCGGCCCTTCCGGCTATCCAGCCGGGAGGGCCGCGGTCCGGCCGGCCGCGGTCCGGCTCCGGCGGCCTGCGGGAGCGGGTCTTGCTGACGGGCGAGGCCGGCGCTGGAGCCCCGGCCGTACACCTAGCGGACGGCGAAGAGGCCGGACGGCGGGGCGGGCGACGGCTCGGCCCGCTCGTCGGTGATCGGCCTGGCCCCGGCCGCGAACTGGTCGAGCTCGGGGCCGTGCAGGACCCGGCCCCGGAAGGGGTCGCCGGCCGTGCGGCGGGTCAGGCCGGCGACCGGCAGGTCCTGCTGGCCGGCGGCCAGCACCAGGTTGCCGAACCGGCGGCCGCGCAGCACGCCGGGGTCGGCGATCAGGCAGGCGCTGGCGAATACGGAGCGGACCGTCGCCAGCCGGGCGCGCGCATGGGCCAGCGGCGGCCCGTCGCCGACGTTGACCGCGTACTGGCCCGCCGGGCGGAGCACCCGCGCGACGGCGGCGTCGAACTCAGCGGACGTCAGGTGCGCCGGGGTGCGTGCCCCCGCGAACAGGTCAGCGATCACCAGGTCCGCGGACCCGGCCAGCGCCTCCTCGAGGACGGCGCGGGCGTCGGCGACCCGGACGCGGACCCGGCCCGCCCGCCCGCCGCCGGCCCGGCGCGGGCGCTGGTCGAGCGGCAGCCGCTCCCGGACCAGATCGGCCACCTCCGCGTCGGCCTCGACCGCCAGCTGGCTGGAGCCGGGCCGGGTCGCCGCCACGTACCGGGCCAGGGTCAGGCCCCCGCCGCCGAGGTGCAGCACGTCCAGCGGCGCGCCGGGCGGCGCGGCGAGATCGGCGAGGTGCCCGAGCCACCGCATGTACTCGAACTCCAGGTAGTGCGGGTCGTCGAGGTCCACGTGGGACTGCGGGGTGCCGTCCACCAGCAGGGTCCAGGCCCGCGGCCGGCCCGGCACGGTGGCCAGCTCGACCCGGCCCGGACCCGCCCTGTCGTCCCGCTGGCGCGCCATAGTGACCAGTATCGCGTGAGCCGGCCAGCGATCGGTCCGGGAGGTTTGCTCGGCACGGCCGGGTTGCGACCGCTATCCTCCGCCACGGGTACCCAACTCGTGACGGAGGCCGCCTTGAAGCCTGGTCAGGCTGCAGGGACTGGTACGCCGCCAAGAGCGGCGGCCGGTTCCAGCGACCCGCCGCCGGCCGATGCCGCCGGCCGGCTGCTCAGCCGCCTGACGGTCCTGCCCGCCCTGATCCTGGTGGCGTGGCTGCTCGGCGGGCTGCCGCTGCTGCTGCTCGGCTGGTTCACCCCCGTGCTCATGCTGGTGGTGTGCGGGCCGCTGGCGGCCGCGCTGGCCTTCGCGGGCTGGCGGTGGCTGCCGGGGCTGCGCGGCGGGTGGCCGGGACCGGCGGGCACGCCCTGGTGGACGGTCGCGGTCCTGATCGCGGTGGCCGTGGCCTTCGGCGCCGACCAGCTTGTCTTCCACTCCCAGCAGATCATCGTGGAACGCGACCCGGCCTCCTACATCCAGTTCGGGAACTGGATCGCCGGGCATCACTCGCTGCCGATCCCGATGGACGGGAACGCGTTCGGGCCGGCCCGGCAGCTGCTGCGGTTCGACAGTTCCGCCTTCTACCAGGCGCGGGGCGCCGTCGTGCCGCAGTTCATGGCGGGGATGCCGATGATCCTGGCGGCCGGCTTCTGGATCGGCGGGGTGTCCGGGGCGGTGCTGGTCGCGCCGCTGCTCGGCGCGTGCGGCGTGCTCACGTTCGGCGGGCTCGTCGCCCGGCTCGCCGGGCCGCGCTGGGCGCCGCTGGCCGCCCTGGCCCTGGCGCTGTCGCTGCCCGAGCAGTTCGCCAGCCGGTCCGCCTACAGCGAGCCCGCGGCGCAGATCCTGTTCCTCGGCGGCCTGTGCCTGATCATCGACGCGCTCGGCGCCGGGGGGCCGGGCATCGGGGGCCGCGCCGGGCGGGCGGTCACGGTGCTCGGCGGCCTGGCCCTCGGGCTGACCGTGCTGGTCCGCATCGACGGGGTCAGCGACATCCTGCCCGTCATCCCCTTCGCCGGCCTGCTGCTGGCGCGCCGCCGCCCGCAGGCCGTTCCGCTGATCGGCGGGACGGTGGCCGGCGCCGCCTACGGCGGGATCAATGCCGTCGTCCTGTCGTGGCCGTACGTGGTCAGCATCCAGGGATCGCTGCTTCCGCTCGCGGCGGTGGCCGTCGTGGCGCTGGCCGCCACCGCCGCCGGCGTCCTGGTCGTGCGCCGCCGCGGGCTGCCCGACCTGCGCGCCACCTGGGTGCCCGGCGCCGTCGCCGCGCTGGTCGTCGTGATCATGGCCGGCTTCGCCCTCCGGCCGTACGTGCAGACGGTGCACGGCCAGGCGACCCCGCTGGCGCGGCGGGTCATGGCCGGCTACCAGCGGGCCGATCACCTCCCGGTCGACCCGACCCGGCTGTACTACGAGATCAGCCTGCACTGGGTGTTCTGGTACATCGGCCTGCCCGCCGTGGTGCTGGGCACGCTCGGGGCGGCCCTGCTGGCCCGCCGCTGCCTGCGCGGCGAGGCTCCCGCGTGGGCCCTGCCGCTGCTCGCCTTCGGCTGGATCATCGTCGTCACCCTGGCCCGGCCGGGGATCACCCCGGATCAGCCCTGGGCCAGCCGCCGGCTCGTGCCCGGTGTGCTGCCCGGCCTCCTCCTGCTGGCCGTCTGGGCCGCCGGCTGGCTGCTGGACTGGCTCCGCCGCACCGGCCGGACGGCGCTGATCCGCCGCGGCGTCGCGGTCCTGGCCGCCGCGGTGCTGCTGCTGCCGCCGGCCGTCACCTCGTTCGGGCTGACCTTCTCCGGCGTGAACGGCCTCGCGACGAAGACGACCTACAGCGGCGAGATCGCCGCCGTCGATCACCTGTGCGCCGCCATTCCGGCCAACGCGTCGGTCGTCGTCGTCAGCTACGCCACCGCCAGCCGGTTCGTCCAGCTCATCCGGGGGATGTGCGGCGTTCCCGCGGCGCGGCTGTTCCTCCCGCAGCCGTCCTCGGTGCAGGCCACCGTGGCCGGCATCCGGCACGCCGGGCGCCGCCCGGTGCTGCTGGCCGCCAAGCAGGCTCAGCTCGCCCAGTTCGGCGGCCCGGTCCGGCAGGTCCTGGCCCTGCGCACGACCGCCGACTCGCATCCGCTGACCCGGCCGCCGACGGGCACCTCGCGTCTGTCCCTGACCGTCTGGATGTGGGAGCCGGCGTCCTGACCTGCGCACCGGGCCGTACCCGGCGCGCCAGGAACGTTCAGCGCCCGCTCAGGCGATGCCCAGCTCAGGTCTCTATGCTCACCAGCAGCAAGGGACTATCGACTGGCACCAGCAGCACTGGAGGGCTTGGATCGTGGGCGACAATGTGGTGATCTCGCACCGGGGCGCGGCCTATGAGATCGGGCGCGGCCGGGGCTTCTACGGGATCTGGCCGGCGGGCGCACCGCGCTCGCAGCCCGCTGAGTGGTGGCCGGCCACGCCCGCGGGCTGGTCCGGCGCGTGGTCGCGGTTCACCCGCCTGGAGCCGCCGGCCGCGATCGTGCCGGTCACCGCGGCCCCGATCCTGAAGATCAGCGCGAGCACCCGCGCGATCATCGCGGCCGTGCTGCTCGCGGTGGGCGTCGTGTTCGGGGCCGGCGCGCTGTTCCCCGGCTACATCGGCCGCCCGAGCCTGGCCAGCCAGGCCGGCGAGCTGGTCCCGCACCTGATCTACCTGGCGGCCTGGCTGGCCGCCACCGTGCTCATCCTGCTCGGCGGTACCCGGCTGCGGGTCGGCGCGCTGCTGGCGGCGGGGACGAGCGCCGTGACCTTCGGGCTGTTCTTCGCCGACCTGGGCACCGCCATCTCCGGCTCGAACCTGTTCGGCGCCGGCCTCGTGCTCGGGCTCATCGGCTGGCTGAGCTGCGCGGCCGGCGCGGCGATGGCCCTGTGGATCCGCCCGGCAGGCGCCGGTCACCGCTACGGGCTGCGCCCTGTCCGCTGGCTCCCGGCTGTCGTGGTGGCCGGGCTCGGCGTGGCGGCGACTTTCGGCCCCGCGTGGGACAGCTTCACGATTCACACGGCGAGCGGCCAGTCGCAGACCCTGACCGAGGGGAATGCCTTCGCGATGCCGGGCGCGGTAATCGCCGGGAACGTCATGGTCATGATCGCGCTGGTCGCCGTGCTCGTGGCCGCGGGGCTGCTGCGGCCGGTCCGCCAGGGCGGCATCCTGGTCATCGGCGCGATCATCCCGATGGTGGCTCAGGCCATCTCGGCCATCATCCAGCTCCTCCAGCCGGCCACGCCGGCGCAGTTCGGCATCAGCCCGGCCCAGGCGGCGCTGGCCGGCATCACCGTCAGCTCCGGGGCGACCGCGGTGTTCTGGGTCTACTGCGGCTTCGCCGCCGCCGCCGTGGTCCTCGGCGTGCGCATGATCCTGCCGAGCCACCGGGCGGTCGCGGCCCAGGCTCCGTCGCCCTGGCTCCCGGGTGCGGGCCCGGCGCCGGCCTTTGGCCTGCCTGGTGCCGCATCGCCTGCTGGCACTGGCTGGCCTGCTGGAGGCGGCGGGCCTGCTGGCGGCGGCGGGCCCGCTGGCGGTGGCGCTGGGGCTGGCGCGCCCGCTGAAGCAGTGCCTGCCGCGGGGACGCCCGGCCCGGTCGCGGACTCTGCCGGACAGGTACCGGTGCCGGAGGCGGGCCCGGAAGGGGTCAGTCGGCTGCCGGGTGGTGCTGGTCCGGCTGCGTCCGGCCCGGCCGGGCCGCCGCCGGCCGATACCGCCGGCTGAGGGCCGCCGGCCCGGGCGCTGCGGGCGCGCGGGGTAACCGGCAGGCCTGGATGAGCGGCCATAGGCTCGAGGGAGACCAGCGCCGGGGGAGGGCTGGCGGCCGATCAGCACCGGGGGGATGCGCATGGCCATCAGGATCACCGTTGAGGTGGACGAGGACCGGCTGCGGGAGGCCGGGCTCGGTGCGTCCGTCGATGAGGTCATGGCGGAGGTCGACGGGCTGCGGGAGGGCCGCCTCAGCCTGCAGACCCGCGACCACTGGCTGCCCGTGCGCGACCTGCGCGTGCGGCCCAGGTAGCGCCCTGCCCGGTCCCTTCCGGCAGGCCACTGGCGCTAGCCGGGCTGGCTCGCCGCCCAGGTGAGGGTGAACTTGTCCAGCGTGTAGCCGAACGCGTTCACGGCGGGCTGGATGAAGCTGTCCCGGATCGTCCGCGCGGCCTGTGCCTGCGCCGTGCTGATCAGCGGGCGGGTGATGGCCGCGGCGTGATCGGCCCGGTAGAAGGCGATGCGCTGGGCCTGGGCATACAGCACCGACTGCGGGAACTGCGGTCGCAGCACCATCCCGCACGCGATTCCGGGATAGGTCCAGCTGTGCTGCACCGACACCGGGCGGGACGGCAGGGTGTCGATCGTGACGTCATGCACCGTCTGCGGGAGCTGCGGGCGCGGCAGCACCATCGTCACCGCGACCTGGCCCGGCCGGCCGGCCTGCGGCCGTCGGAGAACCTGCAGCCGGTAATGCCCGGTCCCCGGTGCCCACCAGGCCGGCCCCGGGTTGAGGTTGACGGTCGCCGACGCGTGGCCCACCGCATAGAAAGTGCTGGAATACCAGCACGGCAGCGGGCCAATGTCCTTCGAGACCTTGTGCGTGAAGAGGAAGTTGAAGTTGGCCTGGCCCAGGGCCGGCTTGGAAATGCCCTCGATCTTCTGCAGCACCCACGGGCCGATGTCCGTGTTCGTGGTCGTGGCGGTGCCCGCAGCGGCCGTCTGCCACGGCCAGGCGAAGCTGATCTTCGGCAGGTGGGCGCTGATGCCCACCACGTGCAGGACCGTCGACAGGGCGGCGACGGTCAGGGCCGCGACCGCCCGGCGGAACACCCAGGCCGCCACCGCCACCGCGCAGGTGACCTTGAGCCACCGCGGAATCCGGCGCCGCCGGCCGGGCCCGCCGCCGTCGCGGTCGGCCGCCCCGGCCGCGTCCTCGCCGTCGGCGGCGCCCGCCGTATCTTGGTCGCCGGCGGCGCGGGTCCGCGCCGCCGGGCCGAGTGCGGCCGGGTGCCGCTGCCCGGACCCGCCATAGGTGACCGTGCCCAGGAGGAAGAGCAGCAACTTGATCATGTGACTCATCTACTTTCGCTGCGGGACGCGCCTGGCTAGGCGATGGCCGGGTAGTCGAGGCTGAGCACCACGGGGACGGCTCCGAACGGCATCCGGAACCGCGTCCCCGGCCGGTCCGGGGCGTTCGGCTCAGCGATGTTCGGCCAGCGCATGCTCAGGAGGTGGCCGGTCAGCCCGGCCACCGAGTACGGGAACTCCATCGCCGACGTGCGGTGCAGCCTGAGCAGGCCGCCCCACCGGAAGGCCGCGTAGATGTTGGCGAGCTCCGGCACCGACAGGGTGCCGGGAGCGCAGACATCGATGCGGTAAACGGCCCAGGCGAGGTCGGCCAGGTCCTCGGCGCACTGCCTCAGGGCCTCCGACCGGGTCCGGTAAACGGTGCCATCCGAGTTAGTGGCGCCGAGCTTCTCGCCGTGCACCGGGGAGAAACGCGGGCGAGCCCGGCACTGCATCCAGTCGCAGGCGGCCAGCAGCTCCCAACGGATCCCGCTCTGGCCGGCCACGTCGCGGTACAGCGGCTCCTCCCGGAGCAGCGGCAGCTGTGCCGACGTCAGGAACGCGCTCGTGACCGCCGCCGGCATCTGGTGCCGGTACCGGCTCGGCCGGCCGGAGGGTCCCGCCCCCGCCGCCCGGCGGGTCCGGCCGCTGGCGGGAGGGATCGGGTGCACCGGGCGCGGAGCCCGCGGCGACACGGTCTCAGCAGGCGGGCGCTGGGCGGGCGGGCGCTGGGCGGGGGCACCCTGGGCGGGGGCACGCTGGGCGGCGGGGCGCTT
>Ga0193726_1002595_pt1 | contig 12095 bp, 12 predicted proteins | sample H2c1metaG_FD_144928 | JGI IMG/M metagenome (GOLD analysis project Ga0193726, IMG submission 144928) | Soil microbial communities from a riparian zone of the East river system, Colorado, United States - H2c1 | ecosystem: Environmental > Terrestrial > Soil > Riparian zone | place: USA: East River... | reverse complement strand
CAACTTCATCCAATGCCGAGAGCGACAGCTTTGCGCAGCGGTTTGCGCGTGCTCACGGCCCGTGCGCCTGCGCCATGGCCTTTCGTGTCGCCGACGCCCGCCTGGCATATGCGCGCGCCTTGGACTTGGGTGCGAAGCCGGGACCGGTCACCGCGGGTCCCATGGAGCTGAATATTCCCTCGATCGAGGGCATCGGCGGGAGTTTGATTTACCTGGTCGACCGCTACGGCGAGCGCACCATTTACGATGTCGATTTCGTTCCGGTGATCGATACCGAACCGCATATTCCGGTCGGCCTGCTGCGCATCGATCATCTTACCCACAACGTCCGGCGCGGCAATATGAATGTATGGGCCGGCTTCTACGAGAAGCTTTTCAACTTCCGCGAAATTCGCTATTTCAGCATTGAAGGCAAAGAGACTGGTCTGTTTTCGCGGGCGCTCACCTCGCCGTGCGGCAAAATCCGCATTCCCATCAACGAAAGCCAGGACGACAAGAGTCAGATCGAAGAGTACTTGAACGAGTACAAGGGCGAAGGCATCCAGCACATCGCTCTGGGCACCGACGACATTTACGCCACGGTGGACGCCTTGCGCAGCCGCGGAGTCGAATTCCAGGAGACTCCTGCGACTTACTATGAAGGCGTCGACACCCGCGTCGCCGGCCACCGTGAATCAATCCCCGAGCTCGAACGCCGCGGGATACTGATCGACGGCAACGACAAGAGCGGCATCCTGCTGCAGATCTTCACCAAGAACGCGATTGGCCCCATTTTCTTCGAAATCATTCAGCGCAAGGGCAACGACGGCTTCGGCGAAGGGAATTTTCAGGCGCTGTTCGAGTCCATCGAATTGGACCAGAAGCGCCGCGGCGTCATCTAAACGTCACTTCAGGCTCCCCACGGGGCCGTTGAACTTCGCCTGAACGCCCATATCTAACCCAACAGGGTCAATCCGACCTACAGGGGGCTTGTTATGCGGAAACTAATTCTGGCCGCCGCTGCGTTTGGAATCAGCGCGACCTTTGCCATCGCGTCGCCGAGCTTCGCGCAGTCGGCCGATCCGACCATGCATCAGATTTATGAGGCGGCCGAGAACGGCCATCTGGATCAGGCCCAGCAGATGATCACTCAAGTGCTGGCCGACCACCCGAACAGCGCCAAAGCGCACTACGTCCAAGCAGAGCTGTTTGCGAAGCAAGGCAAGATGTCGCTGGCCCGCGCCGAACTGGGGTCCGCCGAGCGCCTGAACCCCGGTTTGACCGAATTCAACGCCCGTTCCGTTCAAGAATTGAAGGCGCAGCTTGGGCAGAGCGACGGCGCGCGCGCCATGTCTCCGCAGCGCATGTCTCCCCAGATTGTCTCTGTTCCCCGCCCCGCGCCCCATTTCCCCTGGGGCGCCCTGCTGATCGGTGTTGTCGTGGTGACCGTGTTGATGATGCTGTTCCGTCGCCGTACCCCGAATACGCAGTACCCTGCCGGTCCCGGCCCTGGCGGCGCGCCTCCGGGCTACGGAGCCGGCCCCGGCTATGGAGCGCCTCCGATGGGTGGCGGCGGCTTGGGGTCCGGTATCGCGGGTGGTCTGGCCTCCGGCTTGGCGGTTGGCGCCGGTGTCGTGGCCGGCGAAGAGCTCGCGCATCACTTCCTCGATGGCGGCCACCGTGAGGGCGGCGTCATCCCTTCTGCGAACGCGGCCGAACCTAGCAACGGTGACATGGGCGGCAATGACTTTGGCGCCAACGACTCCGGCTCCTGGGACGATGGCGGCGGAATGGGCGGTGGCGGCGGCGACGATTGGAGCTAGCCCTCCCGAAGGCCCGCCCGGCCGGCTAACCGCCTGCCGGGCATAGAGATTTCCCCATTCGGGCGCCCCTCAAGGGCGCCCTTTTTATTTCAACGACTTGATAAAAAATGGGGTTAAAAAGCCCGGAATGAACCGAGTTGACTAGCGCTGATGCTGCGCTACGGCCGCCGCCACCGCATCGTGCAACGCCTTCATGCCGTAGGAGATATCCTGGACCACGCCGTTGATGAAGAACGTCGGCGTGGCGCGGATATGGCTCGAGCGGCCGCCGGCCATGTGCTCGCGCACCTTCTGCAGGTAGATGTGATCGTCCATTTCCGCCGTATAGCGCGCCATATCCATCCCCAACTCGCTCGCGTAGCGCTGCAGATCAGGGCTCTTCAGGTGCGCTTGATTGCGGAACAGCACGTCGTACATCGGCCAGAACTTTCCCTGCGCGGCGGCGGCCTCCGCGCACTCCGCCGCAAGCAGCGCGTGCGGGTGCGCCTCTTCCAGCGGAAAATTTCGGAAAATGAAGCGCACTTGATTCGGATAGCGGTCCATCAACAGCGCCGGTGTGGTCGCGGCCACCTTGCAGCTCGGGCACTCGAAGTCTCCGTACTCCACCACGACGACCCGCGCGTGTTCGGAACCCTGGGCGTGATCGGTGGGCTCGGGCGCCACTGCCAAAGTGATCGGATGCGTCGGACTCATTGAATCGATTCCTATGCTGATTATTTATTGACCGATCGATGCATGGGCATTTCGATCGGCTTTATCGTCGTCTTGATCACGCTCGATCTGCGCAGCACCTGCAACTCGCATTCGCGGCCGATCAGGCTGGCATCGAGCGTGCGCTGCAACCCGTCGATGCCGTTGATGCGCACGCCGTCGAGCGCGACCATGCGATCGCCGGTCTGCACGCCGGCGAGCGCAGCCGGACTGCCGGGCACGATATCGGCGACATGCACCGCGCTGTTGCCCGGCAAGCTGAAGTGCCGCACCACCCGCGTGGCAATCGGCACCGTGGCGCCCGACACGCCGATATAGGCACGCCGAACCCTACCATGGGCAAACATCTGGCCGATCACCCATTTTGCCGTATTGATTCCCGTGGCAAAACAAATCGCCTGGGCCTGCGGGATCATCGCCGTATTGACGCCGATGACCCGTCCCTTCGAATCGACCAGAGGTCCGCCGGAGTTGCCGGGATTCAAGGCGGCATCGGTTTGAATCACATCGTGCATCAGCCGGCCTGACTTCGCCCGCAGGGTGCGGCCGAGCGCCGAGACGACGCCGGTCGTCACGGACTTCGAATAACCCAGCGGATTGCCGATCGCGATGGCGACCTGGCCGACTTTCAAATTGGCCGAGTCGCCGAACTCCGCATACGGCAGCGCGCCGGGCGAGCCGATGCGCAGCACCGCCAGATCGGAATCCGGATCGTTGCCGACGAGATCCGCGGCAAACCGCGTATCGTCGTTGAGCCGCACGCTGATCTCATCGGAGCCATCGACCACATGGCTGTTGGTCAGCAGATAGCCGTCGGGCGTGAACAGAAAGCCCGAGCCGCTGCCGCGCTCGGGCGAGCGGCCGCCCTTCGCGGGCCGCCCCTTGGCCTGTACCTCGATGAAGGTGACCGCCGGCGCCACACGCTCCAAAGCGCCGATCACGGCGCCGGAATAGGCATCGAGCAAGGGCGCGTCATCGAGCGGCGCTTCGGCGTGGCTGCCCGAAGCCGCCGCGTCGCCGTCATCCACGAGCCACTGAGGTTTCAGCACGGCTCAGCTCAAAATGATTTTCGGCTGCGCGGAAAGCCCTTCCACGATCAGCCGGTTCACGCGCCGCACGAAAATTGCCGGATCGTCCAGCTCTCCGCCCTCCGCCAGCATGGCTTGGTCATACAGCACATGGGCGAGATCCGCGAACGCGGCTTCGTCATTCGTGTCCTTGAGCCGCTCGATGAGCGGATGCTTCGGATTCACCTCGAGGATGGGCAGCGTCGCGAACGGATTGGTCTGGCCGGCCTGCTTCAGGATGCGGCCCATGCGCAAGCTCATGCCGAACTCGCCGGCGACCAGCACCGCCGGGGAATCGGTGAGCCGCGCCGATACTTGCGCGCTCGCGATCTTGCCCAGCAGGCTCTTGCCGAGCCGCTCGAGCGTATCCTTGAAGGTGCTTTCCGCGGCGGCCTTGTCGGGAGTTTCAATCGCCGAGGCCACATCGGCCGCGGCGCTCGCGACATTGGCCAGAGTCTTGCCCTCGAATTCGTGCAGGTGCGCGGCCACCCATTCATCGATGCGGTCCGTCAGCAACAGCACCTCCATGCCCTTGGCGCGAAAGCCCTCCAAGTGCGGACTGTTGCGCGCCGCCGCCAATGAGTCCGCGGTCAGGTAATAAATCGCCTTCTGCTCGGCCTTCATGCGCGACACATACGCTTCCAGCGTGACCGCCGGCGCATCGCCGCCTTCCGCGCTCGAGTTGAAGCGCAGCAATTTCGCGATCCTTATCTTGTTGGCCTGATCATCGATGATGCCTTCCTTCAACACCATGCCGAAGGTCTGCCAAAACTCCGCATATTCCTGCGGCTTGTTGGCCGCCAGATCCTCGAGCATGTCCAACGAGCGCTTCACCAGCGCCGCTTTGATTTTCTCGACGGTGCGGTTATTTTGCAGCAACTCGCGCGACACGTTGAGCGGCAGGTCGGAGGAATCGACCAGTCCGCGCATGAAGCGCAGGTAAGGCGGCAGCAGTTCCGCCGCCTTGTCCATGATGAATACGCGCTTGACGTACAGCTGAATGCCGCCCTTCTGCTCGCGCTCATACAGATCGAACGGCGCGCGCTTGGGCAGATACAGCAGCGAGGTGTATTCGATATTGCCTTCGACTTTGTTGTGCGACCACAGGCGCGCATCTTCGCTGTCGTGCGAGATGTGCTTGTAAAAGGCCTGATAATCCTCGTCCTTCAGCTCCGCTTTCGGCCGCGTCCAAAACGCCTTGGCCTGATTGACGGTCTCCTCTTTGTCGTCCGCCTTCAGCACGATCGGAGTGCTCAAGTGATCCGAGTATTTGCGCACCAATTGGCGCAGCCGCGACGGCTCCAGGAACTCCTTGTCTTCATCGCGCAAATGCAAAATGACTTCGGTGCCGCGATCGGCCTTGTCCGAGTCTTCGATTTGGTATTGGCCCTCGCCGTCGGATTCCCAGCGGACGCCCGGCGCATCGCCGCGCTTGCTGAGCACGGTCACTTTGTCCGCCACGATGAAAGCCGAATAGAAGCCGACGCCGAACTGGCCGATCAGCTGCGCATCCTTGGCGGAGTCTCCGCTCAAGGTCTCGAGGAATTTCTTGGTGCCGGATCGCGCGATGGTGCCGAGGTTGTCGATGACCTCTTCCTTGCTCATGCCGATGCCGTTGTCCTTGATGCTCAGCGTGCCCGCGGTGCTGTCCGGCGTCAGGGTGATCGACAGCGAATCGCCGCCTAAAAGCTCAGGGTTCGCAATGGCCTCGAACCGCAACTTCTCACAGGCATCCGAGGCGTTGGAAACCAGCTCGCGCAGGAAAATCTCCTTGTGCGAATACAGCGAATGGATCACCAAGCGCAGCACTTGCTTGGTTTCTGCCTGGAACTCTTTGATTTCTGGTGTCATGGCCTTCCAATCCATAGGGGGTCTGCGAGACGTGGGGCCGCCGGCCGATTCTTCAAGCCGGCCGATTCTTCGAGCTAGAATCCGGCATGGCGAAAAACGGCACCTTGAGGGCGGTTTGGGCGGCGTTGGTGGGCAACATACTGGTGGCCGCCGCGAAATTCGTGGCTGCGGCGCTCACCGGGTCGGCCGCCATGCTGAGCGAAGCGGTGCACTCGCTGGTCGACACCATCAACGAGCTCCTTCTGCTATACGGCATCGCGCGCTCCAGCCGGCCTGCGGACCGCGAACACCCCTTGGGCTATGCCCGGGAGCTGTATTTTTGGAGCTTCGTGGTGGCATTGCTGATCTTCGCGGTGGGCGCCGGCGTGTCGGCCTACCAGGGTATACAGCGCCTGCTGCAGCCACAACCCATCGAAAGGCCATTGGTGATTTACCTGGTGCTCGCTGCGTCCCTGCTGTTCGAGGGCGGCTCCTGGTGGGTTGGAGCAAGCGCATTCAGGAAGTCCAAACGCAATCTAGGCTGGTGGCAGGCATTTCGCCAATCCAAGGATCCCCCGGCGTTCATCGTGGTTTTCGAGGATTCCGCCGCGGTGCTCGGAATTCTGGTCGCAGCGGCGGGCACGACTGCGGCCATCCTCACCGGCGACAGCCGCTGGGACGGCATTGCCTCCTTGCTGATTGCAGCGATCTTGGCCGGTGTTGCGGCGCTGCTCGGGCAGGAATCGAAGGCGCTGCTGATCGGCGAGCGCGCCGACCCCAGTTTGAGCGATGCCATCATTCGCATTGCCGCGCGCATGCCCGGCGTCTGCAACGCCAACAGCATCGCCACCGTGCACCTTGCCCCCAACAGCATCGTGGTCTATTTGAGTCTCGATTTCTTCGACTACATGCGGGCGCCGGAAATCGAACGCGCCGTCAGCGATCTGGAAAAGCAGATCCGCGGCACCCATCCCGATGTGTCCGCGGTCTTCGTCAAGCCGCAAAGCGTCCAAGCCGCGCAGGAAAGCCGCGGCGCGACCACCCTGTCTCCCGACGATGTGCTGCGCGAGGATGTGCTGACGGGCGGATGAGTTTCGGCGCCGCGCTTGCCGCCTAATGCCGCGTTTGCCGCCTAATACCCCGCTTACGGCCAGTCGGCGCGCGGATCGAAATGGAGTTCGCGCTTCATGCGCTCGTAGGCCTCTTTTGCCGCGGGTGTCTGCGCCGCCGGCGCCACCAATTTGAGCGTGACGATCTGATCTCCCGCAGGATTCCCCGGGATACCCCGGCCGCGCAGTCTGAGCTTCTGGCCCGCCTGCGCGCCCGCAGGCACCGTCAGTTCCACCGTGCCGCCCAGTGTGGGTACCGCCACCTTGGCGCCCAAAGCCGCTTCCCAGGGAGCCAGCGGCAATTCGATGTGAACCTCCTTGCCCGCCACTTCGTACAGATGGTGCGGCCGCAAGCGCACTTTGAAAATCAGCGAGCTTCGGCCGCCGATGCCGGGAATGCGCAAGGACTGGCCTTCGCTCACGCCTGCGGGGATTTGCACGTCGACTTGCCGCTGACGCCCTTGTTCGTTGATCGCGATGCGGCGCTTCGTGCCGGAAAACGCCTCTTCCACCGTGACATCCAAGTGGCCCGCGTCCGCCTCAGGCTGCGCGGAGCCGCCGGACCCGGATCCGCCGAACAGGCTCGAGAAAAAATCGCTGAATCCATTCAGATCCGAAAACCGCTGGCCGCCGCTCTGGCCGAATCGCTGCGACCAATCCGGCGGCGGCCGAAATTGCTGTCCATTGCGAAAATCCCGGCCGAGTTGGTCATACGCCGCGCGCTTCTCCGCATCGCGCAGCACCTCATAGGCTTCCTGGACTTCCTTGAACTTATCCTCGGCGTTTTTTTCCTTGCTGACATCCGGATGAAATTTGCGCGCCAGCTTGCGATAAGCACGCTTTATCTCATCGGCGTCCGCCCCTCGAGTGACGCCCAAAATCTCGTAATAGTCCCTATATTGCATGCCCTAGCTCTGAAAAATTAATGCCATATATTACAGCTACTTAGGAAAATGTGGCATCCGCAGGCGCATACCGCGCCGGGTTCTTTGTCTTGAAATTGAAGCGCAACGTCCCGACCATAAGTGTGCCGCGTTACCATATTGCGGCTCTTTTTCCGAACAAAAGCCCCCATGAAACGCATTTTCCTGTTTGTCGTGACCAATCTCGCCGTTCTGGCGCTGCTCAGCATCGTCCTGTTCGTGGTCGAAAACGTATTCGGCGTGCATCTAATGCAGGGCGGCACGGGCGGACTGCTGGTTTTCGCGGCCATCTTCGGCTTCGGTGGTTCGCTCATTTCTTTGGCGCTGTCCAAATGGACCGCCAAAAGAATGATGGGGGTGCGCGTGATCGAGACCCCGCAATCGGAACTGGAACGTTGGCTGGTGGGCGTCGTCAAACGGCTCGCCGACCAGGCCCATATCGGGATGCCGCAAGTGGGCATTTTCGATTCGGAAGAAATGAATGCCTTCGCCACCGGCGCGCGCCGCAATGCTGCGCTGGTGGCGGTCAGCAGCGGCCTGCTGCGCAACATGTCGCGCACTCAGGTCGAGGCGGTATTGGGTCACGAAATCACGCACGTCGCAAACGGTGATATGGTTACACTCGCGCTGTTGCAAGGTGTGCTAAATACATTCGTGATCTTTCTCGCGCGCATCATCGGCGGAATCGTCGATCGGGCGATACTGCGCAATGATCGGCAGGGTTCGGGCATTGGTTTTTTCCTGACCACCATGTTAGCTCAGTTCGTGCTCGGCATACTCGCGAGCGTGATCGTGTGCTGGTATTCGCGGCGGCGCGAATTTCGCGCTGACCGGGGCGGCGCGGATCTTACCGGCGTCGGCAATATGATCGACGCGCTGCAGGTGCTGAAACGCAGTCAGGGAGAACCGATGCCGCAGCAGCTGCAGGCATTCGGCATCAACACAGGCCGCTCGGACGGAATCATGCGGTTGTTTATGAGCCATCCGCCCTTGGACGAGCGAATTGCGGCTCTGAAGACTTAAGGTTGGCTATGACCCCAGAGAATGAAGTCACGATCGAGTCTCCTCCGGCCGTGCGGGTCGGCCGTGAGCTTTCACGATGGTTCGGCAACAGCGACTTCGCCACCCGGCCGAAGGACGTCCCGATCGAGTCGGGACGGCACATCGACTGGGCCCGCGTGCTGCCCTTTCTGCTCATGCATGTCGCCTGTCTGGCGGTGATTTGGGTCGGCTTCAGCTGGGTCGCCCTGCTCGTCACGATTGCCTTGTACGTGGTGCGCATGTTCGCCATCACCGGCTTCTACCACCGCTATTTCTCGCATCGCACCTTCAAGACATCGCGCGTGGGCCAGTTCATTTTCGGCATGTTGGGCGCGTCTGCCGTGCAGCGCGGCCCGATTTGGTGGGCGGCTCACCATCGCCATCACCACGTCTACTCCGACAAGCCCGAAGATGTGCACTCGCCGGTGCAGCACGGTTTCTTTTGGAGCCACATGGGATGGTTCATGTCCCATAAGCATTTCGCCGCCGATTTATCCCGCGTCAAGGATTTGCTGAAGTATCCCGAGCTGCGCTTTCTCGACCGCTTCGACGTCGTGGTGCCGACTCTGCTCGGGGTCGGCGTCTTCCTGCTCGGCGTGCTGCTGAAGCACGTCGCGCCGGGGCTTCACACCAGCGGCTGGCAGATGCTGGTCTGGGGTTTCTTCATTTCGACCGTGCTGGTGTATCACGGCACCTACACCATCAATTCGCTTTCGCATGTGTTCGGCCGCCAGCGCTACAAAACCGGCGATACCAGCCGCAATAATCCCTGGCTCGCCATCATCACCCTGGGCGAGGGATGGCATAACAATCACCACCACTATCCGGCATCCGTCCGCCAGGGCTTCTACTGGTGGGAGTTCGACGTCACCTTCTACGTATTGAAGCTCATGTCGTTCTTCGGCGTGATCTGGGACTTGAAACCGGTGCCCGCGGCCATCCGCGACGGCGGCGGGAAGCGCCTCTAAATGCCGCGAGCGCCTGGTTCCGCGACGCTTGCGGAGCTGAAGGCCACTGCGGGTCCAGGCAACTATCTGGACGCGCCCGACGATATCGCCCCGTATCTCGCGGATTTTCGCCGCCTCTATTTGGGCGCGACGCCGCTGGTCCTCAAGCCTCGCAGCGTCGAGGAAGTTTCCAGGATTCTCTCGATCTGCAATCGCGACGCGGTCGCGGTGGTGCCGCACGGCGGCAACACCAGCTACTGCGGCGGCGCGACGCCGGATGAAAGCGGCACCCAAATTGTCGTGTCGATGCAGCGGCTGAACCGCGTGCGGCAGGTCGACGCCGCCAATTATTCCATGATCGTGGAGGTCGGCTGCACGCTGGCCGGCGCGCAAAACGCCGCGCGCGAGGCGGAGCGGCTTTTCCCGTTGAGCTTGGGTTCGGAAGGCACCGCGCAAATCGGCGGCAACCTTTCCACCAATGCCGGCGGCACCGCCGTCTTGCGCTACGGCATGATGCGCGATCTGGTTCTAGGCCTCGAGGTCGTGCTGGCGGATGGCCGAATCCTCGCGGCGCTGAAGAGCCTGCGCAAAGACAATACCGGCTACGACGTGAAATCCCTGTTCATCGGCGCCGAGGGCACCTTGGGCATCATCACCGCAGCCTCGCTCAAGCTCTTTCCCCTGCCCGCCGATACGGCCACCGCCCTGGTTGGCATCGATACTCCGCGCCACGCCCTCGACCTGTTGGCGCGGCTGCGCACGGCCGCGGGCGACCAGGTCACCTCCTTCGAATTGATGCCGCGCATCGCCGTGGAAATGACCGTGAAGCATGTGCCGGGCGTGGCGGATCCTTTGGGATTCGGCAGCCCCTGGCACCTGCTGGTCGAATTGAGTTCGCCCAATCCCCAGCAGAATCTGACCGCCCTGTTGACCTCCGAATTGGAGCAGGCAGCGGCCGCCGGCGTCATTCAGGATGCGATGTTGGCCGCCTCGATTGCCCAGGCGCAGGCGATGTGGAAATTGCGCGAGTCCATTCCCGAGGCGCAGCGCCGTCACGGCGCCAGCATCAAGCACGACGTATCGGTTCCGGTGTCCGCCATTCCCGCGCTGATCGAGAAGGGCCACGCGCTCGCGCAAGCGCTGGCCCCCGAGGGCGATGTGGTCTCCTACGGGCACGCCGGCGACGGCAACCTGCATTTCAACTTGAGCCAAAAGCCCGGCGCCGACGTGGCGCGCTTCAACAGCCGCGCGCATGACCTCGAGCATGCAATGTTCGATCTGGTGGAAAGCCTCGGCGGCAGCATCAGCGCCGAGCACGGCATCGGCCGGCTCAAGGCGCAGGAATTCGCGCGGCGCGCCGACCCGGTTGAACTCAGCGTCATGCATGCGCTGAAGCGAGCCCTGGATCCGCAAGGGATTTTGAATCCGGGCAAGGTGCTGTGCGCAGACTGACGGTGCCGGTGCGCACGTCGCGTTTGAACCTGCGCGAGTTCGTTGCCACGGATTTCCAAGCCGTGCACGCCTACTCCTCCGACCCGCGCGTCACCCGTTTTCTTTTTTTCGGACCCCGTGATGAAGACAGCACGGCTGAGTATCTCGAAGAGCTGCTGGCTTCGCAGCGCGAGCAGCCGCGCACCCGCTTTGAGCTGGCCGTCGAGGAAATTGGCTCCGGGCGCCTCATCGGCGCCTGCGACTTGTCGCTGGTCGAAAGCAACGTGGTCGACTTGGGCTACATGCTCGCCGTCGAGCAGTGGGGTCAAGGCTACGCCACGGAAATCGCCCTGGCGCTGGTCGACGCGGCGTTCTTCGATCTGCGCGCGCAACGCGTGATCTCGACGGTCGATGTCAATAACGCCGCCTCAATTCGGGTGCTGGAGAAAATCGGCATGCGTTGGGAGGCCGTGTATCGCAAGCACCGGCGCGCCAAGAACCGTTGGTGGGATTGCCACCTCTTCACCCTGCCGCGTGAGGTGTGGGAGGCCTCGAAAGTGATCTAGCGTTGCCAGTGCTCTAGCGTTCGGCGTCGTCCTTGGCTGCTTGCTGGCGCGCGCGCTCCGTAGCCCGCTTCAGCACATCCTCGCTCGGCATGCCGGTGCGCCGACTGCTGCGCAGAGCCAGCATGCCGCCGAACACGACCGCGAGCACGATGATCAGTACCACGATGGCTTTGAGCATCAGTTCGGCTCCTTGGGCATCACTCGGATCAGGCCTTCCTGCGAGACGCTGGCGACCAATCGGCCGTCGCGCGCGAATACGCTGCCGCGCGTGAAGCCGCGCGCCCCCGAGGCGCTCGGACTGTCCATCGCATACAGCAGCCAATCATCGACGCGCACGCTGCGATGAAACCACATCGCATGATCGATGCTGGCGATCACCAACCGGTCCCGGGTCATGGAAAGCGCGTGCGGTTTGAGCGCCGTGTCGAGCAGCTGGAAGTCCGATGCATACGCCAGCAGACAGCGATGCAGCGCTTCATCGTCGGGAAGCTTGTCGACCGCCCGAATCCACACGTACTTGAACGGCGGCCGCTTCTCCGGACGTTTGAAATTGGGAATCTCGGTGGGCTTGAACTCGAACGGACGCTTTTGATCCAAAATCTTCAGCATCGCCGGCGGCAAGCCCTCGAGCGATGCGCGATATTGCGCAAAGTCCGGCAACGATTACG
>Ga0193726_1002594_pt1 | contig 12099 bp, 10 predicted proteins | sample H2c1metaG_FD_144928 | JGI IMG/M metagenome (GOLD analysis project Ga0193726, IMG submission 144928) | Soil microbial communities from a riparian zone of the East river system, Colorado, United States - H2c1 | ecosystem: Environmental > Terrestrial > Soil > Riparian zone | place: USA: East River... | reverse complement strand
AACGGCGTCATCCAGGTTGTCGACACAGTTTTGATGCCGAACTAGTTCCGTAAACGGGGCTGAGAGAAAAGGGCCAAGAAAAAAGCCGGGTGGCGAATTTCCCAAGCCACCCGACTTTAATTTTTCCCCGGGAACGCCAATCGCCTGATTGGCGCATTGGGTTTCTTAAAATGCTTCCATCAAATCACCGGAACCATCCTCGCCTCCGCGGTGTCTACCTAACCATGAAACAATGCTATCCTCCCCATCATATGCACGCGCAATTAACGTCGCGCCGCAGCATCTACTTCGCAATCCTCACTTGCGCGTTCTTCCTTACAACATCATCTTTCGCCCAGCAACCAAAAACAAAACTAGTCCACGCCAGCAGCGATCGCCCACTCTGGCGCGTGAATCTGAAATCGCATGGCTATCCTGCGAATAGCGACGAACTTCAACGCCGCCGCGGCTTCGCAAATTTCGACACAATTTCATTTCTCAGCGATAACGTGATCTCCACAACTTTCGTCACTCGCGAGAACATTCCCAATCTTCAGCGCCGCGATGATCCAAATCACGTTCGACCCTATCGCCTTCACGCAGTTTTTCTCGACGCGCTCACCGGAAAAGCTCTTCACACGGCCGAGTGGCCCATCGACGAACCAAACGCCGGAATATTTCCACGCCACGACGGCGGCTTCCTGCTCGTGACCGCGGAAAAAATCGCGAGCTACTCCGCCGATTGGACGTACCTGAAAGAAATTCCGTTCTCGGATTTGCATTCAACGACGGCAACACTTGGTGGGATCGCCGAATCCCCAAGCACAACCTCACTCGTGATCCAGTTTCTCGTCCGAAATTCCGCCATGTGCTTTAGAATCCGCACAGATACTTTGGACTACACGATCGTCCCTTGTGGCACGCTTGAAGTGTTCACTGTTTCCGACGACAGGATCGTCGAACCCCAAAAACTACCCGGCGAGAATTTCCAACCCGAGAATACTCCGAGTCACGCCTACGTCCAGCGCGGCGCGGCGATACCGGGCGCTCCCGCAAGCGGCATCCCGCTATTTATTAACAACGACTCGATGGCCGTCTATTCCTCGGAAAACATCCGCGTTGTGGATCGCGCCGGGAAATTCAACTTCTCGCAGGATTTTAATCCGAAGGAAAGATGGATTGACGAACTTGGCCGGCCGGTTCGTTTTTCCGCAAACGGAAAAAGATTTGCTGTCGTGACCAATCGATCGCCGTTTACCCGCAACGCCGCGCCCGCTGCGATTCACATATCCACGGGAGACATTCCCGCGGAAATGCCGCTCGATATTGAAGTGTGCGATCTTTCAGCCGCGCAATGGATATACACTCTGCGAATTAACCCCGAACATCTGCATCAAATCTGGGGGCTCGCCCTTTCGCCCAACGGAAATAATCTCGCCGTCGATTCCGGTGGCACAATCCAAATTTTCGCTCTACCGAAGTAGTCCGGGAACGCCCACTCTTTTCCATTCTGCGGCGCGTGCGGGATGAATCTCCCGATTGGCGGTATGATGTTTGCAACGAGAATGAGCGACATTCCTAGCCACGCAATCGAAGAAATCGATTCGGAGAAAAATTTCGTCAGGGATGTAACGGCCATTTTCAAACAGGCCGCTTCCGCATGGCTTTCTGACAACGCTCCCAGACTCGGCGCAGCTCTAGCCTTCTACACCTTATTTTCTCTCGCTCCCGTTCTCATCGTCGTTGTATCCATGGCCGGAATGGTTTTCGGCCAGCACGCTGCTCACGTTGACGTCGCACGTCAATCGCAGGCATTAATCGGAGCGCAAGGTGCCGTGGCAATTCAATCCATAATTGATGGGGCCACAAATCGTCCCGCGCTCGGATGGTTCGCCACCACGCTCGGCGTTCTCACAATTTTGATCGGCGTCTCCGGCGCATTCATCGAACTTCACGACGCGTTGAATTTAATTTGGAAGGTGGATACCACCAAAAGAAGTTTCTGGTCCTTTGCACTTTTTCAACGTCTGTGGTCATTTCTACTCGTCGCCGCTACCGGAGCGCTACTGTTGATTTTCTTGCTCATCAGCGCGGGCTTATCCGTCGCAGAAAAATTCCTCGGCAAAGTTCTTCCAACTTCGATCCTCAATTTGCAACTCATCAGCGTTTTGCTTTCCTTGCTCATGATCACAATCATGTTCACGCTCGTCTTCAAATTTATTCCCGACGCAAAAATCGAATGGCGTGACGTTTGTCCCGCCGCGGCCTTCACCGCGGTTCTCTTCACCGTAGGCAAAGTAGCCATCGGATTTTACTTAGGTCATTCCGCGCTGGCATCGGTCTATGGCGCTGCCGCCTCGCTCGTAATTTTCCTAATTTGGGTTTACTACTCCGCGCAAATTCTCCTCTTCGGCGCCGAACTCTCCCACGCCTACGCCAACATTCGCGGCTCCCTAAAACCGTAGGGGCGGGTCTGCGACTCGCCCGCTTCCGGGAGCGCCAATCTCCCGATTGGCGCTTTGTCCTAGCTCTTTCCCTCTCTGTCTTTCTCTAGTGTTTTCTCAGCGTTCTTAGCTTTTCTCTGCGCCTTTGCGTCTCTGCGTTGAGGCCTTTCGCATTTACTTCTGGCTTCCTCCTCCATCTGCCCATTGCCAATTTCCGTGCATCAAAGAATCATGTCTCTCCTGCAACGCGCGAAAAAAATCGGCCGCAAATATCAAAATCCTGTCCCCTCAAACGTGGCGGGATTCGGTTTGATCTTCAAAGTAGCTCAGCTCTACATCGCCAACAAAGAAGAACGCGTCCCACGCAAAAAGCTCGGCCCGTTCCGCACCGATTCCCAAGTTTACAAACAATCTCCTGCGAGCGGACTTCGCATAACCTGGATGGGCCATTCAGTTCTACTGATGGAAATCGACGGCCTGCGCGTTTTGATCGATCCCGTTTGGGACAAACGCGCCGCTCCGGTAAATTTCTCCGGCCCAAAACGTTTTTACGATTCACCTCTACCGCTCGATGAATTGCCGCCAATCGACGTCGTCATCGTTTCGCACGATCACTACGATCACCTAGGCAAACAAACAATCCGAAAACTCGCGCGGCTGGACGCGACAATCAACGCGCAATGGATTACTTCTCTCGGAGTTGGAAAGTTGCTGCAAAAGTTCGGCGTGAAAAAGGAAAAACTCGCAGAACTCGACTGGACCGATTCTGTCACGGTGAAGAATCAAAGAAGTGGTGATGAATTTCAGAATGCCGAACTAAAAATCACCGCGCTACCAGCCCGCCACTTTTCCGGACGCGGAATTATGGATCGCTTCGACACGTTGTGGTCCTCATTCGTTATCAAAGGAAATCGCCATAACATTTATTACGGCGCAGACTCGGGCTTGTGGGAAGGTTTTGCAGAAATCGGCCAACAATTCGGCCCGTTCGATTTAACAATGCTGGAAATCGGCGCATTCAACGAACTTTGGAAATCAATTCACATGGGTCCGGACGGCGCAGCCGAAGCATTCGCAAAAATGGGCGCGCAAGGTCTGCTGATGCCGATCCACTGGGGACTTTTTAGTTTGGCACCCCATGGTTGGCGTCAACCGATCGAACGCATCACGGAAATAGCGGATGCCACCAAAATAAAACTCTGGTCTCCATCTCCCGGAGTCCCCACCGAAGTAATCCCCAACCAAGAACTCCGCGCCAATTGGTGGCATCCGAAGTAGTTGCACCAACACTCCTGTCGGTGCACTTCACAAATTAAAGACAATCCCCGATCCAAACCTCATCAGCTCCGACCATCTGATACTGTCCCCCGACCATATCAACAACCGTCCCGCTGTACAGATGCGCACGGACCCGCCGCAAGCAATAATCCAGCATGTCATCGAAAACGCTTCGTAGGGGCGAGTCTGTGACCCGCCCGCCGACCGCTGCCCCCGATCGACTGCATGGTCCTGGACGTCCAACAATAAAAAGTGTCGCTCAATTCCTAGAGCAAACTGATACCGGTGGCGCCATATTCAAGCCGTCCGACACCCTCTGCGTTGCCACAACTTTCGACTTCTTGTTGCCAAATCCCATCGGCGCCGCTAAGTCCTTTGTTTTTATATTGATGCTAAAAACGCCCAGCTAACCCCTTTGTTTTCATATTGATGCGCATAACAGGGGGGAGGGGGTGGGGTAACTAAATGGTTAAGGCGCCAACTAGCGCGAGAACGGCGTAACTTGCTAATTCTAAATGGGATAGCCGAGCCCGAGCGCTTCAGCTCTTCTTACGCTCCAGCTCAGCCCATCGCGCATATAGAGTATCAACGGCCTCTTGTGCCTTTTCCATCCGCGCACAGGCTTTGCGAAGGCGAGGACCGTCGCTCATCACTGCGGGGTCTTCCATCTCGGCGCGGCAGAGATTTAATTCCTCTTCTCCCTTGGCGATGTTTTGTTCCATCATTTCCAGTTCGCGCACTTCAAGATAGGAAAGTTTTTTCTTCGGATTTGTATCGGAAGCTCCCGTTGATGACGAGTTTTTCGCCGGGGAATTTTTTCCGGGAACTTCGCGCTGCGCGCCCTTAGAAATTTGTGCCCGCTGCCACGCTTCCCACTGGGAATAATCGGCGAATCGTTCCGCGCCGCCCAACCCGTCAAGGCCGAACACCACTGTCGACACGCGATCCAGCATGTAGCGATCGTGAGTAACCAACACAAGCGCGCCGCGATATTCGAGAAGACTTTCTTCCAGGATTTCGAGAGTTGGAATATCCAGATCGTTTGTCGGCTCGTCGAGAAGTAGAACGTCAGCCGGTTGCAACATCAGCTGAGCGATCAGAACGCGCGCGCGTTCGCCGCCGGAAAGCCGGCCGACCCGCTGGCTCAAATCTTCGCCACTAAAAAGAAATCGCGCCGCCCAGGCGGCAACGTGAATCACGCGGTCCTGATAAATCACCGAGTCGCTATCAGGAGCAAGCGCGCGACGCAAAGTTTGATCGGGATCGAGTTCACGGGTTTGATCGAAATACACGATGCGCAATGGATCGGCGCGACGAACTTCACCCTTCGCGGGCTGAATATCTCCGCGCAGCAAACGCAGGAGCGTAGTTTTTCCGCTGCCGTTTGGACCGACCAGTCCGACGCGCATGCCGAGTCCGACGGTGAAATTAATTCCGTCGAATAATTTGCGATCGGGAATGCTGTAAGAAACTTTTTCAAGTGTGATCAGTTGTTTCGTTTGACGCTCAGTGCCGGAGAAATCTATTTTTGCGGTCGAAACGGAGGTCTGAACATTCAGATCCTTCAATTCGCCAATTAATTCGTGGGCTTTTCCGATGCGCGCTTTCGATTTGGTGGTGCGAGCTTTCGGTCCGCGGCGCAGCCATTCAATTTCCGTGTGGACCAAATTTTCCAAAGCTTCCTGGCGCTTCTTCTGCGCGTGAAGATATTCCTCTTTCTTTTCCAGGAACGTGCTGTAGTTCCCTTGCACGCGCAAGGAACCATCTTTGTAGATTTTATTCAGCTCCACCATTTCGTTGGCAATGTTTTCAAGGAAATACCGATCATGGCTTACGACCACACATGCGAACGGAGCGTTTTGCAAAAGCCCTTCGAGCCATTTAATTCCGGCAAGGTCCAAATGGTTGGTCGGTTCATCGAGCAGCAAAATATCCGGATGTTTTACGAGCGCTTCCGTAATCGCCAAACGCTTTTTCCATCCGCCGGAAAGCGTCGAGGTCAGCGTATCCAAATCCACAAATCCAGCGCGCCCCAAATTTTCCGCCATGCGCGCAGCCTTCTGCGCTTCCGGCACACCATCGGCATCCAATGCGTCTTCAATCACGGAACGAACTGTCGCACCTTCGGCGAATTCCGAAATCTGCGAAACGATCGCGAGGCGCGTTCGTTTTCGCGTGGCAACTTCCCCGCTATCCGGTTTCACTCGGCCAGCGAGAATTTCCAGCAACGTGGATTTGCCGGAACCGTTCGGACCGATCAGTCCGATGCGATCGCCTTCGGAAATAGTGAAGGAGACGCTACGGAAAAGCGGCGAGCTTCCGAATCGTTTCGACAATTCCTGTGCATTAATAATCGGAGCCAAAAGTGTTCAGTCTCTCCTGAAATTTACTGCGTGACCTGGCGCGAATCGGGGATCACCAGAAGCATACGAAAAAATGAGCGCTCGATGCAGAAGCAGCCACGAAAATTAAATTGGTAGGAGCGGTGGGGGTCGAACCCACGACCAACGGCTTAAAAGGCCGCTGCTCTACCACTGAGCTACGCTCCTATCGGGCTCAAACATATTACATGAAAATCGCTTCTCGGACATGCGGTGCTTCCGCGGAATAGTCTGCTTCCGCTTGACTTTGAAAAGCTATAGTCGGCATTTCCTCAAGAGGCCAAGTATCACTTCGGATTCCTACTTCCATTGCGTTGCGCTCAATGTCTGGTGCCATCTGTACTCTATCTGTACCTCGGGCCAGTCGAGTTTTTTCCGTTCTCGCGTTCAAATTGTCCAAGGAATTGAAATCCTCACGAATCGGAACTCTAGGCGTCGTATCGGCGTGAGCATAGGGGTACAATGAAGATATTAGCCATGCGAATTGCAGCTCTTTCGCTCGTTTTTATTTGCTGTTCTGTTGCTCACTCACAGACCATATCTGTCGGGACTCCGCAAACTATATTGACGCCTGGATCAAGGCCTGCAGGAATGCTTGACTGGCCCGATAGCCCTCTTGGCGTGAAAAAAATCGGAGCAACGTACTACCTTTTCGCGGATAGCGGATGGGTTCCAAGTGCAGGTCATTCCGGCATTCAAGGGATTACCAGTCCCGACCTGAACGCTTTAGCGAGCAACTATACAATCTACACTCCGACGACGAATCTGAATTTGGGCGGCGCGTCCGACTTCGACCGCGATTATGTTGGCGGTGGGACGATGATTTATGACGCCCCCAACAACAACCTGATCATGATGTACCACGGCGAATTCCACTGGGTGCCGTCTGATCCGCATTTTGTTGGGGGACTCGGTCTTGCCGTATCGCACGATTTGGGTATGACATGGACGAAATTGGGCGTTGTTTATTTGCCAAACTTTAACCGGGCTACATGTGTTGGGTCAGCAGACGGATCGGGCATTGACATCGGAAATGGGGACCTGAATTCGCGCGCGGATGGCTTTACATATTTTTATTACAATGAAAAGACTGACTGCCTTTCCAATTTCACTTTCAACGGTGTTGCGCGCGCCAGCACCGCAGCTATTATCGCGGCGGCACTTGCGGGCGGCCAACCTTCGGGAAGTTTATTTCAGAAATATCACGCCGGTTCGTTCAGTACCCCGGGGGTGCTAGATACCACGAATCCCGCTTTGGGTGGCGGCGCATCGGATAACATCTCGCCTACATTTCTGATGTACGACCCGGTAGTAAGATTTGACAGCTACATCAACAAATACGTGATGACTTACATCGTTCCGTGGACCGGACTTTCAATGGCATTTTCTACGGACGGCTTCACCTGGACGAATCCTACAACGATTGCGACAGGCGGCACACTTGTGGGCGGCGGAAACGCCTTTGTGTTCGGAACTCCGATTAACACAGACGGAGGCGACCCCGACGTGCTTGGAAGCTCTTTCTGGGTTTACTACGAGGATCCGTACGGCGACTGGTCAACTACGAATCTCGACCGCGTGCTCGTCACAATAACGAGTGCTGGCGCGGCAAAACCAAATGCACCCACTACCCTGAAAGCTATTGCCCATTAGAACCGAGAATCGTTGAGGATTCTTGGGACGCCGCGAAAACCGAGCGCAACTGAACGCGCCATTCGGGCAGGTGCGTGTGGAAAGTTTCGGCAAGACTTTGGTTGGAAAGCACAGAATATGCAGGGCGGCGCGCGGGAGTTGGATATTCCGCGGTGGTGATGGACAGAATTCTTTTTGTGACTAACGGCAGATTATTTGTAGCGGCGGCATACCACGGAGCGCTTGGCGGGTTGGACCGCGCGTGTTCGAGAATTGCTTCCGCGAAACCGGCCCAACTGGTTTCGCCCGCGGCCGTCATGTGATAGGTGCCGGAAACTTTCGCGAGAGGATGCTGGCGTTTTTCGTGAGAGAAAAGTTCCGCGAGAATTTGCGTGGTTGCGGCGGCGATTTCGTAACTGGAAGTTGGCGCGCCGATTTGGTCGGAAACGATTCTTAATTCTTCGCGTTGCGTGGCTAGACGCAGAATTGTGAGCAGAAAATTTTTGCCTTCGCGCGCATAAACCCAAGCGGTGCGAAAAATTAAGTGATCGACGCCTGCCTGCTGAATGGATTTCTCCCCTTGAAGCTTTGTTCTGCCGTATGCGCTTTGGGGATTTGGCGCGTCATTTTCGCTGTACGGCGTGGTTTTTAATCCGGCGAAAATATAATCGGTGGAATAGTGAACTAGCGCGGCGCCAATTTTCTTTGCTTCCTCGGCCATGGTGCCGGGAGCTTCGGCATTGATGGCGCTGGCCAGCGATTCTTCGGATTCGGCCTTGTCGACGGCGGTGTAGGCGGCTGCGTTCACAATTAATTGCGGATTAATTTTGCGAATTAAATTACGAATGTCATCGGGCTTGGAGAGATCGAGTTCATCGCGTCCGACTGCGACGACATTTCCAAGCGCCGGCAACGTGGACGCCAGCTCGCGGCCGACCTGTCCGTTTTTGCCGATGAGAAGAATCGTGGGAATCATTTCGCTGAATATATTGGCAGAGATTCTTTGGCGACGGCGGAAAGCGTAGGACACTTGGCGTCTTTTTCAGAGACGAGTGGACTTTCGACACCCCAGTCAATCGCTAGATCGGGATCATTCCACAAAATCCCGCGTTCGTCTTTCGGATCGTAGAGTTCGGAACATTTGTAGAGAAACTGAACCCTGTCAGTGAGCGCCAGGAATCCGTGAGCGAATCCTGCGGGAATATAAATCTGATTGTGAGACTTCGCCGAAAGAACAACGCTGACCCATTTGCCGAAATTCGGAGAGCCGGAGCGAATATCCACGGCGATGTCCAATGCTTCGCCTTCGATTACGCGGCAAACTTTGGCTTGCGGATGGCGGAGTTGGTAGTGAAGTCCGCGGAGCGTGCCCTTGATGGAACTGGAATGGTTATCCTGCACAAAACTTTCCGTGATGCCGAGTTCGGAAAATTGAGCCTGGTGGTATGTCTCCAGGAAAAAACCACGAGCGTCGCGGAAGACTGTTGACCGCAATTCGAGAACGCCTGGCAGAGATGTCTGTATTCGTTGCAATGGATTCGACCTCGGATTTTTGGAGAATCTATTTCTGCAAATTATTTGGAAGATTTTGCGCCGGGCGCAAGCTCATGCAGAGACGAATCGCGATTCACATAATATTTGTCGTAGTAAGAAAGATAGTCACCAGCGCGAACGCCGGCCATCCACGCGGAGTTCGTTTTGTACCAGTCGATTGTTTGGCGCAGACCATCTTCCAAAGATATTTGGGGCTTCCAGTTGAGATGCTTTTCCATTTTGTCGCAGGTTAGTGCGTAGCGACGGTCGTGTCCCGGACGATCTTTCACGTAAGAAAGCAGCGATTCGGTTTTACCGGTTAGGTGCAAAAGGCGGCGGGCGATGGTGAGATTTTCTACAACGTCCAGACCACCGATGTTGTAGCACTCGCCGACACGTCCCTTTTCGAGGACGGCGAGAACCCCGCGGCAATTATCTTCGACGTGGAGCCAATCGCGCTGCTGCTTACCGTCACCGTAGATTGGGAGCGATTTATCGTCGAGGGCGTTGGTGATCATCAATGGAAGAAATTTTTCCGGAAATTGAAACGGGCCATAATTGTTTGAGGAACGCGTGATGATGCCGGGAAATTTGTATGTGCGCACGTAGGAAAGAACCAACAGATCCGAGCCGGCTTTTGATGCCGAATACGGACTGCTCGGTTGGAGCTTCGATTCCTCGTTCGCGTACGCATCGGGAGCCATATCGCCATAGACTTCGTCGGTGGAAACGTGGACAAAGCGTTCGATGTTCAGCGTGCGCGAAACTTGCAGCATGATAAAAGTTCCGGTGACGTTGGTTTGAATTACCGGAGCAGGTTCGTAGATGCTGCGATCAACGTGAGATTCCGCGGCGAAATGCACGACGGCGGTGCAGCCCTTCATGGCAGCTTCAACCGCTGCGGCGTCGCAGATATCGCCTTTGACGAAAGAATAGTTTGGATTATTGGCGACGGATTCGAGATTGGCGAGATTTCCGGCGTAGGTCAACTTGTCAAAATTGACGATGCTGTATCCCTTGCCGAGCGCGAGAACGTGGCGAATGAAATTGGAGCCGATAAATCCGGCGCCACCGGTGACGAAGATTTTCATTCGGAGTCGTCCTTAGATGAATTGGACTTCTGCGCAAGCGGCGCGGGCTTGTTGGGTCCGCGAGGCATTTTATTTGCGCCGGTTTGGGCGACGAGATTATTCGCGCGGAGCAGCGACTCAAATGTGCCGGCGTCTGTCCACCAGCCGTCGATAACTTCGTAGGTGAGTTTATTTTCTTCAATGTAGAAATTGTTCACGTCGGTGATTTCGAGTTCTCCGCGGCCTGAGGGCTTCAGGCGCTTGATCTTCTGGAAAACCGTTTTGTCGTAGAGATAAATTCCGATCACCGCGTAATTGGATTTCGGATTCTTGGGTTTTTCTTCAATACCTACAACGCGATTCCCTTTTATTTCGGCGACGCCGAAACGCTGCGCGTCGGTAACTTCTTTCAGGAGAATCTTGGCGCCCTCTTTTTGCTTTTTAAAACTTTCGACGGCGGCGCAGATATTGTTTTCAATAATGTTGTCGCCCAGCACGACGCAGACGTCGTCGTCACCGGCAAAATATTCGGCCAGGCCAAGGGCTTCTGCGATGCCGCCTTCGCCTTCCTGGTAGGTGTAGTTGACGTGGCGCAATCCGAAATCGCGGCCGTTTCCGAGCAGGCGCAGAAACTCTCCGGCATTTTTTCCGCCGGTCACAAGAAGAATGTCAGTGATGCCTGCATTGACGAGCGTTTGGATGGGGTAATACACCATCGGCTTATCAAACAGCGGCAGCAAATGTTTATTGGTAACGCGCGTGAGCGGGTTCAGACGGCTGCCCGTGCCGCCGGCGAGCACAACACCTTTCATCGGTTCCTTCTCTCCACGGAAGAATTATTGCGTACGGACTAAAAGTTACGACTTGTTAGATTATTACGCCAGCCGGGCAATGTCACAAGCCCCGGTAGGACGCCGTGCTATCAATCAGATAAGGCTTCCCGATGGGATTCGGGAGAATCGAGATTCATCCATATCATGCCGGCAACCGTGAGGCTGACTGACGAAGCCAGTTGCAGAACCGATGGCCGTCGACCGCTCACTTCGACGAGCAAAGCCTCCAGTATGATTGCCGGAAGCACTAAGCTTAGGGGGATGCCGAGTTTGTAGATCGAGTTACGGCGCGACAGCTTGCGCACGCCAAGCCCCAAGAGAAACCCTACCGGAAGAAAAACCAAAGATTCATACAGACCGGAATAGGCGACTAGCTCGTAAGTTTTGGTCCGAATTACCTTGCCGACCAGCGCGACACCGGGGCTCAAGTAGTAGGATTTGGAAATTTTCTTACCGTCAATATAGAGGAAGCCTTGGGCGCCGTCGTACGAAAAAAGGATTGAGCGGCTGACGTTTGTGAAAAAGACTTTTGGCACGCGCCAGGCGAGCACCGCCTTTCTACTCGATTCCAAACCGGTCCTTATATAGATGACGGCGCTGGAATCCTCCTGTCGAAGATCAAAATCGGACTTACCGGAGAGAGTTGCTATCGCGAATATGGCGCCGTCGGTGTCGTCATCAAGGCCGGGGACGCAATGAATTAGGACCGCGAACTGATTGGAACGGCTGACGATGGGAGGAAGCGAAGGCGCTGGCCCCGCTGACATTAGAACGGGAGATCCTTCGGATTTACTAGGTCGATGCGGCATTCTCTGAAGAGGCGTGATCGCGGTGAGAGCTAAATTTGGAAGCGGCCCAATTTTGTTGGCGATGGGCGGAGGCTGTGAAAGATCGTACGACGCGAGCAGCGTTTTATCGGCCGCGTCGTCGCCATTCGCGTTTGCGGAGA
>Ga0193726_1002593_pt1 | contig 12103 bp, 11 predicted proteins | sample H2c1metaG_FD_144928 | JGI IMG/M metagenome (GOLD analysis project Ga0193726, IMG submission 144928) | Soil microbial communities from a riparian zone of the East river system, Colorado, United States - H2c1 | ecosystem: Environmental > Terrestrial > Soil > Riparian zone | place: USA: East River... | reverse complement strand
AGCGTTCGCGGCCGTGTTCGGACTCGCGTTGAGTGCTCGGGCCGCGAACGCCACGGTCGTGTCGTTCTCACACACGACGCGAGTGTTCCCGGCCATCGCGGGCGAGTCGGTCCTCGCCGCGGTCCGGCGGTTCAAGGACGACGGATACTTCTTCGGCAACGGAACGCAGACCGAAGCCGCCGTCCGCGCGCACTACCGGCGTCATGATCGGGTCGTGATCCTGACCGACGAGCAGGCGCACTGGCACGGATCGACGGATGTCGCGGCGGCGGTGCCGGCGAACGTGCCGGTCTACACCTGGAACCTCGCCGGTTACCGACGCGGGCACACGCCGATCGACGGCAGCCGCTACACCTTCGGCGGTCTCACCGACGCCGCGTTCACCATGATCGAGCTGATCGAGGCCGGCTCCGGCGAACGTTGGCCATTTTAGGAGGATCGGGGACCCGCGTTACGCGGGTCCCCGATCGCTATTCGCCGACTGCTCCGTCGACCAGCTCCCGGATCAGGTCCGCGTGCCCGTTGTGCCGCGCATACTCCTCGATCAGGTGCACGTACACCCAGCGCAGATCGCAATCGATCTGCTCCTTGCCGTAGGTGAACGCCTCGTCCAGCGAGCGTCCCTCGACCAGTTTGCGACAGTCGTCGATCTCGGCGAGCAACGTGGCGTAGTCGGCCTCGGCGTTCGCCGCTTCGGCGTTTTCAAAGTCGCCGTCCGGGCACTCAAGGGTCCAATAGTGGCTGTCGGTCTGCTGGCCGTCGAACCGGAGGCGAAACCAGACACCCTCAACGTCAGCCAGGTGCCGCACCAGGCCGAGCAGCGACAGCGTCGAGCTCGGCACCGGCCGCTGCGCCACTTGCTCGCCGGTCAGCCCGGCGCATTTCATCAGCAGGGTGGCCCGGTGATAGTCGAGCCATGAGTCAAGGCTGGTGCGCTCGTCGGCTGGGCCGACGGGGTCAACACGGTCAACAACGGGTGCGATCCAGGTCATCAGACGAGCGTGCCATACAGGTGATCGGGTTACTCGAAGCGCGACGGATCACCGGCGCCGACCCGCAGGATCTCCGGCTCATCCTGAGACAGATCGATCACCGTCGTCGGTTCGATGCCACAGTCGCCCGCGTCGATCACCGCGTCTACCGCGTGATCCAGTCGCTCCTTGATTTCCCATGCCTGTGTCATCGGCTCGTCCTGGTCGGGCAGCAGCAGGGTGCTGGAGAGCAGCGGTTCGCCGAGTTCGGCCAAGATCGCCTGAACAACCGCATGCTTGGGTACGCGGACCCCGACCGTGCGCTTCTTGGGATGCATCAACCGCCGAGGCACTTCCTTGGTTGCCGGCAGGATGAATGTATAACTGCCCGGAGTCGACGCCTTGACCAGCCGGAACACGGAGTTGCTGACCTGCACGAATTGTCCGAGCTGAGCGAAGTCTGCACACATCAGCGTGAAGTGGTGTCGATCGTCGAGGTGCCGGATCTCCCGGATCCGATCGAGGCCGGTCCGGTTGCCCAGCTGGCATCCCAGCGCGAAGCAGGAATCCGTGGGGTAGGCGATGAGCCCGTCCGCACGGATGAGGTCGACGATCTGCCGGATCGAACGAGGTTGCGGGTTGTCCGGGTTGAGCTCGATATACCTCGCCATGGCCAACAGCCTAGGTGCATCGGGTCAGGAGGCACTCAGGTTATCCGCGAGCCACGCCGCGGGCTCCGATGCGTGCCGGCCGTGCAGCAGCTCGATGCGGTAGACGAGTCGCGGCGACGCGAGCCGGACGCCGATGACATCGGCCGGCAGCCGCTGGTCGGCCGGCATGACTGCCAGCCCGTGCCCGGCTGCGACGAGCGCAAGCAGGCCGCTGGCGTCGATGCCGTCGTAAAAGACGGCCGAGCGCAGGCCATCCGTACCAGCTAGGGATCGGAGCGCGACCAGCGGCGCAGCGACGTCCGCCGCATCGATCCACCATGCGTCGACGAGGTCCGCGAGGCGCAGCGATGAACGGCTTGCCATCGGATGGGTTGTTGGCAGTGTTACGACGAGGTCGCGTTCGGCTACGCCTACGGCAGTTACGGTGCCCTCGTCCCACAGGCGCAGCGGATCGTTCGGGGCGGCGATGCCGTCGATGAGACCGACTTCGCAATGACCGGTCGCCACCGCTGTGACGACCTCTTCGCGCGCGCTCACCTGGACGGTCAGGTCGAGCCGCGGGTGCCGGGCCCGCAGCGCGCGGAGCGCTCCGGCGACCCGAGGTGTGAGCGCAAGCGCCGATGTGGCAACGGTCAGTGCTTCCGGCGGCTGACCGGAGGCGCGGGCCACATCGGCACGGGCCGCGGCCAGGCGCAGCAGGATCGGCTCTGCGTGCTCGAGGAGCCGGGCGCCCGCCTCCGTGGTCGCGACCGGACGGCGGGTGAGCAGCGTCGCGCCGATGTCCTCCTCCAGGGAGGCGATCTGCTGCGAGACGGCCGACTGCGTGTATTGCAGGTTCTGGGCGGCGACCGAAAACGATCCGCATCGGACCACGGTCACAAATGTCTTGAGCAGGTTCGGATCCACCAGATCAGTATTGCTTATGCTGATGTCACTAATCATCGTTGGTGCTTAAGTCGGTTCGTCGGCAGGATGAAGTCATGCAGCCCTCTGTGCAACCCTCCGTGCAATCAACTGTGCAACCCCCGATTCGCGTCGCCCTCGTCGGCGACCGATCACCCCAAGTCCGAGCCCACGTCCGTATGCCAACCCTGCTCGAGTCGCTGCGCCACCACGAGCGCATCGACCTCGACGCCTACTGGATCCCGACCGACGATCTTCCGGCCGCTGGCGGCCTTGATGGCTTTGACGGCATCTGGCTGGTGCCGGGCAGCCCGTACCGGAGCGAGGCGGGTGCGGTCGAAGCCGTACGGGTGGCCCGCGAAGAGCGCATTCCCTTTCTCGGCACCTGCGGCGGCTTTCAACACGCGATGCTCGAATATGCTCGGCACGTTTGCGGGCCGGCCGACGCAGCGCACGCCCAGAGCTCCCCCGATGCTAGTCACCCCCTGATTTCAGAGCTGTCCTGCTCGCTGGTCGGCCACGAGGGAACGGTTCGGATTAAGCCGGGCACGCTGGCCGAGCGGATCATGGGCACCGATCGGTCGGTCGAGCGCTATCACTGTGCCTACGGCATCGATGCCGACTTTGTGGATGTGCTCGCCAACAGCGGTGTCTGCTTCAGCGGTCACGATGACGACGGCGCCGTCCGCATCGTCGAGTTGCCCGATCACCCGTTCTTCGTGGGGACGCTGTTCCAGCCGGAGCTGGCCGACTCGGGTCCGCGAACGCACCCGGTCATCCGGGGATTCGCCTCTGCTGCGGCCGTCCACGCAGCAACGCGGGTCACCGTCGGCTAGCAAAAATCGAGCGACATCAACCCGATCATGATGCTAACTTCACGGCCATGACAACGTTGGTGCAGGTCGATTTGCGATCGGAGAACCGGGTCCGGACATGTTGGGTCGAGCCGAAGGTCAGGGTCGGCGACCGGATCACGCTGAAGAACTCGGACGAGCCCGCTCGTCTATGGGAGGTCACGCGAGTCGGTGAGCCACGGCAATCCGCCGACATCAAGCGCGGCTGGAACGGCGACCTCAAGCGCGGCTGGCGCGCGGCTGCCTGAGCCATTTCCCGGCGCAGGGCCTCCTGATCCGCTGGCCCTGCGCCGTCGGATCACCGCGTGTGATCCTGCTCACTGCCTGCGGCGATGTGTTCACCGTCTCGATCGCATCGAGGGGCGTCCAGCGACGCAACGCTGTGAGCAGGCTTTGAACATCTTGCGTGTACGGCTAGCGAACACGCCGACGGTAGATATATGAACCCCCGGTGACCAGAGCCTTAATGCGGGCGAGAAAGATCGGTATCCTGTACTTCCTTACCGGTCGGCCAGTAGGGCCGCTCGTCGGCGTTTGAAGGTCCGATGTGCCAGCTCCATGCACCCTGCAAACACCGCGTTAACGCGGTGATCGACTCCACGGTGTCGCCATGTCGGTGACTCACAAGGCCAGCCCGTCCGTCACAGCGAGCGCGGGGACGCCAGCGCGGATCCGGCCCCGGCCCCTGCCTGAGTTGCTGCTCGTCGTCGTCCTGTTCCTGGTTTACAAAGTCGGTCGGATCGTCGCCGACGGGCACGTTTCCCGCGCGTTCGCCAACGCGCGCTCGGTGTGGCACATCGAACGCGTGCTGCACCTGCCGAGCGAGGTCTCGGTCCAGCATCTACTGCTCATGAACGATTCGTTGGTCCGCGTCGCCAATTGCTACTACGCCTATGTCCACTTCCCCGTGACGGCCGCATTCCTCTTGTGGATCTACTTCTGGCGGCCGGGGCACTACATCTGGCTGCGCCGGGCGATGACCATCGTGACGGCACTCGCGCTCGCGACCCACCTCGTGTTTCCCCTCGCGCCGCCGCGGATGCTCGCGTCGGTCGGGCTGATCGATACGGCCGCAAAATACGGTCCGTCGGTCTACGGGCCGCCGTCGTCGGACACGCTGTCCAACCAGTACGCCGCGATGCCGTCGCTGCACGTCGGGTGGGCGCTGCTGGTCGCGATCGGGTTGATCGTGACGACCCGCAATCGCTGGCGCTGGCTGTGGCTGCTCTATCCCGCCACCACGTTCGCAGTGGTCCTCGGCACGGCCAACCACTACTGGGTGGACGGCATCGTCGCGGTCGTTCTGGTCGCAATCGCGCTGCAGGTGCTTCCTCGGCCCAAGCCAGGCGCCGCGAAAACGGATGCGGACGTCGCCGCGTCGAACTCTGCCGAGGTGCTCGTGTCCGATCCGCCGAACACGGCTGCCCGCGTCGCCGAGCCGGCCGGATTCGGCGGATTCGGAGCGGGTGGAGCGGCCGGAGCGGGCGGTTCCGGCCAGACCGCCGGATCCGGGGCGTTCAAGTCGTCGGGAGCCAAACCGCCTCTGAATTCGGGGCCCGCCATCATCCCGCGGCAAAAGCGCCGAAGCGAGCAGCTCACACGCTGCGCAGTCGCCATGAGCCGGATCAACCGCATACCTTAATATCGCCATCTATCGATTAATTTAGGGGCAAGGGCAGCGCAAGGGTGTCGATGTCATACCCACCCGGCAAACTAGCACGGTGATCCGATCCACTCTGCCCTCCCAACCCGAAGCCCGCCGGCTGCTCATCGGCACGTTCATGGCCGCCGTCGGCCAAGGCATGACGCTGCCGTTCCTGTTCATCTACCTCACCAAGGTGCGTGGCATCGACCCGACGCTCGTCGGTGTGATCGTCGCGTGGATGGGCCTGCTCAGCCTGGCCCTCAGCGGTCCGGCCGGCGCCATGATCGACCGGTTCGGGGCGCGCAGGGTGATCTTGCCGTTGTTCCTCTGCGATGCGATCGGCGTCAGCTCCTACGGCTTTGCACACTCGCCCTTGCAGGCGTTCGGAGCCGCGACCGTGGCCGCACTGGGCGGTGCCGCGGTGTGGTCCGGGCAGAACACCATCCTCACGACGGTCACCACCGAGTCGGAGCGGCAACATGTCTTCGGCCTGTCATTCGCGATCTTGAATTTGGGCATCGGCACCGGCGGCGTGATCGCCGGTTTCATCGCCGACGTGCATCGGGCGTCCTCGTTCCAGGTGCTCTACCTGGTGAACGGCGTTGCCGTCCTGGCACCGGCGCTCATCCTGCTGTCGATGCCTCGCATCGGTCGCCCGGTGGCCCGAGGCGTGACCGCGAGTGCGGCCGGCAACGGCAACACATCGGTTCCGGCCACCGGCGGCTATCGCGAGGTCTTCACCAACCGGGCATTCCGCCGCTTCGCGATCCTCGCTGTGGTTCTGATGTCGGTGGCCTACTCGCAGATCGAGGTTGGTTTTCCGGCCTACGCATCGAGAGCGGCCGGCGTGTCGCCACGCGTGATCGCCTGGGCCCTGGCAGCCAATACAGCGACGATCGTGCTGGCACAGCTCTTCGTCCTCAAGCGCATGCACGGCCGCAGCCGCAGCCGCGCGCTCGCCTTGGTCGGTGCGATCATCGCCGCATCATGGGTGGTCCTGGGCCTGGGTGCGTGGGGGCGCTCGATCAACCCGGCCATCCCGGTGCTCGGAGTCATCATGTGCTCGGTCGTCTTCGCGTGCGGCGAGACGTTGATGTCTCCGATCATGCCGGCCGTCACCAATGCGCTCGCGACCGACGAGCTGCGCGGTCGCTACAACGCGGTGTCTTCCAGCACCTGGGGCATCACGGCGATCGTTGGCCCGCTGACCGCCGCACCGCTGATCGGGCACGGCTTGGCGACAATCTGGTTGATCCTGGTCGTGGCGGGAGGCCTCGCGGCCTCGGCGGTGGCGCTGTCACTGCACCGTCTCCTGACGCCCAAACAGGATGGCCGCGACCTCGACCCTGACGGTCCGGCTACCGACGGTCCGGCCAGCGAGGATGCCGGTCCGTTGGATGGCGGCCCCGTTGCCGCGGCCGCCATCGCGTCAACGTCGCTCAGTTAGTCTCAGTTTGTCGGCGCGGTCTTGACCGCATAGAGATCGTTGCTGTCGCTGCCGATGAAGACCAGGCCGGCCGAGACCGCCGGCGACGAGTCGACCCAGTCACCGGTTGGTGCGGTCCACAGGACGGCGCCGCTCTTCGCATCGATGGCATAGAGCGACCCGTCCCGGCTGCCGACATAGACCACGGCGGCAGAGACGACCGGTGTCGAGTGCACCTCACCCGATGTCGGTCGCCGCCAGACCTGCTTGCCGGTCGCGGTCGCAAGGGCATACACGTTGTGGTCGGTGCCTCCGATGTAGAGCACGCCGCCACTGATCGCCGCGGAGCCGGTCACCTTGGACCCCGTACGGTATTTCCAGACAAGATGCCCGGTGCTTGCCTTGACCGCGTAAACGTAGTGATCCTCGCTACCGAAGTAGACATTTCCGCCGGAGACCACCACATGCGACTCTACCGGCCCGCCGGTGGAGTGCGACCAGATCTTCTTGCCGGTCTTGGCATTGAAGGCGTAGAGGCTGCCGTCATCGCTTCCGACGTAGACCACGCCGCCGGAGACGACGGGCGCCGAATAGATCTTGCCTTTCGTCGTCACCTTCCATTTGAGCTTGCCGGCCGTGGTGACCGCATACAGCTTGTGGTCCAGGCTCGCGGCATAGACGAGTCCACCGGAGACCGCCGGTGCCGCATCGAGTTCGCCGCCGGTCGGATAACTCCAGCGGCGTTTGCCGGTGGTTGCGTTCAGCGCATAGATCTTGTGGTCGGTGCTGGCGACGTAGACATAGCCGGCCGAGTAGGCCGGACGGGCCCGGACCCGGCCACCGGTCGTGGCCGACCAGATGACGTGGCCGGTCGAAGTCACAACCGCATAGACGTTGAAGTCGTCACTGCCGACATAGAGCGCCCCGCCGACGATCGTGGCGCTCGACTCGACGCTGTCACCGGTGGGCAGCAGCCAGGTCGCCACGCGGGTCGGGATGCCGACGGCAGCCGGCGGTGGTGGCAGCGCCGATGCGGATGGTGAGGGTGTCGGCGTGGGAGCCCCTGAGGCGCTGCCACTGGCACCGACGGTTGCCGCGGCCGCGGGCTTCGCAGACGACGAGTCGACGAGATGGTAGATCCCGAGCCACAGGCCGCCGGCGGTCACGACCAGCGCCGAGGCCGAAGCGATGACCTTGCGGGCCGAGTCGAAGATCCCGGCCGCTTTGCGCAGGCCCACAGCCTCCTTGGAGTCCTCGGCCGGAAGGATGGCTTCGAGAGCCTTCTCGTCGGTCAGCTTTTCCGCTATCTTGCCGATGGCACTGTCCTTTTCGGACACTGGAGTGACTCCTCTATATCGTGCACGGTCCACAAAAGATCCGCAGCACGTTAACAGAAAGTCACCCTCGCGCACAGGTATCCGTCCGGACTGCCATGCGCTGACGAACGGCGGCGACGACCGGCTAATTCGACGACGGCTAATTCGACGACCGGCTAATTCGGTGCCGGCTAATTCGGTGCCGGCTCCGACTCGGATGCGACGGCGAAGATGATGCCCGAATACCGGTCTGCGAATTCGATCCGCGTGATCTCGGCGAACGACCACGTGGACGGCTTGACGCTCCACGTCGCGTCATAGCGGATCTCACGCAGCATGACGCTCTCCGCAGTGATGCTTCGTGGCACCCCAATGAAGCAGACGTCATCATCGACTCGTTCGGTGAACACCGTGATCACCGGCGCTGTCGCCGCGATCGCTTTGAACATCGCGGCGGTGTCGTTCAGGTCGATGGGGAGGGCGGGACGCGGCGGCGGCCACGATCGTTGCAGCGCTAGCGCCCTTTGTACGAAACGCATCTCGTCGCTCCGGTCCTCGACGTCAACGATGTCCCGGCGTGGAAGAAGCGCGAACCCATCGATGTAAATTGACTCGGAGAGAGTGGCGATCAGAACCCACAGATCACCGACGCCGAGGACGAACCCATCGATGTCGTCGCTCGAAGACGCCCGGCCGATGCGCTTCAACATCTCCGGACCGCCGCGCACGAGCGCCGGTTGCTGATCGGTCACGCACGGCATCCTACGGATCATGACTCGCACCACCAAACCGGATGACCTTGACGACAATCGCAGGTAGGAGTAGCTTTCGCGAGCCCCATACAATGTGAATCTTTCTCATCGAGGTGAGTTGTGGCGAACGACCCGAACCAGCCTTGCGTGGTCTGCGGAGCCTCTCCGGCCATCAAGGTTAAATTTACGAAGATCAAGGGAATGATCCTGATGCACCAGATCAGCTGGTCTAAGGGTTATTTCTGCCGCGACTGCGGCCTGCGAAAGGCCGACGAGTTCCAGAAGTCGATGCTGGTCGGCGGCTGGTGGAGCATCTTCGGCCTGATCGGCACGCCGATCTATCTGGCGATCAACGCGGCGACGGCCGGCAAGCTGCGCAAGCTGCCTGCGCCCGCCCGCACCACCGCGTAACGAACACCAGATCCACATGCGACGGATGGCGATCGTGCCCTAGGCGCGGTCGCCATCCGTGTCACCGGGCATCACCACACGGCCGGTTTGCACTGGCTGCATCGATTTATTGCATGTAGTTCATCAATGTATTGCGTTTCTGTGTCACTCCCTGACAGGATGGCCCCACGCGTTTCCAGCGGCCATTCGGTCGTCCGTCGTCCCGCTCACGACAGCGCGATCGCCTCGTGCGCACGCACGCCGGCGGCAACGACGAGAGGGACGACCGGGATGCGTCGCATTCACTTACCTCTCCCCCTGCGCCGGCGGCTCACGGACTCAGGACAAGGAGAGGACGCATGGCAGTTTCACGCCGGAAGTTCATGACTTCTGCACTGTCCATATCTACACTCGCCGCGATCTCGACGACCGAGCTGATCTCGGCGCTGACCAGCTCGGCGAGTGCGGCCAGCCCGGCGGGCGACGTGGTCGGCAAGATCAGCGTCGGCTATCAGGGCTGGTTTGCCGCGATCGGTGACGGGTCACCGATTAACGCCTGGTGGCACTGGGCTGCCAACTGGGGTGCATCACCATCGCCGAGCAACAACGGCACGCTGCGTGCCTGGCCGGATATGAGCGACTACCCCGCGAAATACCAGACCGCCTACGCCAATCTTGGCAGCGGTCAGCCGGCGACGCTGTTCTCCGATTACGACCAGTCGACCGTCACCGCACAATTCGCCTCGATGCAGGCGAACAACATCGATACCGCAGCCCTGCAGCGGTTCAACCCGACCGGCGGCGAAGGCCCCATCCGCGACGCGGTGACAGCACGGGTCCGCATCGCCGCAGAGGCAACCGGCCGCAAGTTCTACATCATGTATGACGTCTCCGGTTGGACCAACATGCAGTCGGAGATCAAGACCGACTGGACGAATAAGATGGCGGCTTACACGGCCTCGCCGATGTATGCGAAGCAGAACGGCAAGCCCGTCGTGTGCATCTGGGGCTTCGGCTTCAATGATGACAACCACAACTTCACCGCCGCGCAGTGCCTGGACGTCATCAACTTCTTCAAGACACAGGGTTGCTATGTCATCGGCGGCGTGCCCCGCGAGTGGCGCACCGGCGTCGGCGGTTCCCGGGCCGGCTTCATCGACACATACCACGCGATGAACATGATCTCACCGTGGATGGTCGGTGCGATCGGCACCATCGCCGACTCCGATGGCGTCTATAACCAGTTCACCGTCAGTGACCAGGCCGACTGCGCCGCCCACGGCGTCGACTACCAACCCTGCGTGCTTCCCGGCGACTTGTCGGGACGGCAACGAGTGCACGGCGACTTCATGTGGCACCAGTTCTACAACATGTGCCGGGCCGGTGTCGCCGGCATCTATATCTCGATGTTCGACGAGTTCAACGAGGGCAACCAGATCGTCAAGACGGCCGCGACCCAGGCCGGCGTCCCGACCAACTCGGGCCTGCTCTCCCTCGACGAAGACGGCACCCCCTGCAGCAGCGACTATTACCTGCGCCTGACCGGTGACGGCGGCCGGATGCTCAAGGGCCAGATCGCGCTCACGGCGACCCGGCCGACCCAGCCTGTCGTCGGCGGTGGCGGCGGTGACACCCAGGCGCCGACCGTGCCCGGAAACTTGGCCGCCAGCGGCGTCACGGCATCCTCGGTCAACCTGACGTGGGCGGCATCGACCGACAATGTCGGGGTGGCCGGCTATCAGATCCATCGCAACGGTGCGGTCATCGCCACGGTGACTTCCCTGTCGTACACGGCGAGTGGTCTGAATCCCTCGACGGCCTATAGCTTCACGGTGACCGCGACCGACGCGGCCGGCAATGTCTCCGGCGCTTCCAACACGGTCAACATCACCACGGCCGCCTCCGGCACCACCAACCTCGCGCTGCACAAGACGACGTCGGAGAGCAGCCACACGCAGACCTACGCGTCGGCGAACACCGTTGATGGCGATGCCAACAGCTATTGGGAGAGCAACAACAACGCGTTCCCGCAATGGATCCAGGTGGATCTCGGCGCGACATCGCCGATCACCCAGGTGGTCGCGCTGCTGCCGGCAACCTGGGGTGCACGCAACCAGACCATGTCGGTCACCGCCAGCACGGACGGCACGAATTTCAGCACCCTCTCCGGCTCGAACGGCTACACCTTCGACCCGAATTCCGGCAACAAAGCAACGATCAACTTCACCAGCACGACTCAGCGGTACGTGCGCCTGAACATCACTGCGAACACCGGCTGGCCGGCCGGGCAGATCTCAGAATTCCAGGTGTACGGAACGTCCGGCGGCGGTGGCGGCGATACGCAGGCACCGAGCGCGCCCGGCAACCTGACCTCGCCGGCACACACGTCCTCGTCGGTGTCACTGTCCTGGTCGGCATCGACCGACAATGTCGGAGTCACCGGCTACCAGGTTCGCCAGGCCGGAGCGATCGTTGCCACGGTGAGTGGGACCTCGTACACGGTGAATGGTCTGAATCCCGGGGCGGCCTATACCTTCACCGTGACCGCGACCGACGCGGCCGGCAATACCTCGGCGGCCTCGAACGCTGTAAACGTGACGACGTCGGCCGCAGCGAACACCAATCTGGCGGCCGGGAAACCGACGTCGGAGAGTGGTCACACGCAGACCTACAGCTCGGGCAATGTCGTCGACGGCAATGCGAATACCTACTGGGAGAGCGTGGACAACGCCTTCCCGCAGTGGATCCAGGTCGACCTCGGCGCGGCCACGGCCATCAGTCGCATCGTGCTGAAGCTGCCACCGTCGACGTCATGGGGCGCACGCACGCAGACGCTGTCGGCGCAGGGCAGTACGGATGGTTCGACGTTTACGACGGTCAAGAATTCGGCCGGCTACACGTTCGATCCGAACAGTGGTGGTAACGCGGTCACCATCACGTTTACCAGCACGAGCCAGCGATATGTGCGGCTGAACTTCACCGCAAACACGGGCTGGCCGGCGGGCCAACTGTCCGAATTTGAGGTTTACGCCTCCTAACGACCTTCCACCGCACGGTTCTGGCCGCATCCTTACCGGGGATGCGGCCAGAACTGCGCCCGGCGCGGGCAATTATGGTGCCTTCCAGACCGAGAGCTGCGACGTCGATGTGGTGCAGGCCAGATAGCCGCCAGCAT
>Ga0193726_1002592_pt1 | contig 12109 bp, 12 predicted proteins | sample H2c1metaG_FD_144928 | JGI IMG/M metagenome (GOLD analysis project Ga0193726, IMG submission 144928) | Soil microbial communities from a riparian zone of the East river system, Colorado, United States - H2c1 | ecosystem: Environmental > Terrestrial > Soil > Riparian zone | place: USA: East River... | reverse complement strand
CCGCTGCGGCCGGACTCTTCCGCGAGAATCGCGTGCTGGGGATAGCTGCGCCGGATGGTGGCGATGATATCCGCCTCAGCCTTGCGGTCGATGTCCGTGACGAAGTCGTTGCGGCCCTTGCTGTCGACTTTCAAGGAATCGAGCCGCGAGAGGCTTTTGACGATTAAATCGCCGGCGCGCCGCGCGGCGCGCATGGCGATATTGAGCAGGGGTTGCATAAGGTGGCGCTAGAATATCACCTGTGACCGCACTCGTTCGTATCGTACTGATCGATCCCAGCCACCCGGGCAACATCGGCTCGGTGGCGCGCGCCATGAAAAACATGGCGCTCTCGGATCTGGTGCTGGTGCGTCCGCGCTCATTTCCGCATGCGGAGGCCAGTGCACTGGCGGCGGGTGCGGACGACGTTTTGGCGGGCGCCCGCATCGTCACCAGCGTCGCGGAGGCCATCAGCGACTGCGCTTTCATCGCCGGCACGACCTCCCGGCCGCGCTCGTACTACTGGGAGTTCACGACGCCGCGCGAGGTCGCCGGACGCATCGTGGCTTTACCTTCGGAGAATCGCGCGGCGCTGTTGTTCGGCTCGGAGCGCTATGGACTGGCGACCGAGGACTTGAATCATTGCAATGTGCTGGTGCGGATCCCCGCGAATCCAGACTATTGCTCGCTGAATCTCGCGATGTCGGTGCAGCTTGCGGCGTACGAGATCTTCATGGCGCGCGAGCAGCCGCTTTCGCATGTGCAGTTGGAAATGCCCTTGGCGCCGTCGGGCGATGTCGAGCACTTTTACGCGCACCTGCATCAGGTCTTGAACGAAATCGATTTTGACGATCGCACCGGACACCTGATGGAACGTCTGCGCCGTCTGTTCAATCGCGCCCAGCTCGATCGCAATGAACTCAACATCATGCGTGGAATCTTGAGCGCTGTGCAGGGTAGGCGAGGCCAGTCAGCGCAACGCTCCCCCAAATGAAGACCGCCGCGCAAATGAACGCAGCCGGCATGCCGGTGTACTTGGATCATGCGTCGAGCACGCCGGTCGATTCACGCGTGGCCGCGAGCATGGCCGAGGTCTTGAGTTCCGAGACGGAATTCGGCAATCCGGCGTCGGTGAGCCACGACTATGGCGGCGTTGCACACGCTCTGGTCGAGCAGGCACGGTGTCAGGTCGCGACGGCCGTGGGGGCTGACCCTGCTGAGGTGGTTTGGACCTCCGGCGCCACCGAGGCCAATAATTTGGCGATATTTGGCATCGCTCAGTACTACCGGGAGCGCGGCCGTCACATCGTCACGTCGCGAACGGAGCACAAAGCCGTACTGGATCCCTGCCGTGAATTGGAACGTCGAGGATGGCAAGTCACCTACTTGGTGCCCGATCGCGAAGGATTGCTGGATCCTGATCAAGTCGCTGCCGCACTGCGGCGGGACACCGTGCTGGTTTCGATCATGCACGTCAACAACGAAATTGGCGTGGTCCAGAATATCGGCGCCCTCGGCGCGATCTGCGCGCGGCACGGCACATGGCTGCATGTGGATGCGGCCCAGAGTCTGGGGAAATGCCCGGTCGATTTTGCCAGTCTCGGCGTCGATCTGATGTCGCTGTCGGGGCACAAGGTCTACGGTCCGAAGGGCGCAGGTGCCTTGCTGGTGGCGCAGCGCAAGGACGGGCCTCGCGGTGCGCGCTTGCAGCTTGCGCCCCTGCAATTCGGCGGCGGCCAGGAGCGGGGCTTACGGGCGGGAACGTTGGCAACGCACCAAGTGGTCGGCATGGGAGTGGCGTTCGAGCTGGCCTCGTCCATATCGTCCACAGAAACCGTGCGCATCGCGCGGCTGCAACAGCGGCTGTGGGCGGGATTGGCGTCGATCGGTGGCGTGCTGCGTAATGGCAGCGTCTCGCATTCTGTGCCGCACCTGCTCAACGTGTCGATTGAGGGCGTGGAAGGTGAAAGTCTCCTCGCCGCTGTGCGCCCGTATCTGGCCGTCTCGACCGGATCTGCGTGCAACTCTGCTTTGGCGGAGCCCTCATATGTGTTGCGTGCGCTGGGCCGCAGCGAGCGCTTGAGCGAAAGCAGCCTGCGGTTCGGCTTGGGCCGCACCACCACTGAGCGCGACATCGACACGGCTGTTGCGGTGCTCTCTCGAGAAGTGGGCCGACTGCGCGAAATTGCCGGTACGCAGTCCGGCAAGGTACCGGCGGCGGTAAGCGGCGCGTGAACTACAGTGAATTGACGCGCCGCTATTTCGAGTCATCGGCGAATGTGGGTGAGTTATCACGTCCCGGGGTGTTTCGTGGCGCAGCCGGGAAGCGCGAGGAGGGCACCTGGGTGCAGTTCGACCTGCAGTGCGAATCGGGAACGCTGCGGGCAGCGCGGTTCTTGGCGTTTGCATGCCCGCATACCATTGCCGTGTCGGCCTGGCTGGCAGAGCAGTCGATCGGAAAGGCGGTAACGCGAGCCCTTCCCGAGAGTGTTCAGAGTTTGCGCGATCGATTCGACGTACCCGTCGAGAAAATGGGCCGCCTGTTGATCATTGAAGATGCGTGGCTTGCAGCCGCCGTCGCGGCTATTGACTACCGCGGATGAGCACCCACATTGACGTGGTAGCGGATCGCATCAGCGTGAAGGACCTGTAATTAAAAACGCGCTTTGGTTCCGTGCGGGCGAGGCGCCTACGTGTTATGTATGGTGCTTCATAGCTGAACTTTGGTGAGGTACAGCGCAGCATGGCGATACTACTGACGGAATCGGCGGCCAATCGGGTCAGAACCCATTTGGCGCAACGCGGAATTGGCGTCGGTTTGAGAGTTGGAATCAAGAAAACCGGTTGTTCGGGCTTCGCCTACGTGGTGAATTACGCCGACGAAATCAATCCCGAGGACGCCGTTTTTGAGGCTCGCGGCGTCAAAGTTGTGGTTGACCCCTTAAGTCTGCCGATGATCGACGGCACCCTGGTGGATTTCGTCAAACAGGGCCTTAACGAGGCGTTTAAGTTCCAAAACCCGAAAGCGAAGGGCGAATGCGGTTGCGGTGAGAGCTTCAACGTGTAGTCCCGGGAAAATTACTCGGTGCTTGCGCACCTCGCCCTTCGGGTCGCCGCTCCGCGGGCGTTCAAATCGGCCGGACGGCCGATTTAGTCGGCGCACAGCGCCTGAACCGAGGGGTTTTTCCAAGTAATACAGGCACTTCGGTACTCATCACGATTGCCCCGGCGCCCACGCTCCAGTACACTTCGCGGTCTTTGTCGACCCTCACCCTGGGCCGACTTTCGTCCATTCCAGCGAGGTTGTGATGTCCATTGAGCGAACCCTATCCATCGTCAAGCCAGACGGCGTGGGCCGTAACCTGATCGGCGAGGTGTATCGACGATTTGAGCAAGTGGGTTTGAAAGTGATCGCGGCCCGCATGATGCAGTTGTCCCAGGCTGAAGCCGAGGGGTTTTACGCGGTGCATCGCGAGCGGGCGTTTTTCAAGGACTTGGTCCGCTTCATGACTTCCGGCCCGGTGATCGTGCAAGTCCTGGAAGGTGAAAACGCCATCGCCAAGAATCGCGAGGTCATGGGCGCCACCGACCCCAAGAAGGCCGCCAAGGGAACGATACGCGCGGACCTGGCCACCAGCATCGACGAAAATATCGTTCATGGTTCCGACGCCGCCGATACGGCGGCGCGCGAAATCGGCTACTTTTTCCGTGAAATTGAGCTCTGCCCGCGGACGCGTTAGCGTGGCGGCGATAAGGGGGTTTGAGTGTCGAGCGACCGCGTGAATCTACTGGGGCTTCCCCGCGCGCAGCTCGAGACGTTCGTTGCGGCGCGTCTCGGCGCGAAGCCATTTCGTGCTCGACAGCTCATGAAGTGGATCTATCGGCGCGGCGCCGCGGATTTCTCCACCATGAGCGATCTTGCGCAAGAGTTTCGCGCGCAGCTTGGCGAGATCGCCGAAATCACGGTTCCGCAAATTGTGACCGAACAAGTTTCGAGGGACGGCACCCGCAAATGGATGCTGCGCATGGACCAGGTGCAGGGGATCGAAACCGTCTATATCCCTGAACCCGATCGCGGCACGCTATGCATCTCGAGTCAGGTGGGCTGCGCCATGGATTGCACCTTTTGCGCCACCGCTCAGCAAGGATTCAACCGGAATTTGAGCGCTGCGGAAATCGTCGGCCAGGTGTGGCTGGCGCAGCGCGAATTGGCGCAGACGAGCGGCGATGATGTGGGTGAGGGGCGTCGCAAGATCACGAACATCGTCTTCATGGGCATGGGCGAGCCGCTGGCCAATTACCGCAATGTAGTGCCCGCCATGCGCATTTTCCTCGACGATTTGGGCTACGATTTATCGCGGCGCCGGGTGACGTTGAGCACTTCCGGACTGGTGCCGCAGATCTACAAATTGGCCGAAGAGTGCAATGTCGCATTGGCGGTTTCATTGCATGCGCCGAACGATAAGCTGCGCAACGAACTCGTGCCCATCAATCGAAAACATCCGATTGCCGAATTGCTCACCGCTTGCTGGCACTATATCGATCAGCAAAACGGCCGCAGCATTACCTTTGAATACGTCATGCTGGACGGCGTGAACGACAAGCCGGAGCATGCGCGGCAACTCGCTCGCCTGATGCAGGGGCATCCGGCCAAACTCAATCTCATTCCCTTCAATGTGTTTCCAGGCACCCAGTATCGGCGTTCTCCGGCCGCTACCATTTTGAAGTTTCGCGACATTCTCAATGATCACGGCGTCATCGCGACGACACGCAGAACGCGCGGCGATGATATCGAGGCGGCGTGCGGGCAATTGGCGGGCAGGGTCACGGATCGCACGCTGGTGCGTCTCGGGACGAAACTCTCAGCGGCGTCGCGCCCTGCGGCAGAAATTCAATGAAGCCAAATCCGAAACTACGTCGTGCGATCCCTGTGCTGGCCGTGATGGCGGCCTGGACCTTAAGCGCATGCAGCCACAACCCTCCGGCCTACGAGCGCCCGGTGCGCACCTACAAGAAGGAGCCCGCCAAGGCCGCAATTGCCAATATGCAGCTGGCGATCGAGTACATGAAGCTCGGCCAGCTGTCGAACTCGCGCGAGTGCATCGAAAAGGCGCTCAAGCAAGACGCCTCGAACGCGGATGTGCAGATGACGGCGGGTCTCGTGTACGAGCGCATCAACGAAATGTCCAAGGCGGAACGTGCCTACGACGCCGCCAACCGACTGGGGAAAGGGGATCCGAACATCGCCAATACCTACGCCGTCTTTCTGTGCCGCAACGGCAAGACGGCGGCGGGGGAGAAATTATTCCAAGAAGTTGCGGTCAATCCCTTGTATCAGACGCCGTGGGTGGCTTTGGGCAACGCGGGTTCGTGCGCGCGCAGCTCCGGCGACTTGGTCAATGCTGAGATGTATTTCAATCGCGCGCTCGCGATTCGCCCTGACTACACCGAGGGCTTGCTGCAGTTGGGCAATATCGCATTCGATCGCGATGATGCGGCGAAGGCAATCGACATCGTGCAGCGCTACCTGGCGGTAAATGCGCCCACCCCTGAGGTGCTGTGGCTGGGATTCCGCGCGCAGCGCAAGCTGGGCGACCCCGTCGCGGCGGCGGCATATGCACGGCGCGTGCAGACTGAATTTCCGAATTCCGAGCAAGCACAAAACATGCGCAATGGCGTCAATCGATGAACGAGACCGCGGTACCGCCGGGCACCAAACTGAAGGCTGAACGAGAGCGCCGTGGCTTGAGCGCCCAAAAAGCCGCCGATGAAATGCACTTGGATCGATGGGTCATCGATGCGCTCGAGGCGGACGACTACAAACGCATCGGCCCCACGGTCTACGCCAAAGGTCATCTCAAGAAGTACGCGGCATTGCTCGGCTTACCGGCAGCCGAGATCATGGCCGGCTACGAATCGCGCCCGCCTGGACCCGTCGAGATTACATCCGCCGGCCCGAGCATGCTGCTCTCGACGCGCGATGAGGGACCGGCTTTCGGCCATTGGTCGCCCGCGCAGATCGTGGGATGTCTGATCGCCGCACTGCTTCTGGCCGGCGTGCTGTGGTGGAGACCCTGGCATCAGCGCAGCACGGCGCCCGTCAGTACTCCTGCGGTGGCCGCGGCATCGGTGGTGGCGGCGACTCCGGATGGACCGGCCGAGTCCGCCGTTGTCGGCTCGGCCGCGGCCTCGCCCGACTCCAGGGATACGCCTGCCGCGCCCGCCTCGGCATTGGCAACCGATAACGGCGCGGCGGTCCCGGCATCCGATTCGGTTGCAGTTCAGACCCCCGGCGCAGGCCGAGCGCGACTGCGCTTGAGCTTCTCGGCGGATTCATGGGTGGATGTGCATGACGCGAACGGCAAGCGCACCTTCGCGGGCAACGGACTCGCGAACAGCGTCAAGACGATCGCCGGCGCGGCTCCGCTGCGCGTGTACTTGGGCATGGGCAGCGGTGTGCAACTCGAAATCAACGATCGCGCGGTGGCCATCGGACCGCAGTTCTTCGCGGGCGATGTGGCGCGTTTCGAGGCCGGCGCCGACGGTGTCCTGCGCCGCGATTCGCGGGGCGAGCCCTCGCGCAGCGATCAAGCGCACAGTGCGCCGCCGCGCGCCACGCGTCCACCCGGCTGAGAGCACTCTTGAGCAAGATTATCGAGCCCCTGCGCGGTGTGCATGATGTATTGCCCGCGCAAATCGCAGCCTGGCAACACTTGGAGCGGGTCACGCGCCAGGTTTTCGCAAGCTATGGGTACGAAGAATTCCGAGTGCCCGTGATCGAGCAGACCCAATTGTTCAAACGCTCGATCGGCGATTTCACGGATATCGTGGAAAAGGAGATGTTCAGCTTCATCGATCAGGGTGAAGATCACATCACCCTGCGTCCCGAGGCGACCGCGGGGATCGTGCGTGCCGTGATCTCGAATGGAATGCTGCGCGAGGGCCGGCTGCGAGTCTGGTGCATGGGACCGATGTTCCGGCGCGAGCGCCCGCAAGCCGGACGCTATCGCCAGTTTCATCAAATCGACGCGGAAGCCTTCGGCTTCGAGGGTCCGGATGTCGATGCGGAAATGATTCTGCTCTCGGCCAGGCTGCTTGGACTACTGGGACTGCGCGATGTGAAGCTGGTGGTGAACTCGCTGGGAACGCCGGCATCGCGCGCGGCGTATCGCGAAAAGCTCACCGCCTATTTCAGCGCGCACGTATCGTCCCTGGATGACGACAGCAAGCGGCGCTTGACCGGCAACCCGCTGCGCATACTCGACAGCAAGAATCCTGATATGCAGCGCATCGTCGCGGGTGCACCGTTGCTGCTCGATTCCCTCGACCCCGAGTCTCGGGAGCATTTCGACGCCTTGTGCGCTCATTTGCGCAGCGCCGGCATCGAGTATCACGTGGAGCCGCATCTGGTGCGCGGTCTGGACTACTACACCCGCACCGTATTCGAGTGGACCACGGACGCGCTGGGTTCGCAAAGCACAGTGTGCGCGGGCGGCCGCTATGACGGCTTGGTCGCGCAGCTCGGGGGCATCGACACCCCCGGGGTCGGCTGGGCGATGGGACAGGAGCGCATCGTCATGCTCCTGCAGAAGCGGGGGGAAGAATTACTCAGGCAGCGGCCGCAGGTGTATTTGGTTCTGGTCGGGGAACATGCGCAGATCCCGGGTTTCAAATTGGCGGAGCAATTGCGCGATGCCTGGCCGGAGCTGGCCTTGCAGGTCAACTTAGGCGGCGGGAGTTTCAAAACGCAATTCAAGCGCGCTGACAAGAGTGGCGCCGAAATCGCGCTCGTCCTGGGGGATGACGAGGCGGCCAAGGGGGTGGTGGCCGTGAAGGCGCTGCGCCGGGAAGTGGCACAGGAGGAATGCCCCGTGGAAAGAATCAGTGAACGTATAGGCATCTTATTAGGTCTCAAAGGGGGCGGGGAGCGGAATCATGGCTGAAGAATATTTAACCGACGACGAACAACTGGAAGCCGTTAAGCGCGCTTTTACCGAATATGCCCCGTGGATACTGGGCGGCGTCGTGCTCGGCGTGGGCGGTTGGTACGGCTATCAGCACTACCAGTCGCACAAAAACGAGGTCGCGTTTCGGGCCGCGGACCAGTTCAGCCAAATGACCGTCGCGCTGCAGATGAACGATTCCAAGAAATCCCTGCAGATCGCGGACGGCCTGATCAAGGATTTTCCGAACTCACCGTATGCCGACCAGGCGCAATTGGCGATTGCCCGTATCGACGTCGAAAGCGGTAAATCCGCCGATGCCGTGGCGCCCCTGACCCAGGTCATGAATGGCTCCAAGGATGCCGAGCTCCAACAGATAGCACGCCTGCGCTTGGCGCGGGTGTTGATCGACCAGGGCAAGCCTGACGATGCGGTCAAGCTGCTTGCTGCAGGCACGCCGGCAAGCTTCGCGGGCCGCTACCATGAGATTCGCGGCGACGCGCTCTACTCGAAGAAGGACATCCCCGGCGCCATTGCGGAATACAACGCGGCCTTGGGCGTTAGCGAAGGCGGCGCGGATGCCGCCATGCTGCAGTTGAAACTTGCCGATCTTGCCTCGAACGAAAAGGCTAAACCCTGATGCGCCTATTGCTCCCCTTTAGTCTCGCAGCGTTGCTCATCGCCGCCGGCTGCAGCAAGGATAAAGACGTCGAGCCGCCGGCCGCATTGGTCAAAAACTTCAAATCAACCCTGCCGGTGAAAAAACTGTGGGGCGAAGGCGTTGGCGGCGGCAAGAAGCAGATCAAGCTGCGTTTAGGATTGGGGCCGGCGATCGACAATGGCCTGGTGTTCGCGGCGAGCCACAAGGGCGAGGTCGTTGCGGTCGCGCTCGATACGGGCCACAACGTGTGGGTCAAGAAGCTGAAGGTGCCGATTTCCGCAGGGCCGGCCGCGGGCTCCGGCATTGTCGTGGCCGGCAGCAGCAAGGGGGCGGTCATCGCGTTGGACGGCGCCACCGGTCGCCAGCTGTGGCGCTCGCAGGTCAATTCAGAACTACTGTCCTCTCCGGCCATCAGCGAACACGTCGTGGTGATACGCTCGGTCGACGGCCGGCTGCACGGTCTTGAAACGCGCACCGGGAAGGAGCTATGGTCGGTCGAGCAGCAGGTCCCGCGCTTGAGTTTGCGCGGCACGGCGATCCCCATTGTCGCCAAAGAAGTGGCGATCAGCGGATTCGATAACGGCAAGGTCATGGCTGTCTCCCTGAACACGGGCGACACGGTCTGGGATACGGCGCTGGCCTCCCCCCATGGCCGCACGGAACTGGATCGGCTCGTCGATATCGATTCGGCCGTTCGAGTGGTCGGCGACAATGTATTTGCTGCCGGATTTCAGGGACGCACGGCGATGCTCGCGCTCGATTCAGGACAGCTTTGGTGGTCGCACGACATGTCGAGCTATCGCGGCCTGGCGGTCGATGCCGACAATTTATTTGTCACTCAATCCGACGGGACGGTGGTGGCGATGCGCCAACGCGACGGCGCCGAACTGTGGCGCAACGAGAGTCTCAAGCGCCGTGGATTGAGCGCTCCCATCGTCACCAGCACGGCGATCGCCATCGCGGACTTCCAGGGCTACATTCACTGGTTGGACAAGAACACCGGTGTGTTGGTGGCCCGGGAGCGGATCTCCAAGCAACGTGTTTCCAATCCGCCGGCGGGCGCGGGCGACACAATCGTCGTGTTGACCGACGGCGGCACCCTGGCGGCGTACCGAGCCACTCCTCGAGTGTCGGGCGCGCCTGCGGTACCGGCGGCAACTTCAGCCGCGCCGGCGGCAGCGCCGGTCACTGAGCCCGCGCCGGCCGCTGAGCCCGCACCGGCCACCGAGCCCGCACCGGCCACCGAGACACAGCCTCCCGCCGAGACCCCAGCGCCTCCCGCGACGCCGCCTCCCGCAACCCCGCCTCCTGCGACTCCACCTCCCGCCGCGCCGCCGCCTGCTTGAGGCTGGTCGATGCTCCCGGTAGTCGCATTGATCGGTCGCCCGAATGTGGGCAAATCGACTCTGTTCAATGCCATGACCGGTACCCGCGATGCACTGGTTGCGGATTTGCCGGGGCTGACGCGCGACCGACAATATGGATTCGCACGCCGCACGGAGGTACCGTGCATCGTCGTCGACACCGGTGGTCTGGTGGAGAACGCCGACGTGATCGAGAGCTTGATGATCGCGCAGACCGAACGCGCGATCAGCGAGGCCGATCGGATCATCGTGCTGGTGGATGGCCGCGCCGGCGTGACGCCACGCGATCAGTTCGTCGCGCAGCTGGCCCGACGCAGCGGCAAGCCGCTGTTCTTGGCGGTGAATAAAACCGAGGGCTTCGATGAAGACATCGCCGTGGCTGACTTTCATCAATTGGGATTGGGAGAGCCGCTGCCGATCTCGGCGGCCCATGACCAAGGCGTGATATCGCTGCTCGAGACGGTCCTCGCGGGCCTCGCTCCGGATCCGCAAGACGGTCCGGAAATGCAGGGTATCAAAGTCGCGGTGATCGGCCGGCCGAATGTGGGCAAGAGCACTTTGATCAATCGCCTGCTGGGCGAGAACCGCATGGTGGCCTTCGATCAGCCTGGCACCACACGCGATGCCGTGCTCGTGCCCTTCGAGCGCGACGGCGAGCGCTATACCTTGATTGACACCGCCGGCGTGCGGCGCCGCTCGCGTGTCGAGGAGGCGGTGGAGAAATTCAGCGTCATCAAAACGCTGCAGGCGATCGAATCCGCACACGTGGTCGTCGTTGTCATGGACGCGCACGATACGGTCGCCGAACAGGACGCGAGCCTCTTGGGCACGGTGATCGAGCAGGGTCGCGCCCTGGTTCTTGCGGTCAACAAGTGGGATAACATCCCCGTGGAGCAGCGGGATTTGATTCGCCAGCAAATCGAGCAGCGGCTGCAATTCGCTGATTTCGCACCGCTGCATTTCATCTCGGCGCGACACGGCAGCGGCGTCGGAGAGCTGTTCGCGGCGGTACGCAAGGTGTACGCGGCCGCCATGCGGGACATGAGCACGCCGGAACTGACGCGGGTGCTGGAAGCCGCCATCGAGAGCCACCAGCCTCCATTGGTGAGTGGCCGCCGCATCAAGCTTCGCTACGCGCACCAGGGTGGCCGCAATCCTCCGGTGGTGGTCATCCATGGCAACCAGACTGATCATGTGCCGGACGCCTACAGGCGCTACCTGGTCAATGTCTATCGCAAGGCCTTCGACCTGATGGGTACCCCGGTAAGGGTGGCCTTTCGGGGGGATGAGAACCCCTTTGCCGGCAAGCGCAATCCCCTGACGCCCAGACAGGTGCGTAAACGCAAACGGTTGATCCAACGCAATAAGCGGTAAGATTGGGCTGGGCTACCACGGGATGGTCCCTTGCAGCAGTACTTCAAAACAAAAACCGTGCGAATCTTGGGCGTGGCGGCGCTGTTGCTTGGCGTCTACGCGATGGCGGGATTTTGGCTGGCGCCCAAGCTGCTGCGCAGCAATCTGCTGAAGGAGATTCCGAAAACGCTGCCCGGCGTCACGCCGGCCGTGGGCGAGATTCGCGTCAATCCCTTTTTGCTGCAAGTCGAAATCAAGGACTTCTCGCTCACGGGGGCGAACGACACGAAGCTCGCAGGATTCGGACGGCTTTTTATCGACTTCCAGGTGTCCTCTATTTGGCACCGTGCCTACACCTTCAACAACATCGAGGTGGCATCGCCGTTTGCGAATGCCGTCATATTCAAAGACGGCAGCTTGAATCTGTCGCAGTTGATCCCGAAGTCCACCGAAAAACCCAAGCCCGAACCTAAGAACGCCGAGCCCATACCTGCGCTGCGCATCGGATCCTTCAAGGTGACTCAAGGGTTTCTGTCATTTGACGATCGCAGGCGGCAGTCCGATTTTGCGACGCGGCTGGAACCGCTCAATTTTGAGCTGCAGAACTTCAGCACCGGGGTGACGGGCGGACGCTTTACTTTTTCCGGTGCATCGAAGCTTGGCGAACGCATCGAATGGCATGGTCACCTTTCGGTGCAACCGATCGAGTCCGACGGCGAATTTCAAATCGCCGGATTGCAGGCGCACACGATTTGGGAATACCTGGAGGATCAGCTGAGCTTTCTGGTCAATTCAGGCAAGATCGGTCA